>Ga0316197_10001308_pt1 | contig 17798 bp, 11 predicted proteins | sample OudBiesiAoxic_MG_FD_204939 | JGI IMG/M metagenome (GOLD analysis project Ga0316197, IMG submission 204939) | Coastal sediment microbial communities from Oude Bieten Haven, Netherlands - site A oxic | ecosystem: Environmental > Aquatic > Marine > Coastal > Sediment | place: Netherlands... | reverse complement strand
ACGGCGCCAGCGACACCGTCTCTGTCCGGGGTGGACACATCGCCCTTGGGGAACCTCACCAGCGCTCGGCCTTTCGATTGCCGTCCGAGGCGGATACGCGCTCTCCAGTTGTGGGCTTCCGTATCGTGCTCGGCCCCAGAAACGACCCTTGACCTCTCTACATCCGAATTCTCCGGCTAGAAGGGCTGCCTAGCCTCCGCCGGCAGCCCCCTCCAGCTCCTCCGCTGTCCACGGCGCACTACGATCCCTGTGCGAATCTCGTATTTCTTTCACCTCATCGGCGCCGAGCCCCGGTAGCTCGCGCCCCCAGGCGAACCGCAAGTAGCTCACGAGTTCGGCGATCTCCCTGTCTCGTGTCAGGCCAAATGCAGAGGCGGGAACCATCATCCCAGCCTGGTAGGATCTTCCACCGATCGGGCCGGTCAAGCCATGCAGCAGCACCTTCACCAACTCGGCCGGCCGTTCCCTAACCCGCTTCGAATCGATCAACGATGGCGCGAGAAACAATCCTGTCCCCGGCGCCTCCAGGCCCTTCCCATCCGCACCATGGCAGGCTGTGCAGTGTTTGAAGAACAGGGTCTCGCCGCTGGTGATACGCCGCTGCTCATCACGCGGCATCTCCTCCGGGAAGGTGAGCCCGCGGCTCCAGTTCGCCAGTGCCGTCTTCCAGTTGGCCGCTGCTGGATCGCCCGACTCAGCGATCTCAGTGATGAGCGGAAGATCACTCATCCCCCAGAGCGAGACCGCGGTCGCCAGGATGACACCCTTGTGCGCAAAGTGGCGGCGCGCGGCGCTCTGAATCGCTTCGATCGCCGCCGGGTCATCACTCATACCAAGTGTTAGCACCACTTGCTTCGCCACCTCAGCATCCCCATCCTCCGCCAACAGACACAGATCCCCGAGCATCTCCGCCAGGATCGGTTCGCTGATCCGGACCGCGGCAGCACGCACCCGCGGATCGCGATCCCCTAGCGCGCCAAGCAAGATCTCCCGCTCGATGGCACCAATACCCTCGAGCGTCCAGAGGGCGTGCAGTCGCGCGAGCGCACGATCCTGGAAGGCCAGCATGTCGCGCAGCAGCGGCACGACGTCCTCGCGATCGGCGCGCAGAACGATTAGCCGCTGGGCGGTATCCCGCCACCAGCCGTTCGGATGCTCCAGGTGCCGCAGCAGTTCAGGGGTGGATTCTTCCAACATCCGCGGGAGCTCACCTGCCCGCCAATCTGCATGTCGCACGCGCCAGATCCGCCCGTGCTGGCGGTTGTCTGCCAGACCAGACTCCCTGGTGAAGGCGCGCGCCTGGGAGTTCATCCAAGGTGCGTCCTGGATGATCCCACGATACATGTCCGTGATGTAGAGCGTGCCGTCGGGGGCGGTCGCCGTGTTGACGAAGCGGCAGTTGATGTCCGACGAGCGCAGGAACTCCTCGCCCGCGGGCCCCGCCCGCTCCAGGAACACCATGCCCTGGCGGTCGGTGATCTTGGCACGGCGCACGACGTGGATCGTCGGGTCGACGAAAAAGTAGTCCCCGCGCACATCGGACGGCAGCCGGTCACCGCGGAACACGCTCTGCCCGCAGGCCGAGGTAAAACTGCGCCGCGCCGGAGCCTTCCCTCCCCGGTCACTCAACAGACATGCGCTGTCGGCCTGCAAGAACCCGGCCTCATAGGGCGCACCGAGATCGACCGGCAGACCAGCGATGCCCCTCTTCGCCCGGCGCCTGACCGTGTTCCAATACTTCGGATGCAGCTGCGCGCCGAGCAGCGGCTGCGAGTTCGCGATCCAGAACAGCCGCCCCGTGTCGTCGTGATCCAGCCCCCACTGCGTCCAGTGCGACGGCTGGCGCTCGGCGACCCACTCGCCCTCCGTGAACCGGTAGCGCTCCTCATTGTAGCTGACATAGATCCAATTATCTAGGTTCCAGATCAAACCCGAGTCCTGGTGCTCCACCGAGGTCCCAACGCCGTTGCGACCCGTCGCCTTGCCCTCGAACAGCACCTCACTGCTGTCGGCCACGCCATCACCGCTGGTGTCGCGGTAGGCGACGACTTTGGTGGAATCGCTCTCGCGCACCGCGATCCGATCGTCGAGCGGCAGAATCGCCCTCGGGAGGTTCAAGCCATCGACAAAGATCGTGACCCTGTCGGGCAATCCGTCCCCGTCCGTATCCTCGAGCCTCTTGATGCGCCCATTCTTCAGTTCCTTGGTGCCGGACCCGTTCTCATCCTGCATGTAGCTGCGCATCTCGGCAACATACATCACCCCATTGCCGTCCCACACCGTCAGCACCGGCTCCTGGACGGCCGGCTCGGACGCGACCAGATCGATCTCGTACCCATCGGCAATCTCGAACGTCTGCTGCCGCTGGGCATCTGCCGGGAGCATTGCGTAGGGGTTGTCCTGCTTCAGCTCCTGAGTGCGCCGATCCCCCCGGGACTCCTCCACCGGGATGAGAGCCGACGGGGTCACGACCGATGTCTCCCGCCCACCCGGAAACTGATCCGGCACGGGCAGCGTCACGCCACCGCTCGCTGCATATTCACAGGCGCGAGCAAACACCGTCTGGAACCCCACACAATACAAGCTGTCCCAGTCTTCCTGCCCGGGCCAGAAATGCCCCATTGTCGTCACGATCACACGCCCCTCACCAAATTTCACCTCCCAGGTGATCGGCTCATGACTGCCGGTGCCGCGCTGCCCGGGATCCGAGAATGCGCTGGAGAGGATCGTCAGATTCTTGGCCGGCCCGCGCATGTGGTGGTAGAGCTCATCCTTCCCATGCATCCACACTGGCGGCAGCCCGCTCATGATCGGGTGCCCGGGCGCACGCACCGACACCTGAAACGCATGCTTCGAACCGTGCCCCGAATCCCCGGCATCCCGATCCCAGATCGTCTTGCCGGTGGCGGGATCGATCTTCATCGCCCGGCCGAACAGCTTCTTCCGCCAGCCCATCCCGATCATTTCGTTAAATTCTTCCCACCCACCGAAGGCGTTGTTCGCCGCATGCACCAACACGACCCCTCCCCCGCCACGCACGTAATCGATGAAGCGCTCCCGCATCGGTTCTGGCCAGAGCGGCCCGTTGTAGTTCAGGACCACCGCCCCATATCTGGAGAAGTCGGGGTTCCAATCGGACCAGCGCGCGGCGAAATCCGGACGCCCACTTGCGACCAGTTCGCGATGTCGGGCCAGCGCCCCCTCGTAACGCTTGGGCGCGGCGCCGCCGGCGGCTTTGTCTGGTCGGCGTGGCGCCCGATGCACACGCTGCTCCGGCGCAGTCTCAATATCGATGTCGAAGCGAGCACTGGCATTCAGGATCGCGTGGAGCGCATTGCTAGTGACCTGCCAGTCGTGGTTGTTGCGGCCATCGATAATCAGGATCCGCTCCCGGGCTAGCGGAGGCGCGGCCGCCAGATTCGTAGCACCTGTCAGACAGACAAACAGCACGACCCGGCACAGGAACTGGTTCGAGGGAGACGTCATGGGGCAATCTCGATACGGTAAAACTGCCGGCCCGACTCCGCTCCGGTGGCAAAGGTGCGCTCGGTTTGGGCCGCGGGGGGAACCTCTGCTAACGCCCGGGCAACCAAGCTCCATGAGCCAGCGCTGAGATCCGGAGAGCGCATGATGCGGTAGCGACGCCCGGGCACGGATGTCCAACTCAAGGTGATTTCAGACGGTGAATCGCCCACCTGCAGCCCGAGGATCTCGAAGCGCGAGCCGGCATCGACCGGATCCGTCCCAGCCATAAATTCGTTCAAGTTCGAACAACCATCCGCATCCGCATCGCCGTCAGCCATCTCGTCGAGCGTCCCGAAAGCCTCCCGTTCCCACGCATCGTCCATGCCATCGCCATCCGTGTCGAGATCCGGGAGCGAGATCGTGAGATCCCAGCGTAGCACTTCGCGCGCGAGGTTATCCGGATCCTGTCGGACTTTTCCCGTCGGATCGCTGACCCGCGCTTCCAAGACGTAGTCACCGTCGCCCAGAGCCACTGGATCAAGCACGAAATCAACCGCACCCGAACGAACCAGTTCGAGATCGAAACTCACATCGCTGCTCGATGCAGACCGCTGATGGACCTGCACCGCAATCACATTCTCCCCGGCCTCGAGCAATCCCGGGGGGATCGTGAATCCATGGATCTCCTCACCATCGTCCGGGGTCGTCTGAGCCGCAGGAGTCGTATGGCTGAGCGCCCCGTCCGGCAGGTTGGAGCGGAAAACTTCGACCCCATTCAGGTACACGACTGCAGCATCGTCGCGCCTGAGAAAGCCCTCGACGCGATCGGATCCCTCCAGGGTCGCGAGCTCGAACCGCTGCCGGAAGCGGTAGCTGATCGCACCTTCCGAGATCACCGTCACCTCATCTCCGTCGCCGAATCCCAGCTCTGCGGCACCCTGCTCCCAGGACGAATCGTCGAAATCGACACTGCTCCATTCCGATGGTGGCTCGGAGCCAGAATCGTCATATCGCCACTCGGATCCGAACGCCAGCAGAGCCCCATCGTCCTCCGTCACCAACAGGCCACGCAACTCCAGGTCGAAACTGATATCGCTGGAGCTGGTCGAAGACTGGTGGAGTTCTACGGCGAGGACATTCTCGCCTGCGACGAGCGCCAGGGGATCGATCTGGGCATCGAAAAATCGATCTTCGTCGGAGCCGCTCGCCCCGTTCGCCGCTAGCGTCGATGGGCTAACAGCTCCCGATGCCATCCCGTCACGGTAGACCTCGACGCCATTCAGATACACCACCGCACCGTCGTCCCGCAGCAACTCCATCTGCAGAGCGGAAATGTCCGCTGGATTGGCGACCGTGAAGCGGTGACGAAACCAGGTCGTGATCGCGCGGCTCGAGGGATTCGGTCCTGGCGAGATCAGGGTATTCTCATCGCCGTCGCCATAGCCCAATTGAGCCGGCCCCTCCGACCAGCCCGCATCGTCGAACCCGACCGCGGCCCACCCGGCTGGCGGCGCCACTCCGGTATCCAGATAGCGCCAGCGGGATCCCGCACGCACCAGATCGAGCTCGCGTGAATCACCAGAGACCGCCCGACCATCAAGGTACCAGGAGACGCCAGTATCACTGGCTTCTGGTAGCGGCGGAAGATCCAGACGAAAACTGACAGCTCCGGCCGAGGAGATCTCCACCGCGCCAGCGGGCGGATCCGATCCGGCCACCGGCGGGAGCCGGTCGTACATCCGCAACACGAGCCTCTCCTCATTGACCGCCTCAAACGGCCGGCTCAGCGAGCGCATGAGCGAGTTGCGTGTCGGGCGGTACCAACCCGACGAGCGGTAGTTTGCCCCTTCAAAAAGCCCGACTTTCCCACCCCAGGCGCTCGTGTCAGGAGTCGGCACCGGCGTCCCAGCTTCGATCCAGTGTTTCCACCCCACCAGTTCCCGATCTGTGACGGCAGTCGCATTGGCGCTCTCCGACGGGGTGTAGGATGCAGAGTCCGAGGTGTATTCGTCGGCCAGGCCTCCGAAAGAATGGCCGATCTCGTGGATCGCAATCTCGGAAGATGCGGAATTCGTCGAAGCGACCGGTGGGGTTCCCCCAGCTCCGCCATACTGGTCGTCATTCACCAGCACCAGAGGGATATCATACTCTGGCAGGAGCGAGGCGAGTAGGCTATTGACCCGCGAGCGGCCGGTCGAGTTGATCGTCAACAGCCGGGCGATACCGGCGGTATCAAAGGTCGCGTTGAAATAGGTATCGCGCGATATGCCTTCGGATGGATCATCGGCACCGGACTCGTTCGACGCGACCGCGATCAGGTAGGCATTGAACCGGCCACGGAAGGCGGCGAATGGCTGCCTGGAGAGGAAGGCTTCGACAAACGCGGCCCCGTCGTCGGGAAATTTCGTCGCCAGCTCGGAGGCAGTGTACGCTTCAGAGAGGACGACGAGATTGATCCGCTCCGATCTCGGACCAGACTCGATCACCGGGATCAGGGTCTGCGCCTGCAGATCGCCGCTGGTGGCCGAGATGGCGACGGAGGCAGCGATGAGGAAGGTGATGGTTCTAGCGCTCATGCTTGGTCGTCGTTGCAGCCAGAGGGAGGGAGAAGGTGCCAAGCCGGTTCTCCGCAATGGCGAAGCGGGATTCTGCCGCGTCTTCCGGGGCGACGGTGAACAACTCGATCGCGGAAGTCCCCGCTAGGGCGGGAACCCTCACGACAAATTCGGTCTCCTCCAGATCGATCGTACCGCTGTGGAGGATGGTCGCGGTCCCGGGCTCCCCTTCCGGCAGACTGTAGTGCACGACGCGCGGATCAGGTAGCACCCCGTCCGCCAAGGTGATGCCGCCCTCTGAAAGCGAGCGATAGTAAATCCCGGTCTTCCCCCTGAGGCTGCGCTGTCGCTTCACCACGCCAACGACCCGCTGTCCCCGCTGCATCGAAATCTTGTCCGCAGCATAGTTGAACCGCAGAAAATACATCTCCTCATGCAACTGCGCCACCGGCCGCTCCGTCTCCTTCACAACACCCGCATCAGCCCCAATCGCCTCCGCGCCACGGACATTCGCCACCGCCATCTCCACTGCCTGAACGCCGTGATCCGCAGAGCGGTCATCACCGGGCTCCCCGGGCATGGACGATCGGCCAAGCAATAAAATCGACAGGATCAGACCCGCCCCCACCGTCGACACGATCAAAAGTGCGGCAACCCGCAGCTTCGGCTGCGCTGGTGGATCATCGGGGGGCTGCATGGTGAAATCGGCTGGAGGAACTCGAATGCCACAAGGCTCAACTGTCAACGTGAAGATCAAGCGCACCGGTTCCGGGAACATCACCTCACTGCGCCCCTCCGGGGAATCGGGGCACAACTTCCACTTCGTATCCGTCTAGCCCTGTGCTAAGGATTACCGGGCGCAACCGCAAATCGCGGTCACACGCCATGACAAATCCTCAAGCCACGCACGCGAACGCAGACGATGAGTATCCATGAACTGGCCACCTGGGCGGGCATTGTCTTGTGCCTCTCCCAATCCGCGATGTTCTCCGGGCTCAACCTGGCTTTCTTTTCGATCAGTCGGCTGCGTCTCGAGGCGGAGGCGGAACAGGGGAAGGCGGGGGCGCGGCGCATCCTCGACCTGCGCCGCGATGCCAACTTCCTGCTCTGCACGATCCTCTGGGGCAATGTCAGCGTCAACGTGCTGCTCGCACTCTTGAGCGAATCGATCATGGCAGGTCTGGGCGGGTTCGTCTTTTCGACTGTCGGCATCACCTTCGTCGGCGAGATCTTACCCCAGGCCTATTTCTCCCGCCACGCGATGCGGATGGGAGCGCTGCTGACGCCGGTGATCCGCTTCTACCAGCTGATCCTGTTCCCCTTCGCCAAACCGTGCGCGATGTTCCTCGATATGTGGGTCGGCCCGGAGGGTCCGAACTTCATGCGCGAGCGCGATGTGGAGATCATCCTGCAGCGGCACATCAGTGAGGAGGGGTCAGAGATCGGAGCGGCAGAGGGTCGCGGCGCTCTCAACTTCCTCGACCTCGATGACCGCACGGTCGAGCGCGAAGGCACCCCGATCGCAGCTGAATCGATATTCCATTTCGAGGCGCGGCTCGATCTGCCACTCATCCCGGAACCAGGCTCAGAGGACAGCGAGGCTTTCATCGAGGCATTGAAGGGGAGCCCCCACAAGTGGGTGATCATCACTGATAGCAGCGACACCCCACAGCTCGTGCTCGATGCTGAGGCCTACCTTGTGAACCACTTCTCTGGCCGGGAGCCGGTCGACGTCTACCACTTCTGCCACCGCCCGATCGTCGTCACCGATCCCCAGACGACGATCGAGACCGTCCTCCCCAAGCTCGAAGTCGATGCCGAGCACCGCCACGACCGCGTCATCGACAATGATGTGATCCTCTTCTGGGGGGCATCGGAGCGACGGATCATCACCGGTGCCGACATCCTCGGCCGGCTCCTGCAGGGGATCGTCCACCGGATCGAGCCGGAACCTTCCCCTGACCAGGAGAGCGATCCCCACAAAGCGCCTACGTCGAGAAGAACCAATCCCGGTGTTCGATGAGCAGGTAGACGTAGGCGATCTTGCAGAGGATGTGCAGGCTCTGATCGACATAGAATCCCATCAGGCGCGCGGACTTGGCGAGGTCGATCAACCAGTGCAAGATGAGTTCGATCACTCCGAGCCGCACCGAGCCGGAGATTGCCCAGACCATCCCACCGTGGATGAAGGCGTGGACCGTCAGGCAGAGAACCCAGATGCCGCGCGGCCAAGTCGTGCCGGTGAGCTCGTCGAGGCGCCCGTGCATCTCTTTGCCGACCGCGAGGATCTCGCCCTGCAAGGGGAAGTCTGCAAGCGCATGACCGATCATGAACGCGAACAGGAGAACCGCTGCAGCCCAGGCGCCGGATGTACCAAGGAGGAGAGATTCGCCTAAGAAGAATTCCATGTGTCGCGGTCGGGATGCTGTTGGAGTGGGGGGCTCACCGGAGATCGGGAAAACGAATCGTCCAGCCTGCAGCAGTTTGCAGGACATCCGGTGTGGATGGCCAGAACAAATCCTTCCGCACCCGCCGCGAGTGGCTATGCATCAGCGCCAGCCCGCCCGATCCCCGCGCGTCCGGCCGCGCGCCACTCTCTGCCCCAGATCCCGACGGCCATGAATGCGAGCTGGCTGGCAATGAACAGGATCAACCAGAAGAATGCGGCGTCGGTGAAGCCGTATGCGTGCAGGCCGACGCCCAGCATGTTGGTGCCGAACCACGACCAGCTGGTGACGATGTTGCCGAACACCGCGAGGACCATCAGGCCGCGCTCGCGGACCATGCCACCCCAACGCGCGTGCAGGATGATGGCATTCCACAGCACGATGAGCAGCGCCCCATTCTCCTTCGGGTCCCACCCCCAGAAGCGCCCCCACGACTGGTCTGCCCAGATCCCGCCGAGGATGGTGCCGACAAAACTGAACAGGGTGGCAAAACAGATCGTCCCATACACCATGCGACCGAGCGACTTCCCCGTCGCCGCATCCAGGTGCCCGAGCAGGAATCTCCGCAAGATATAGATCAGAGCTAGTGTGCCTGCTAGGAAGGTGGCCGCGTAGCCGAGCGTGACGACCACGACGTGGGTCGCCAGCCACAGGTTCGAATCGAGGACCGCACGCATCATCTCCATCGTATCGCCGGCGAGCGAGAGGTGGTGGGCGATGAGCAAGGTCAGAAATCCTATAATAGAGGCTGTGGCAGTGCCGATGCCGTTGCGGAACAGGCGCTCTAGCAGAGCCCCAAGGATGACCGACCCCAAGCCGACAAAGACCGCGGAGGAGTAGAGGTTGGTGACCGGCGGGCGGCCCTCGATGAACATGCGGCTGAGGAGCCCGCACAGGTGCACCGCGAGCGCCAGGAGCAGGGCGGACATCCCCGCCCGGCAGAGCCGCGGCGAGCCGATCAACCAGAAGAAGCAGGCCGCCAAAAACGCTATCACGTAGAGCACCATCGCCCGGTAGAAGGGGGAGAAAGCGTTGAATGCACACTCGAACGAAGCCTTGCGCATGAGCTGCGGATACGACGACTGGAGCGATTCCCGCAGTATCCCTGCCAGCTCGGCGAACCTGGTGGCATCGCCTGCGCGGTAGGCGTCGCCGATCTCAGCGTAGGCGACCGCAACTCCGGGGAGGCCGCCCACGTCGACCCCTTGCAACACCGCCTGGCCGAACTTGCGCCACTCTCCGCCCTCGACGAGAGGTGGGATCGGAAAGAACCAAGCACGCTCCGCCTGTTCGAAAAAGCCGGCTGCCGCGCTGCTCATGCTGGCGAGCAACTCGCGGTCGTGCTCCTCACCGCGCTCCTCGAGGGCGGCCGCCTCCATCCCCGGGTCGACCATATCCATGAAGTCGTGCAGCCCCGCGGCCGAGTCGGTAGCGCCTGGAATCTGGAGCGAGAACTGCAGGCGCGAATACAGTCCAGCAGCCCGCTGCAGCTTGAGCACCTGCCGCTGGAACGGCGAGCGCAACTGCGCCTCGACCTGCGCGGCCAGCGCCGACTGGCGGTCGATCTCTCCCAGGTGCGGGCGGATCTCCTCGAGCGAGAAGTGTTTGCGATCTCCCTGCTGCTGCTTGATGAGACTGAGCACCTCGGCGTTGTCGATGAGGAAGACCTGGCGCTGGTCTGCGCCCGGGGCATCGTAGAGGACTTCGAGCAACCACCAGATCGCCGCCAGCTTGCCGCCGCCATCGAGCTTGAGCCGCTGCTTGCCGGAGATGATGAGGAGCGACGAGCGCGCGATCGTATCCATCGGCTTCATCCGCCCGTTGAGGAGGGCCGGGAGTGCCGCGAAGTCCTCACACTCGAACTCCGGGATCGCCGGGTTCTTCGAGCTTCTCCCAAAACCGATGCCGCCGATCAGAAAGGCGACCAGCAGGGCGACGAACAGCCAATCCATCAAGCAGGAGGTCCGCGCCCCTGCTTCAGCCATCTCAGTCTCGCTCGGGTCCTCGGTCATGATCTCCTGCGCGAGGACGCGAATTTGATGAGGTGGAACGAGAACTGCACGAGGAGCCCGATCGAGACCAGCGCGCAGGCGAAATACGGCACCAGCCAGGCCGGGTTCTTGACGACTTGGAGGATGCTGGTGGTGTCGGCGTTGGCGAAGCTCGCCTGGTAGAACGAGTAGCCGCCGTAGCGCAGCGGGTTGTTCATGTAGATCAGGATCTCGCGCTGCTCGCCTTCCGCCGGGTGTTCCAAAACGATCCGGCTAGAGAAATCCTTCGGGATCTCAGTGCCAGGGTAGCGCTCGTGGGTGAAGTCCAGCAACTTGATCGAGAACGGTTTGTAGTCGCGCCGCTCGCGGATGGCGATCTGGTAGGTGTGGTCCTCAAACTTGAACGACTGCGGGTCGCGCAGCCCGTTGGAGACTAGCCAGGTCCCCAGAGAACCCGCGGTCGCGCGGAATTCGATGAAGGCGCTGACGATGTCGACCTCGTCGAGTTTGCCGGTGCGCGGTCGCGGGTCGACGTGCAATTGCACGCCCACGCCGGTGCTCGCAGGAGAGGTCGGTGCCCCGGGAACCTCCGAACGAAGCTGCAGGTCCGAGTTGGCGAAGAACTGTTGCACGTCGATCGTGAACGGCAGCGCCGGGTGCTGGATCTGACCACCACGCTTCAGCAGCCGCTGCGGGATGGAGACGACCTTGTCCCTGTCGGGGGCGGCGCTGATGTCGGTGATCGCCAGCTCTACCTCGCGCTGCGCTTCGGAGTAGTTCTTGGTCGCACCCTCGTCGAGCACCATGCGCGTCTCATCGGCGAGCAGACCACGGCAGATCTCGCCGACGATGAGGAGGGCGACTCCGAGGTGGAGGATGAAGATGCCAGACTTGCGCCAGCTCATCTTGAAGCGCGTGAGATGCGCGGCGACGAGGTTGACAAGGAGAATCCCCCCGAGCAGGTAGCCACCGGGCAGCGGGATGAAAGCGAATGGGACCCCGGGAACCCTCCAGAGAACGAACAGGCTCTGGAAATACTTCTTCTCCACCGCATGGATTCCGAGGTTCACCTGATCGAGGGTGGCCGCGAATACCAACACCATCCCGATGCCGAGGCAGATCACGGTCAGCCGCAGCGAGGCGATCGGTTTGATAGCGCGGCGCAGGGATATCACTTGGGCGGGAACTCGACTGAATTTAGAAATTCGATCAGGGCAGGTCGCTGATCGGCGACCAGGCCCGTCTCGCCGGCGATCTTAAAGAACCAGGTATGCTCCCCCACGGTGGTGAATGCGACCAGGATGCGCGCCTTGCGGTCGCCGTCGAGCATCGCGGCCTCGCTCTCGAGATCGACTAGCTGATAGCTGTGGCCACCGATCTCAAGCAGCTCGATCATTCCTGGCAATTCAGCCTCGGTCGCGGCGTCTAAGCGCAGGGTCGCACGCCACTGGTTGAGGATCATCAACTGCGCCCCTCCGGATCCGCCGAGCGGGATGACGGCGATGTCTGCCTCGGCTCCGTCCCCGTCGCCCGTGACGGAAAAGCTAGCGACGCGCATCGTTGTCGATTCGCCCTCGACCCAGCCAGTTGGCGCCTGGTAGGTGATCTGCGGTCGGGCCGGCGGTAGGTCATCCAGCTCGGGAACGCCGCGAGCGCCACCGGCTGCGCTGCTGATCTGGAGGCCCGCGAGATAGTCCAAGAAGGCCGACTCCTGCTCGCCGACAATCGCGAGCGGCCCGCTGAGTTTGAAGAACCAGGTCTCGGTCGCCAGCGGCAGAATCCCACCGAGGGTGCGGCGCTCTTCCGACGCAGTATCCATGAGTTGGATCGTGTGCCCACCGAGCTCGACCTCGCGCAGCGCTTCAGCCAGTTGGCCCTCACCCAGCGGTGGCTGTCCCATCTCGTTGCGCCAGCGGTTCACGTTGGCCAGCAGACCACCGGCAGCACCGGGAAATACCGTGACCCCCATATCGGCGACAGCCTCACCGCCATCCGATCCGCTGATGCGGAAACTCGCAAGCCGCGGGCCTCCGGCCGGATCGATCGCCTGCCAGCTTCCATCCGGTGGTTCCGGGAGACGGACGGCCGCCACTGCCGGAAGAGGCGACTCCCCCACGGCATCCTCCTTGTCCACCGAGTACACTTCGATGCCACGCCGATCGCAGCCCGCAGCGAAGCACAGGAACACCCCAAAACCGAGCAGGCGGGCGTAACGGAAGAAAATTGTTGGCATCGAGAGCAGAGTATGGGCAGGAACCTCGACGGATTCAAGCCCGCCCGTGTCCCGCGACGATTGCTCATGCCGCCCGGTCGAATCCTCGATTGGATCTCCAGCTGGGCCGGTCGGCGGCGCTGCCGAGAACAGGCTCCTGACAGCTCGAACTCGACTTGGGAAAGTAGCGACCGAAGCGCGGCTCGCACGTCTGCGAAGCGCGACCTTTCCCCTTGCCGGCAACCGCCAGCAGCTGTGACACTGGGAAAATGAAAACGAGTGTTCTCGCCCCATTTCTGTCCTTGATTTGCAGCACCATTGCGAGCGCTCAGGATGCAGCTCAACCATCAGGTCAAGTTGCGCCCGAGATGAGGCTTTACTACATCGTCGACGACCAGGCCCAGATGCCTGTCTACGCGATCCGCGGCCCCGTCGGCTGGAAGCTCGAGTCCGCAGTCCAATGGAACCTCAACAACACCAGCGTCCCGGTCATCATCGGGGCCGCGCTGACCAATCCCCAGGCGAAGGAGCAACTCCGGTTCTTCCCTGAAACCACCTGCTACTGGCTCACCGGCGACGCCGCGCTCAACCAGCCCGGTGCCATGAGGCTCGGGATGTTGAACATTGCGCCGATGGAACCGAAGGTCGCGTTGGTCGAAGCGGTGACCAAACTCTACCAAGCCGACATTCCGGATTTAAAGATTACTGGCGTCCGCGAGGTGCCCGGCCTCGCCGCCGCACTCGGTGCAGCCGGACCGAACGTGACCGGTGTCGGACTACGCGCCGAATTCGAATGGAATGGGACCAGAATGGAGGAGGAGATCTATGCGCTTCATATGATCGGCTCCGCCACCATGCGCGGCGAGGCTGGGGTCACGACCCAGACCACCTGGGGGCTGACCCGCATGCACGGCTTCGCCACCCCCTTGGGCAAGCTCGACGACCGCCGCAGCATGTTCACTTACATCGTCCGCTCCGGACAGCCCAACCCCGCGTGGGTGCAGCTCCGCCTCAAGGTTGGCCAACAACTCAACGCCAAATTCCAACAAGACCTGATCGACAACCGCGCCGCCCGCGAGCGCATCATGGCGCAGAGCCGCGCCCTCGCCGCACAGAACGAATCATTCCGCGCCAACATCATGGCACGCCACCGCGCCGCGATGGACACCACCGCCCACGACAGCTTCATCGCCGGCATCTACGCCGACGGTTCCTCGTCGGGCGCGGGTTCGTCGTCCCACGACCGCTACATCGACAGCATCCACGACGTGGAAACGTTCAATGACCCCGGCACTGTCACCGGCACCTCCCAACACGGCTACGCCAAACAACACTGGACCGACGGCTGGGGGAACTACATCCACTCCGACAACGTCAACCACGACCCGAATATTGGATCGACGATCCAATGGCAAAAGATGACGCCGGTGGAATAGCTCGACCGGGAACGCGCGCCGCTGCGCAGCTCTTTGGATTTGAGGCCTGGGAGGGTTTCGCGAGCAGGCGAATCCCCACAGCCTCAAGCCCCCCCGTCCGGCCCGCGATCCAAAGCGGTGCCGAGCACCACACTCCAATAAATTCGCTGCATCCCACGAGTCACTTCAACTCCCGCGTGCTGCCATCGAATCCCACGGCGACGATTTTCTCCGTCGGCCCGCCGGAGGCGTAGGTGTAGATGTAACGGATGTTCTGTGCCTGCAGCTCCGACAAGGTCGCGGCCGGCATGCCTGGTTCCAGCGCGGGCTCGAAGAGGAAGTGCTCGCTGAAGTTGTGATGTTCCGGGCGGTACGTCTGCGAGTAGTACCCGCTCATCACGATCGGCTGCGTCGTCAGACCCGTGATCGTCGTCTCCTCCCACGCCTCGAGCGGCGCGGTGTAGCCACCGACGGCTTCGAACAGCTGTGGCGGCCAGTAGAATTTGATGTCGATCTCTACCGAGGGTTCGACGACCGTCCGGTGGACCAACTGGCTCCCCTCGCGCGGCGGGGCATCGATCTCCCCGACCGTCAGCCAGCTCACATCCGTGAGGCGCGATGTCAGCACACCGTCGTAGTCGAACTCAGGCTGCTCCTCTGGGTAGGTCGCGAAGTAGTCGACGCGCAGCTGGCTCTCCGGGCGGAAGTCTTCCGGGAAAATGATTGCGCCAATCCGGTCGAATTGAATCGACGGCACCGGCATGCGGAGCTCGAACTCGGTCGCCCCCGCTGCCGTCGGCAACCTCCAGGTCTCGCGCACGAGCGTGCGGGCGTTCTCCTCGAAGGTCTCGAAGGTCGCCCTAGGGAAGCCCGATGGTGGGCCGCTCGCAGTCACCGGAACGCCCTGTGGTAGCCACTCCAAATCGAGCGCATTGATGAAGGAGGCACCGAGACCGTCGCTATCGAGCCAGCGGCTATCGAATCCGACCCGCCAGCGCGATTTCAATCGGTGGTTGCCGAACACCCCACCGCGCTCCCCTTGGAAAAGTTTCCAGGTCGTCGGCACGTTTACGATCGCCGGGTGATCCGCCCCAATTTCCGCGCCATCGGGCACGTGGCGCACCTGCTTCACCACGAGTTCGCCAGTCGTGAGCTTTTTGAATTCGAACTCCAGCTCGTAGTTCTGATTCCAGCGCCCGACCCCGACCGCGACGTCCATCAGCAACTGAGACAGATCCGCGTAGTCGTCTGGCATGGCCATCACCGACTCCTGCCCGAGCGGCAACAAGCTCGAGCGCTGGCGCAGTCTCGGGTCGGCGCTGAAGCCGGAGCTGCCCCTGTAGGCATCGACGTCAACCACCTCTGGCAGGCTTCCACCATCGGGATTGGTCACCGAGTTGGCACCGGTCTGAGTGACGAGCTTTGGCGCAAAAAACGTCGATCCTACCGACCCAGAAAGGCTGCCGGTTGCGACGCCGTTGGCGGCCTCGCTCTCGTCGGGAAATGAATGGTGCACGAGCAATGCCATGCCGACCTCGCTCTCATCAATCCCGTGCCGCAGTCGCTCCATGAAGGCATTGCGATTGTAAAAGCTCGCGTAGACCTTGCGCACCGCACGGAAGACACCGCGTTCGTTCGGCTCGTCCGGATCACAGTGCGACGGCCCCTCCTCATCGTCATCCGTGTCGTCATGGAGACAACCAGAGTAGCTGTCGTATAGGCCAGCACCGACGAAGTGATCGCTGTCCTCGACGTTGGTACTACTACGGAAACGGATTTTCTGATCGGGGTCAAACCCAGCCGCGTCGAGCGCCGCGATGATCGCCGCCTTTTCCGCAGCTGAAAAATCTGCCTCTTTGCGAACCAGCTGGCGCACCCCGGCCAGAGCAGCATCCAGCGCGGCGATGTCCGGCGGCCAGGAGAATCCTGCCAGCCGGGAGGCAATCTCATCGCGCAGGGAGCCACCACCTTCGCCCATCGGCTGGTCGAGGTAAGCATTCCAAAGATCAAAGGTAAACGCCATCGCCACCGGCGAGCTGTCGGGAATGGCGCGCCGCAGGAAACCGAAGTTCGCTGCTTTACCACCGATGTGATCGGTGTCGTCGACCCTCGCCGTGCCCAGATCTGGCCAGGAAATCCTGCCCAGCGGCACCATCCCGTCGATCTCCAAATCGGGCGGATCTTTGAGAGCGCGCAGCTCGGCGAGGAAACTCTCATCGACACCGCTGAGGGCGGCGATGGTCGCACGACAGAAACCGAATTGGTCTTGGAGGCTGCGGAACAGGCGCTCGGATCCGGATGCGACATGCGCCATCACCATCTCGCGATCGGCCTCACCTGCGACGTAGTGGAATGGGATACCGTAGGAACGGGCGAGGATCGCGACGTGCGAGTTCGGCGTCGCCGGCGCGAAGGTGATCAGCCCGGCGACAAACGGCACCTCCGCAGGAACGCCATCGGTGACAAGGATGTCGCTCGGGAGCAGATCGCCAGCAATGTAGGCGGCGTCGATCTCCGCAGCGGTGACAAAGACCAGGCGCCCGATCGCCCAGCCATCCGAGTAACACGAGTCACCGACCGACCAGCGCGCGCCCGATGAGATGGCGATGTCGTGCGTTGAAAAATAGGCATCCTCCCGCCGGACCAGTGCGGTCTGCTCGAAGGTGGGCATGTAGAACCCCCTCACGCTTGCCGGTTTGCTGATCGCAGCATCGACCGACTCGTAGAGAAGGCGGACAAGCTCGCGAGGGTAAGGATCCTGCCCAACCAGCTGGATGCCGTACTCGTTCTCATCTGGTGCCCACAGCACGGCACCGAGCACGATCTTCTGCCCGTCGGCGTAGAGGCTCTGTACGTTGAATGCCTGCAAATCCAGGCCGAGAAATGGATCGAGTCTCTCGGTGGCAAAGTGGAAGTGGAACGGATAGGCAGCACTGTCTTGGAAATACACCGTCGGCAAGCCGTCCATCACCAACGCAAACTTCACGTAGCGGACCTCGCTTGCACCACCGATCGGATCAGAGAGGAAATTTTCGTCGGGCAGGGCAATGGAATTTTTCCAACTCGCGTGGGCGGAGATCGGTGACGGTTGATGCTCGACCAGACGGTAATATCGGCGCCCGAACAGCGGAGCGTCCGCATCGCCCCACGACCACTCAGCCTGATCGCGCACCGCGTGGATCAATCCCCAAGCTCCCAGGTCCAGCGACGCCTCGATCTGATGCGAACGTTGCGCGGAACCACTGACTTGGAGCTGGCTCTCTGAACCGATGCCGAGCACCGGTTCATCGGCACGGGACTGGTCGAAGCACGCACAACCCAACAGCGCCAACAGCGTGGCACCTGCTCGTCGGCGATGGATGAATTGGGGGGGCACAAGCTCACCGCCATACTAATTCCCAGCAGCCCTCAGGGCGAGCAATTTTGCCACGCTTGCCCGACCCGCGGCGATGGCTCTTGCCACACGAATCCAAAGCGTAAGCCGCCCTTAGCGGTCGATGACCATCTCGCCCTTCGGCAGGCAGATGCAGGGCAGGCAGAGGCCTTCCTGGTCGAGGGCGGACTCGTCTTTCCAGCTCGGTTCCTGTGAATACTCGACGGCGCCATCGAGGATGGCGGTGACGCAGGTCCCGCAGCTGCCGACGCGGCAGGCGAATGGGATATCGATACCGCCGGATTCGGCCAGGTCGAGCAAGGACGCACAGCCGCTCGGC
>Ga0316197_10001307_pt1 | contig 17806 bp, 12 predicted proteins | sample OudBiesiAoxic_MG_FD_204939 | JGI IMG/M metagenome (GOLD analysis project Ga0316197, IMG submission 204939) | Coastal sediment microbial communities from Oude Bieten Haven, Netherlands - site A oxic | ecosystem: Environmental > Aquatic > Marine > Coastal > Sediment | place: Netherlands... | reverse complement strand
TATAAATATGGGTTGATTGACTTAAGCCACATTCAAGAGAAACTACAGGCGCAAGCGTTAAAACTACAACAAGCTCAGCAAGCCATTAATCCAAGCAGCTAAGCTGAATTAAAAGCTCACTCCGGTGGGCTTTTTTAGTTTTATTGTTCTATTTTATGCCTAGAATGATAGTGATTATTTGCCAAATAAGAAGTTAGTAACAAAGCGGCTAAAGGTTAAACTATCTATCTTAATTTCTTCTGTTATTGTTGCTGCTTCAATTTCATCTTGTTGAAATATATCTAAACGCACCACTCATACACCACATCTATGTTTCGAAATATTGGATCCGCCGCTAACTGTGATTATATTTCTCGTCAACAAGTGCGGCAGCAATGGCGAAAACCACGGACAAAGTGAGAGTATTGATCAAACTGGGAGTCAGTGAACGTTTAGCTATTTCCTGTGCCAGTGGGTTTATAAAAGTACCAGTAAAGGACCTTGTCGTAGTTCGAAAACCAAAGGGATCAATATAGCGATCAGTAATGAGTTTTTAGCCAAACAAGGTTTGATATCATTAAAGGATTTGTGGATTAATATTCACTATTCATCATAAGATGAACCGCCCTGTGCGGAGCCGCATGCAGGGTGGTGTGGGGGCTGGAGGTTAGATACCTCCGGCTACCCGATTAGCCGAATCTACCACCTGAACCACCAGGTCTTCTTGTATTACGAGAATTACTTGGAGGAGTAATATCAGGCTTAGGAGAGTTATCAATAAACCATTTATGCATTTTTGCAACACTGGTAAATCTAAGCCCTGCTGCTCTACGCTTTACAGGATTAGTTATAAGGAGTTCCAAATATCCATTGGAATTGCTTTCCTCTCCTAGTTTTAAAAGCCACTCCATGTACGCTTCAAATACTTTAATAGTAGCCCCTTGCTTCCCATCTAAAAAAGAATCGACAAACCCATTTTCACTTTTTCTTGATTCATGTGTAGGGTTACTAACCAAGGTAAAATCTTGCCCCCAAAATTGCTGATTACAAACCTCATTGAAATAGATGTTTGTCTTAATTGTTATTTCATTCTGGTCATTGCTCCATGCAGCAAAATGACACTTATTATGTAGAGGCCTTATTTCTTTTTCATTGTGCAGTGCTTTACAAAGCTCTAATCTTTTTTCTTTCTTAACTTCTGAAGGTAAGTCTTTTTCTCTATATTTAAATTCTATTATTGCGTATTGGCAATAGTTGGTGAACAAATAATCTGCACCTACAATACGGTCTTGCCCATCAAGTGAAGCAGAAGTATAACTGTACGATTTTTCACGTGCAGCCTCTTCGAAGTTATCTTTAAATATATTCTCTACAGATTTTTCGTGTTGAAACTTAGTATCCAAGAGTACAAATCCTTTTTTAATGTTCGGCTAACAGTGTAACTAAGCCGAATTATTCCGTATTTACGGTGGAAACACGGAATAGTTTAATTTGATAAATTAGAGGATACTTTAGTGTAATAGAACATTAAATCAAGAAATTAAATAAAAACATAAAACCTTTCTCATGTGGAAAGGCGAAAAAATTCCGGATTTACGGCAGAAACACGGAATTAAGTTTTCTGTAGATAATAAAATATTACTTAACATGTCTACGACATCGCCACCGTTGAGCTTTCCCAAATAATACATTGCTTTTAGCAAACCCAAACAGGATGTTTGGGGGAGGCTCGTTCTGGCCATGGATGGCCAGCAAGAGCCGGTGCGTTATAAAAGCAATTTATTATTTGGATAAGAAAGCGATTCGGTGTGCATTTTTCTTTGGTTACTTTCATTTGGGCAAGCAAAAGAAAGTCACTCGCCGACAGGGCGAAAACACAGAAATTAACAATCGAGATGACTGGACGAGCGAAGACGAGCCTAACCAAAAAGTAAAATAAGATATAGTATGAATCCCCACGGAGAACATGGGGACTAGAAAATAATGAAGCATCGTGAGCATGGGAACTAGGAGATAAAACAAGGTTGGCAGGATAAATCCTGCGCCTCAAAATCAGCAGCACCATTCCTGCGCTGAATAACTACTTCCCTAATGTCGCTTTAAAATCCTCATGCCCAAACTCATTTAATACTTCAATATCACCATCAACTCTTTGAAAATAAATACTCGGCATTTTTAAACCATTAAACCAGTTTAACTTTACAGAAATTGCCAGAAATTGCGGACACCCATTAATTTGAATAATTGTAATAGTTAAACTATCTTTTAGAAATGCTTATTTCTGCATTTAGGAGTGGTTTATTATGACTCAATCTCGCCAATCACAAGTATCGCTATCTGATACGCCTTATTATCATTGTATTTCACGCTGTGTTCGCCGTGCTTATTTATGTGGTGAAGATAAATACACTGAAAAGTCTTTTGAACATAGACGCCAGTGGGTTGTTGAACGATTGCATTACTTAGCTTCACTGTTTAATATCGACATCTGTGCTTATGCAATTATGTCTAATCACTATCATTTGGTATTACATGTTGATGAGATATTAAATGAAAATCTAAGTCATGAAGAAGTTTGTGAGCGTTGGTGTCAATTATATTCAAAACCAGTATTAATTGAACGCTGGCAATCAGAGCAAGCAACATCAGAGGCTGAGAACAAAGCGGCCTTAGCTATTATCGAAGGGTGGAGAGGGCGCTTAGCTGATATTTCATGGTTTATGCGTTGCTTAAATGAGTTTATTGCGCGTAAAGCTAATAAAGAAGATGAATGTTCAGGCCGTTTCTGGGAAGGTCGTTTTAAATCTCAAGCGTTATTAGATGAAGATGCTTTGCTAACTTGTATGGCTTATGTTGATTTGAATCCAGTACGTGCAAAGATGGCGGATAGTATTGAAACCTCTGAATATACATCCGCTTACGAACGCATTCATGGCGTTGCTCAAGCGAAAGAAAAACCGTTAGAGTACTCTTTTACTAAAAAATCTTTATTTGGTTTCGTTGGTGATGAAAGCGAGAAATCAACGAAAGGTATCCCATTTTCATTATTAGATTACATAGAGTTAGTGGATTGGAGTGGTCGCATACTAAGAGAAGATAAACGCGGTGCAATTTCAAGCCAACGTCCCAGATTACTTTCCACGCTTGGGTTAGATGATAAAACTTGGTTATCACTAGCAAGTAGTTTTGGTAAAGATTATCACGGAGCTGTTGGTTCATTAGAGGCATTAGCAGCTTATGCCAGTAATACAGGGAAACGTTGGATAGCCAGTAAGAACCAACTGCGACTGCATTAACTAGCGTAGTTTACGAAACAAAATTCAATAAATCCGCAATTAGCTACCGCTAAAATTTGTTATGCATGAGAAAGCTATTATTTGTTTAAAACTCCCAGAAATTTATAACCTTTACGTTTCAATAAACTATTTCCGTTATGACTTTTATTTTTCACTTACGAAAATAGTTTTGTTTTTAGTTATTTAAATTATTGGCTGTCCAGAGCTATTGTTCTCAAGCGAAAGAAAAACCGTTAGAGTACTCTTTTACTAAAAAATCTTTATTTGGTTTCGTTGGTGATGAAAGCGAGAAATCAACGAAAGGTATCCCATTTTCATTATTAGATTACATAGAGTTAGTGGATTGGAGTGGTCGCATACTAAGAGAAGATAAACGCGGTGCAATTTCAAGCCAACGTCCCAGATTACTTTCCACGCTTGGGTTAGATGATAAAACTTGGTTATCACTAGCAAGTAGTTTTGGTAAAGATTATCACGGAGCTGTTGGTTCATTAGAGGCATTAGCAGCTTATGCCAGTAATACAGGGAAACGTTGGATAGCCAGTAAGAACCAACTGCGACTGCATTAACTAGCGTAGTTTACGAAACAAAATTCAATAAATCCGCAATTAGCTACCGCTAAAATTTGTTATGCATGATAAAGCTATTATTTGATTAAAACTTCCAGAAATTTATATCCTTTACGTTTCAATAAACTATTTCCGCTATGACTTTTATTTTTCACTTACGAAAATAGTTTTGTTTTTGGTTATTTAAATTAATGGCTGTCCAGATCTATTAGCTGTTTAAATTAATGGCTGTCCAGATCTATTATGGTCCATACCATATGCTTAAAACCCCCAAACCTTGTAAGTTTTGAAGCAGGGAATAAGCACCGGAATAAGCGACCATGAAATATGGTTCAAAAAAACTAAGCATCAACTATTTTTGTTCCGTTTAAAGCGCTTGTTATATTTAAATTCTGATAATAATAGCTTCTTATTAAGTACCCTGTAAATTCATGAATGTTGTAATAATAGTAAGGAGCTTCTTTTTTCTCTTCTTTGCCATTTATAGTAAATGGTCCTCCATGCCCACGTACGGCATGAAAATGGAGATTTATACCTGTATGAACAAACTTAGATCTGTCGAGGTATAACTGTTTCATAGCTTTTATAACCGTTGGGGCCTGGTTAGAATACTTTGAAACAAAATCCCTGAACTTTTTAGATATTTTGTATTCTTTAACCTCAGATTCATGGCCACATTCAGGGCACTCAACTTTTTCAACTGTTTGTGACGAATCGAGTAATGCTTCAATGGATGAAACATATGCCAATAATTCGTATTGAGTTGTATAGCCATTTGTTAAGCTAGATATTGTCGATGGATAAGAAGAACCTCCTCTCATTAAAATTGCTTCATGAAAACGCCTGCTAGATTGAATATGTGCCTTACCACTAAATATCTTTTTAAAAACAATATCGCTGTACTTTGGGAATACAAGCTTATTATCAATAATAAGCTCATCAAAATCAGCGTAAGATAGATTCTCTGAGTAATTACCTTTTTTAGTGAGGATGAGATCAGAGATGTTTCCAACTTCATATTCGACTACTTCATTTTGAACATCAAAAGTAAAAAGGTTTTGCGTCAAAACAGTCAATGCAGATGCTATGTTTTTAGCTGTTTCAGGTATTAGAGGTCTTAACTGATGCTTTGAAATGTAGTTCAAATAAAAATATACATAGCAATTTTGAGCATTACGTTTAATGAAGATTTCACTTTCTTTAAAAGAATAATCGCCGTCAAGCTCAACACTGCAATTTACAGGTACTCTAAATAGCCTTTTCTTATAAAGTTGTTCAAAATTTTCTTTTGAAGACTCAATGATAATTTTCTTTATATTATTAAAACTTTCCTCGTCGAAAAGATGAGTAACTTTATCAACGACATCTAAATCAATAGATGTAATACCTTTGTGGGTGTGATGATAAATATCAATAGTCGCCGAAAAATTAGTAGCATCAGAGCACCAACGAATTGTATAACAATATATTTGAGGATCTTGAGTATTTGAATGAGATTGCTGACACCCCATAGTGCCTATTTCTAGCTCAAAACGATTCCAAAGAAACTGAAGGTAATCGTTAATGCTTTCTTTTTTTATTCTTAGTGGGAGAGTATGCAAAACATCACCTTAAATATAACAGTGTAACTAAGCCAAAGTATTCCGTATTTATGGTGGAAATACGGGATACTTTAATTTGATAAATTAGAGGCTACTTTAGTGTAATAGAACATTAAATCAAGAAATTAAATAAAAACATAAAACCTTTCTCATGTGGAAAGGCGAAAAAATTCCGGATTTACGGCAGAAACACGGAATTAAGTTTTCTGTAGATAATAAAATATTACTTAACATGTCTACGACATCGCCACCGTTGAGCTTTCCCAAATAATACATTGCTTTTAGCAAACCCAAACAGGATGTTTGGGGGAGGCTCGTTCTGGCCATGGATGGCCAGCAAGAGCCGGTGCGTTATAAAAGCAATTTATTATTTGGATAAGAAAGCGATTCGGTGTGCATTTTTCTTTGGTTACTTTCATTTGGGCAAGCAAAAGAAAGTCACTCGCCGACAGGGCGAAAACACAGAAATTAACAATCGAGATGACTGGACGAGCGAAGACGAGCCTAACCAAAAAGTAAAATAAGATATAGTATGAATCCCCACGGAGAACATGGGGACTAGAAAATAATGAAGCATCGTGAGCATGGGAACTAGGAGATAAAACAAGTTTGGCAGGATAAATCCTGCGCCCCAAAATCAGCAGTACCATTCCTGCACTGAATAACTACTTCCCTAATGTCGCTTTAAAATCCTCATACCCAAACTCATTTAATACTTCAATACCACCATCAACTCTTTGAAAATAAATACTCGGCATTTTTAAACCATTAAACCAGTTTAACTTCACCATTGTGTAACCTGCACTATCTTCAATATGTAGCTTTTGGCCTATTTTTAAGGGCTGTTCAAACTGTGCTTCACAAAATTGATCACCGGCCAAACAAGAGCAAGATCCAATCACATAATTGTATCTAGCACCTTTTGTTGCTTCTCTAATCGTCGCAGGTTCGTTATAGATGAGTGTATCTAGGCGATGCGCTTCGGTAGCGCTATCAACGATTGCGGTCTTTTTGTCATTTTCAACAATATCAATCACACTCACCACTAAATCTGCAGTACGTGTAATGATTGCTTCACCGGGTTCTAAATAAACTTGCAGGCTATGTTTTTCAGCAAACGCTTTTAAGGCTAACCCTAGCTTTTCAATAGGGTAGTTTGGATAAGTAAAAAAGATACCACCGCCTAAACTAAGCCAAGTTAATTGATCAAGGTATTCAGTGAAGGTCGTTGATATATGGTCGAGTACTCGAATAAACGCATCGACATCTTTATTTTCACAGTTCATGTGAAACATAAAACCATCAACTTTATCCAGTACATCTACACTTAAAAGCTGTTGTTTAACGCCCAGACGAGAATAAGGGCGTGCTGGGTTGGCTAAATCTTGTCCTGCAACACTCATTTCTGGGTTGATACGTAAACCTAATGAAGCACTGTCTTTACAGTTTTCATAATGTGCTTCAAGTTGTGAAAGTGAATTAAAGATGATTTTATCTGAAAGGGGCTTAACCGCTTCAATATCAGCATTGGAATAACCCACGCTATAAGCATGCGTTTCACCACCAAACTTTTCATGCCCTAATCGTACTTCATAAGGCCCTGAGCTTGTTGTTCCATCTAAGTAAGGTTTGATGGTGTCGAAAGTTCCCCAAGTTGAAAAGCATTTTAAAGCGAGCACTAATTTAGCGCCTGATATCTCTTTCAACTGTTTTGCTTTTTCTAGGTTATCAATCAATGCTTGTTCATTGATCATAAAGTAGGGAGTATTTAAATTCTTCATTTGTTACCAAGTATTAAATTAAATTATTGTAGATAATAAATTGCTAGATAAAAATAATCCACTGGTAATTACACTCTAAAATTTGTCGAATATATTTACAATACTTTATTAACCCACGTTAGGGTGCTAGGCTTTATAAGGGGTTGCCATTTTGGCTTGATATTTGCTTTCATATATTTTTAATTACCTTTGCAATCAGTTACTTTCTTAAATTTAACTAACCACTTGGCGTTGCAAATGATGGCTTTCGAAATAACATTAAGAGATGAAATATGAATAAAAGGATTTTTTTACTAACAGCAACTGTTCTGTTAACTCAACCACTTTATGCGGGCACAATAGCTGAAGTAGAATCAAACTCAACCCTGTTTACCGCTCAAAATATAGATGGATCATTCAGTACCGGTGTAAATGATGATATTTATAATGCGAGTGCGCTTGATTGGGAATGGAGTTCAATAGCTTCTTTAGACGGCGATGGAACCTATGATTATTATTCATTTACCGCATTAGCAAACCAAAATTATATTTTTGATATTGACTATGGTAAGCCAAATTTAGATGCTGAAATTGGTTTATGGTCAATTGATGGTACTATTTCAGATTTACTTGCTGAGCAGGATGATGGTTGTGTCGAAAACGGAGTATCGTTTTGTAGCATGGTAGATAATGGTTCTGTGCATACATATGATCCTAAATTCTCTTGGCAATCAAGTTCTGCAGGCCTTTATGTTATTGGTGTTGCTCGATACTCTACAAGTGCAAATGATAGCGGCTTTAATGGTAGCGCACCGGTTGCCGGAAATGACTACACTTTACAGGTCTCTCGAGATCTTGCGGTAGATGTACCAGCACCTGCTGGTGTTATGTTGTTTGCATTAAGCTTGGTGGGTTTTGCAGCGACACGTAAAGTAAAAAAATAATATTCCGACTTTAGTTTTTAATTAATGGAACCCCTTTAATTATAGGCGCACATTAATTATTAATGTAATAATTAAAAATCCTGAATTCATATTCAGGATTTTTTATATTTTAGACAGTATTATTTTTATTTAAATAAGTTTTAATACTTTTTATATCTGTTTGATTTATTACGTTAATTCTAATATGTCCCAGCTAAGACCAATTTTAGGCATTAATTCCAAGAAATGATCTGGGTTTAGTTGTTCAACGTTGTATAAACCTTTATCGCTCCATTTACCTTGAAAATAAAGTAAAGCTGCTGTGATCGCTGGTACACCTGTTGTGTAAGAAATCGCTTGGTGCTCTACTTCATTGTATGACTCTTTATGGTCACAAATGTTATAGATAAAGATACTTTTCGCGACACCGTCTTTTTTACCGCGTAACCAAGTACCAATACAGGTTTTACCCGTGTAGCCAGGTGCTAAAGAAGTTGGGTCTGGCAAAATAGCTTTCAATACTTTAAGCGGTTCAACAGTAATACCATCGCAGGTTGTTACAGGTTTTGTATCTAACAAGCCGATAGTACGCATTACGTTGAAGAAGTTTAAGTAGCTGTCTGAAAAGCCCATCCAAAACTCAATACGTTTAGCGGGAATAAATTCTGCCATTGAACGTACTTCATCATGCGCCATAGAATAAACTTTTTGTTTACCGACAACAGGAAAATCAAATTCCATCATACGACTATGGCAAGGCACTTGGTTCCATTCTCCATTTTCATAATAGAAAGAGTCACCTTGAATTTCTAACATATTTGTTTCAGGGTCAAAATTAGTTGCAAATTTTTGACCATGGTCGCCCGCATTTACATCCATAACATCTATGCTATCGATTTCATCGAAGAGGTGTTTATGAGCGTAAGTAGCAAATACACTTACCACACCGGGATCAAAACCTGCACCTAAAATACCAGTAATACCTGCTTCTCTAAAGCGCTCCGCAAAAGCCCATTGCGGATCATATGCTTCAGGTACTTGTTGTCCTGGACTACAAAGATCAGTCGCAACAGAGGTATCTAGATAAGCAGTTTTAGTTTCTACACATGCTTCCATGATCGCCACGTTCACCCATGGAGGCCCTGCGTTGATCACTAGATCGGGTTGCACTTGATTAATCAAAGTAACCAAGGCAGCAATATCGTCGGCATCAATTGCTACTGCATTGATACTTTTGTTGGTGTCTTTAAGGTTATTACGATCTTTGATCGAAGTAATAATTTTTTCGCATTTAGAAATAGTGCGAGAGGCAATTGTAATATCGCCAAATACATCATTATTTTGTGCGCATTTGTGAGCAATAACCCAGCCTACGCCACCGGCGCCAATTTGTAGTACAGACATTTCTTTAGTCCCTATTCATTAATTTTTATTGCTTAGCTAACTACTACTTAACGTTAAGTTAGTGTTAGTAATCTCATGTGTGTGTGCTCTGTACTGCTTAATTAACGGTTAGCTAGTTTGTTATTAACAAAGCTAGCTAACTTTATTGTTAACCGTATGTAATTAGAACGGATTAACTACTTTTCTATTTATTCATTCATTTTTTTGAGCATCGCTTGTACTGCGTTTTCTATTTTTTCGATTAGCGTATCAAAATCATGCAAGGTTAAACATGGGTTTAACAGTGTGAATTTTAACGCTAACTGCCCATTAACTTTTGTTTCAGCAATCACTGCTTCACCACTTGTTAATAGTTTTAAACGCAATTTTTGATGCAATTGATTAAATTCCTGATCAGTTAAATCACCCTGTAAAACAGGCGACAAACGGAATAACACTGTTGATAATAGCGGTGTACAGCATAATTCAAAGTGTTTATTTTGAGCAATTTTAACTGCAACTTGCTGCGTTAAGTTTAATAAATAATCGTAAAACTCACCGAGTTGTTTTGCTCCGACGGCTTTGAGTGTCATGAATAGCTTTAGTGCATCAAAACGCTTTGTGGTTGCAATGCTTTTGTCGACTAAATTAGGTAATTCATCGCCTTCACGATTTAGGTAATCTGCATGATGCAATAAAGTATTAAAGTTAGCTTTATTTTTAATAAGCAGGGCACCACAACTGATTGTTTGATAAAACAATTTATGAAAGTCTACGCTAACAGAGTCTGCTAATTCAATGCCTTTTAAGCGAGACTTATGTACTTGGCTAAGTTGTAGCGCTGCACCATAAGCACCATCGACATGCGACCAACAACCCGCTGCACGTGCAATTTCAACCACCGCTTGTAAATCATCAATTGCGCCATGATCTGTTGTACCTGCCATTGCTACGACAGCAAAAGGTAGTAAATCTTGTGCTTTTAATGCATCAATGGTCATTTGTAGTTCATTAATATCGATTTGGCCTTGTACATTGGTTTTAACTAACACCACACTGCGTTCGCCCAAGCCCATTAATGACGCAGATTTTTGTACAGTAAAATGGCTTTTATCTGAACAGATGATACGCATTTTTTGTGCGTAATCAGGTAAACCATCTTGCTGAACATCATGTTTTGATTGATTATAAGCAAACCAATCGCGAGCCAGTAATAAACCCATTAAATTGCTTTGTGTGCCACCACTCGTGAATACACCGTCAGCGCGTTCACCTAGTTGGTAAGTTTGACACAACCAATCAACCATTTGCTGTTCAACAAAAGTTGCTGCGGGAGCCTGGTCCCACGAATCCATTGATTGATTTAATGCGGCAATAAAATGCTCAGCCACAATTGATGCAATCAATGGCGGAGTATGCAAATGTGCAATCGTATGAGGGTGTTGCACTAATAGAGAATTTTTAGCGATTAATTCATTGGTGGTTGCTATCACTTCCTTTAAAGGAGCTGCTTGCGAAAAATCCACCGCATTAATTTGCTGTTTTAATAGCGCAGGCTCGACACCTGAATAGGCATTTTGTGAATGCCTAAACAAACTATTGATTGCATCTTGTGTTTGCTGGGTCGCTTGCTCAAAAGCTTGGTTTTCACCAAGCTGAGCGAAATAATGTGACCAGTTGTTCGTTTGGGTCATTATTGTGCTTCCACCGCAATTTTAATTGCTTTTGCCATGGTTGTTGCAACAAACTCTATTTGCGTTTGACTAATAATAAGGGGTGGCAAGAAACGTAATACCGCACCACGACGACCGCCTTTCTCAATGATTAAGCCTAACTCTAGTGCTGCACGTTGAATCGCAATCGCTAATGCTGGATCGGCTTCGGCTTGACCAAGGCTATTTAATACACCCGGTTTAACAATTTCAATACCATTCATTAAACCACGGCCACGTACTTCACCAATTTGTGGGAAGTCAGCTTGAATATCGCGTAAAGCTGTTCGTAGTTGTTCACCGCGTTCCGCTGCATTTTTTGCTAGGTTATCACGTTGGATAATTTCTAGTGTTTTTGCACCACTTGCCATTGCTAATTGATTGCCACGGAAGGTGCCTGTGTGCTCGCCTGCATTCCAGCAATCGTATTTTTCATTAAATAAAATAATCGACATTGGCATACTGCCACCAATTGCTTTAGATAAGATAAGCACATCTGGTTCAATACCTGATTCTTCAAATGCAAAGTGGTCGCCACTGCGGCCAATACCACATTGAATTTCGTCAAAAATCAGTAAAATCCCGTGCTCAGTGGCAATACGACGTAATTCTTGTAACCATTTTTTGGGAGCAGGTAATACGCCACCTTCACCTTGAATTGGCTCAACGATGATCGCAGCAGGTTTAGTGATACCTGATTCATCATCACATAAAACAGATTCAAGATAACGAATGCTTTGTGCAGCACCTTCTTCACCACCTAAACCAAATTTACAACGGAAGTTGTATGGGAAAGGCATAAAATGTACATCTGACATTAATCCAGTACGGCGGCTTTTAGAGCTTAAGTTACCGGTTAAAGAGAGAGAGCCATTGGTCATACCATGGTAAGCACCGTGGAATGAAACCATGGTATTACGTTTGGTGTATAACTTAGCCAGCTTGATAGCCGCTTCTACTGCATCAGCGCCAGATGGCCCACAGAATTGAATACGCGCTGTTTTAGCAAAGTTAGCCGGTAGAAATTGCATCACAGCTTTGATGAATGCATCTTTGCTAGGTGTCGTTAAATCCAATGTTTGGTAAGGCACACCTGCATTGATTTGGTTAATCAATACTTGGTTGATTTCATTATGGTTGTAACCTAATGGTAATGCGCCAGCGCCAGCTAAACAGTCCAGGTATATCTGTCCTTTAGTATCCTCAATAATAGCACCACGGCCACTTTTGATAGCGATAGGTAAACGTCTAGGATATGAACGAACTTCAGATTCATAATGTTCTTGGCTTAATAACATTTCATCTGGTGTTAAGTCATATGGTGTTGTAATAACTGGGACTTCTAGTTCGTTTGTTAATTTGCACTCTGGTGCTAAATTAAGGACGTTTTGCATTTTACGCTCCACTAATTGGAAATAAATAAAGTACGAAATTGGTTTATCAGCAGATAAACAGAATTGTGTAAATAAGGTATAGCAATAAATTTAATTACAAATATACGTTGCACTAAAGGGTTTTAAGCGTCTTAGCTCAAGGTTCTACTGTGCGTCCAGGATACTGTAATAAGTATTGATTTTGAGGTGTGAAATAACGATTCAAAGGTTCAGATGAGTCAATGTAAGTGTGTTGCATTGTTTGAGCCTCCGTATTGAGTTAATCGTTATAATAAAATTGATTGAGTGTTAAAACGCGCGCATTTTATCATCCATTTTTGCTATAGCAAGGGTAAAAACTAACTAAAATTAACCTTTTTTTTTAACATACTGATTAATAATTATATTTTTTATATAAAGCGCAAAAAATAAACACTTTAAACACACTCGAGGTTTCCTATCTTTAACACTACCCAATGTTGGGTTATTTGGGTATTCTTCGCATCACAGACAGCAATAAAGTGGGGGTAATAGTGAGTAACATAAAACAGATATTAGTAGTTGATGATGATCAAGATATTAGGGAATTATTAGCACAGTACCTTTCGAAAAACAGTTTTGATGTGATCACTGCTGCGGAAGGCATTGAAATGGATTCGTTATTAACACAACATACACCTGATTTAATTATTCTGGATATTATGTTACCTGGTGATGACGGGTTTACGCTGTGTCAACGCATTCGTCAACATTCAAATGTACCGATTATAATGCTCACAGCAAACTCAGATGAAATGGATAGAGTATTAGGTTTGGAGATCGGTGCTGATGACTATATTGCGAAGCCTTTCAGTCCTCGCGAATTATTAGCTCGTATTAAAGCGTTATTAAGACGCACTCATTTCTCCCAACAACAAAATACTGAGCAAAAAAATCAGGAAAGTAAACGTTTTTATTCTTTTGCTCATTGGCAATTAGATACACAACAACAAGTATTAATAGATGACCATCAAAATGTATTCACATTAACTGGGGCGGATTTTCAATTATTAATGTTATTTATTTATAGTAACAATCAGCCTATTTCCAGGGATCAGATCTGCCAAGCATTGCATGGTCGAGATGCCTTTGCTAATGAGCGTGGTATTGATGTTCATGTTAGTCGTTTACGACACTTTTTAGGTGACGATGCCAAAGCCCCTAATATAATTAAAACCGTGCGTGGCAAAGGTTATTTATTTATTGCGCCGCTTAAAAGTGCTGATTAATGTCGATGTTTAAATTATTTTTTCGCTCACTTATATCACGCATGTTATTACTGACGATTTGCTCTGTTGTCGCAGGACAAGCTATCAGCAGCTTTTTTTGGGTTCACCAGTTCTCCGAGAGTGAAAAAAAATCGGTGATTGCTAATGCTCAACATCTCGCTGAAAGCGCGCTAAGTACGGTCGTGTTTTTTAATGATTTACCCCTTAAATATCGTCATCTTGTACTTGAACAATTGCGGGGCATGGGAGGGAGTCGTTTTTTTGTTTCTCTGAATAGTGAAAAAATACATATTAATCCTATTCAAGATAGCAAATTAAAAAGGCAAGTTATTGCAACCGTCAGCGAAGTATTAACTACGGGGATCGCCGCTGATAAAAATTTAGAAATTGAATTCTCGTCTCCAGATGATTTGCACGTTTTAAAGAATGATATTTTATTAAAAGATCTGCCTCCTTCATGGGGGGCTTACTCGCTCATTATTCCAACTGCAGAGCCACCTATACTGGTGTTGCAAATTGAAGTAGAAAGCAATGAGTGGTTGTATTTAGCCGCTATTTTACCGCCCCCTTATTTACTTTCGGATAACCAGTTGATCTCCGCGCAACAGATTTTGACCTTGTTTTTTACAACATTATTATTATTGTTATTTATCTATTTATTATTTAGACAACAAACTAAACCCTTACAAAAATTGGCGAAGGCGGTCTCTGTGATGAGTATTGACCTAGACCAAGCACCGCTAAAAGAACACGGTGCCACAGAGATTGTTGATGCAACCCGTGCTTTTAATCGTATGCAACAAAAGTTACAACGTTACATACAAGATCGTGAATTGTTATTTCGCTCCATATCACATGATTTAAAAACGCCCATCACTCGTTTACGATTACGCGCCGAGTTATTAGATGATGAGCAACAAACAGAGCGCTTTAACCACGATTTAGATGATTTAGAGATACTTGTAAAAGGGGCAATACAGAGCGTTCAAGACACAGATATTCATGAAAATATTCAATATGTTGATGTGCTTAAGTTATTATTACAAATTAGTGAAAATCGTACTGAAAAAATTGTGATCAAACCGGCCAGTATTTCTCCTTATCAAGGCAAACCATTAGCGTTAAAACGTTGCTTATCTAACTTAATTGAAAATGGCGTTAAATATGGCGGCAAGGTTGATGTTCAAGTGGTTGATAGTGATGAAAAATTAGAAATTATTATTCAAGATAATGGGCCTGGTATTCCCGAGCATGAACTAAAAACTATTTTTCAGCCCTATAAACGGCTACACAATGATGACCAAGGGCATGGACTTGGGCTGGGTATTGCACGTAATATTATTCATGCTCATAATGGTGATTTACACCTGATCAATCGTGAGCAGGGCGGGTTGGAGGTTGTTATTATCTTCCCGCGTAATTATAAAAAATAAATTGAATGGCCTTCCCGCTCTAATTTAAAACGCTGGTTGAAAGTAGCAATTGCGATTAATGAGAAATATGAAGCAGAGAAAAATGAAGCTGAAAAAAATACTGCCGTTAATTCCATTACTGTTGAGTATGCCAAGCAGTGCAAACTCTTTGGAAGTGTTGCACTGGTGGACGGCTCCCGGTGAGTTTGAAGCACAGAAGGTGTTGAAGCAGGCATTAGCAAAGCAAGGCATAAGCTGGCAAGACTTTGCGATTGTAGGGTCCGGTGGGGGCAGTGCTATGCGAGTATTACAAATGCGTGCATTATCGGGGAATCCTCCAGATGCTGCACAAATCAAAGGCCCTGATATTGCAGAATGGGCAAAAATAGGCATGTTAAAAGAAGTTGATAATATTTTAAATAATAAATTGTGGGACAAAAATATTCCTGATGTGGTGAAGCAAACCATTACCTATCAAGGCCACTATATGGCACTGCCACTTAATATCCATCGCGTGAATTGGTTGTGGCTAAATAAGGCCATTTTTGATCAACTTAAGCTTTCTCCTCCTACTACATGGAATGAGTTCTTTAGTGTTGCAGATAAGATTCAAGCGGCAGGTTATATTGCACTGTCTCACGGCGGTACAAGTTGGGAAGATAATTTATTATTTGAATCGGTTGCGTTGTCGATTTTAGGTGCAGAAAAATATAAACGTGCTTTTGTAGAGTTTGATGAAACGGTTCTCACTTCCTCTGACATGATCGATGCTTTTAAATTGTTTAAACGATTACATCAGTATGTCGATAAAAGTATGGTCGGTAAAGATTGGGAAATTGCGAGTAAAATGCTTACTGATAAAAAAGCGGGCATGTTATTCATGGGCGATTGGGCTAAAGGCTTATGGCATAGCTCTGGTAAGGTCGCTAATAAGGATTATTTGTGTGTGGATGTGCCTGAAAGCAAAAATTTGTTCAGTTACAATATTGACAGCTTTGTTTTCTTTAAAAAGCAACATCAGAATAGTGATAATTTAAATACGGAAATATTGGCTAATACTCTTCTCTCCGAACAATTACAGCATGACTTCAATATTGATAAAGGTTCTATTCCGGTGCGAACGGATATTGATATTAGTGATTTTGATGCCTGTAGCCATAAATCATTCAATGACTTTAAACAGTCCGCTTTAGTGCCTTCTTTTTCACAAAATATCGCCACTAGCAGTTTTTTACAAAGCGAAATGAGGAAAGTGATCAGTACTTATTTTAAGAGTGATAATCTCAGCGCAGAACAAGTGACTAAACAATTGGCGTTAGCCATTAGAGCGGTTAATAAAAAGTAAAATAGGCTGACTAAGCCGGTTATCATTCAAAATGCAAAAATAAGTAAGTCGAGAGGCGAGCAGGTTTAAGCATCAGATTGGATATATAACAGAGTAAATCGTAATTTTTATTCCAATCTATAACGACAACCAATAAAAGTTAACTTGTTCCCCTGAGTGCCGCTAACTCGAAAATCCGTGTTTACACAATAAGACCAATTCCGTTAATTTAATAATCAAATATTACACAGGAAAAAGGAGCTAGTTTAAGGCATAAATTTCCGTAAATACTTGTTCTCTTTATACAAATTTTAACGCGAAAATAATTCCTTTTAACCAGTAAGATTGAACAGTTAGTTAGCGGACTTGGTATCATATAGCGTTGTAGCTTTCGATAAAGGTGTTCGGTAATCAATTAATCGCAGGAAAGGTCGTTATGTTAAGCATTGTCTAAATGTCCGAGTTAACCATTTAATAATGCATATTGATTGAAAACGATATAGATAAAACCAACAGACAAAAAAATAGGCATCTCAGAGATACCTATTTTATATTGAGTAGAAAGCTGTGTATTAAAGCGTTACTTAGCTAAGTAAGCTTCCATATCTGTTTTTAAGTTATCTGACTTAGTACCAAAGATAGCTTGTACGCCATTACCTGAAACAACTACGCCAGCAGCACCTAGTTTTTTAAGACCAGCTTGGTCAACAAGTGCAATATCAGCAACACTGATACGTAAACGTGTGATACATGCATCTAAGTTAGCGATGTTTGCTTTGCCACCAAATGCAGTCACTAATGCTGCAGACATCTCTTCATTATTTAATTTAGCAGTTGAAGCTTGCTCTTCATCTTCACGACCTGGTGTTTTTAAGTTAAGAGCACGAATTACGATGCGGAATAAAGAGTAATAAACAGCTGCGTAGATAAGGCCAATAACAACAAAGTAGACAAGTTTTTGTGAGTTAGCAGAAAGTACCAAGAAATCGATTAAACCATGTGAGAATGAAGTACCGTGAACCATACCTAACAGGTTAGTTACAACAAACGCTGAACCGGCTAGTAATGCATGAATTGCATATAATACAGGTGCAACGAACATGAATGAGAATTCAATTGGTTCAGTGATACCTGTTAAAAATGAGGTTAACGCAGCAGATACCATGATACCCATTACTTTTGCACGATTTTCTGGTTTTGCAGAGT
>Ga0316197_10001306_pt1 | contig 17810 bp, 16 predicted proteins | sample OudBiesiAoxic_MG_FD_204939 | JGI IMG/M metagenome (GOLD analysis project Ga0316197, IMG submission 204939) | Coastal sediment microbial communities from Oude Bieten Haven, Netherlands - site A oxic | ecosystem: Environmental > Aquatic > Marine > Coastal > Sediment | place: Netherlands... | reverse complement strand
TCGCCGGACGGGACGGGGATCTTCCCGTCGGTGCCTCCCAGCTCGGACTGCAGAGCTCCGGGAGTCTGGCCGAGAAGGACGGACAGGCGGTTGTAATCGATTTCGAGCGTCCGGTGCAGCACCGGCAGTTCGGCCCGGGTGGCCGCGAGATTCGTCTCGGCTTGCGCCACATCGAGTGCCGACACCAGGCCCGCGTTGAAACGATCCTGGGTCAGGTCGAGGGTCCGGGTCTGGGTCTCGATGTTTCTTTCGGTGTAGTCGATCCGCAATTGAACGGTACGGAGATCGATGTAGGCCAGCGCGACCTCGGCGAGCACGCTGACCAGAATATCGCGATAGTCCTCGAGCGAAGCCTGAAGCGCTGCATCTCGCGATTCGACCAGACGAGCAACCCGTCCGAAGACGTCGAGTTCCCAGTCCGCCCCGACCCCGAGCAGGAACTCGTTCGATGGCTCCCCACTACCCGGAGCACGCGCGTTCTCGCTGAAATCCGCGCGATTGGCGCCTCCCACACCGGTGACCGACGGGATGCGCTCGCCGTTCGCAATTCCGCGAAGGGCCCGGGCGGCCTGGATGCTGTAAAACGCCCCGTGAAGGTCGAGGTTGGCTTCTTGGGCCTGGTGGATCAGGTCAGTCAGGATTGGATCGTCGAGGACGTCCCACCATGTCTGAACGGATGCCGCGCCGTCGACCAGCCCGTCGGTGGCCGCCTCGTGCCAGGCGTCGGGTAGTTCTTTCTGGGGCGGCGTGTAGTCCGGCCCGACCTTGCAGCCCTGGGCCATCAACAGGCCCACGGCGACAAGGGCGACTACCTGAATCCAACGCGCACGGTTTCGCATGGGACCGAACCTCCAGGGTCGAGGAAGGGCTTATCCTACTACGATTCCGTGGCGCTCGGCCCCTTGCGCTGTCGGGTCATTCGGCCCGAGTCGGCAGGACTTTTCGTAGCACCAGATACCCGGCAATACCGGAAATCAGGGACGCCACGAGGATCCCGATCTTGGCCTCGCTGACCAGCGTCTCGTCGGTGAACGCCAGGCCCGCGATGAAGATCGACATCGTGAAGCCGACGCCGCTGAGGCAACTGACGCCCCAGATCTGGGACCAGCTGACGCCCTCGGGCAAGTCGGCCTGACCGCTGCGGATTGCCAGCCAGCTGGCGGCCGTCACACCGATCTGTTTGCCGAAGAACAGGCCGAGCACGATGCCCCAGCCGATCGTCCCGGTCGCCTCAGACAGCGTTTCGGCGTCGAACTTGACCCCCGCGCTGAACAGCGCGAACAACGGCAAGATCAGAAACGACTGTACCGGGTGCAGCTGCTTCTCGAATCTCAGGCCCGCGGGAATCATGTCGTCCGCGGCCATGTGGACGCGGGTCAGGGCTCGAAGCTGGTCCTTGTTCGAGATCATGCTCTCGCGGGTCAGCTCGCTGCTCTCCAGTTGATCGATGCTCTTGCGGGCCAAGTTGAGGAACTTCGATGGCTTGATCGTGGCTCGTACCGGCACGACCATGGCGATCAACACGCCGGCGATCGTCGCGTGGACGCCGGACAGCAGCACGCCGAACCAAGCCCCCGTGGCCAGTAGGACGTAGATCCACATCTGGCGGATGCCCAGCCGGTTGGCGACGACGATCGATCCGATGAACACGGCCGTACAGACTAACCCGGCGACACTGATCTGTTCGGTGTAGAACAGAGCGATCACCATGACGGCGATCAGGTCGTCGGCGATGGCCAGGGCGGTCAGGAAGACCTTGAGCCCGATCGGAACGCGGGAGCCGAGCATGGCCAGGATGCCCAGGGCGAACGCGATGTCCGTGGCCATCGGCACGCCCCACCCGGGCGAGCCGGGACCGCCGGCATTCATCGAGGCGTAGATGACCGCCGGCACGACGGCCCCGCCGAGCGCGGCGCTGACGGGCAGGATGGCCTTGCGGACCGTGGACAGCTCGCCGACGACGATCTCGCGCTTGACCTCGAGGCCGACGACGAAGAAAAAGATCGCCATCAGGCCGTCCATGATCCAGTGCGACAGCGACATCTTGAACGTAGCGTCGCCCCAGGAAACGCCGATGTAGGTGTGGGAGAGATCGTAGTAAAGGTCGCTCCAGGGCGAGTTGGCCCAGATCAGTGCAACGGCTGTACAGGCCATCAGCACGATGCTGCCGGCTACCTGCGAATGAAAAAACCGCTGGAACATCCCGCCGGGCTGCCCGCCCGGGGTTCCGTTTACCGTCATACTCCTGGCTCCAGACAAGGAAATGGCGGCGGACATCACGCCCACCGCCATCTATTCTCGCACGCTATCGTGTGCGAGGGGACCCTGAGGCGTTTATGCCTTGGGGTGGCACCCGTCGCATTTGGTCGGTGCCTTGGATTCCGCGTCTGCCTTGACGGCATCCTTGTGACAGGGGATGCAGCCCTTGTGATAGTGATTCTTCGACATACTCATCTCGGAGCACTTCGGGGTTGCCGGATCCTCAGGCTCCAGGTGGCACGCAGAACACTTCTCGGCCTCGCCGCCCGCGGCCAGCCCTTCCTGCGTGTGATGGCAGGACGAACACTCGGCCAGGCCTTCGTGAGCCTTGTGCGGGAAACTGACGGCCGACTTCTTGTTGGCGCAATCATCGATGACGATCACGTCGTCTGCCACGGCCATCAAACCCGACGCTGCAATCACGAGCGCGCCGATGCCGAGTAACACGAGAACTTTCTTCATCGCTCATTTCCTCCTGATGAGACTTCAGGCAAATCATATTCGAAATGCTCTGGGATGGTATCCGCTTTTTGCGGGACGCGGTCGTGGATTTCAGGTCCTTTTTGGTACGGAATTGGGGTGAATATTCCCGGAAAAACCACTAATCGGCCCGTGTTGCCCCGGAATTCGCCCCAACATCGATCACCACGGTCGCGGTCTGCTCGGTCGGGATCTTGGTCGTACCGGCCTCTCGACGGGTCTTGACATCCTGGCCGTGACCGGCCCACCAAGCGCGTGCCTTCTCCTCGGTCCACTCCGCCACGGCCTCGCAGGCCGCGAGCATGCGCTCCAGCTCCTCTGCGCTCGCCGGTCGCTCGTCGCGGTCCTTTTCCAGGCAGCGAAGAATGACCCGATCCAGGTCGGTCGGCGTTCCTCCTCCGACCCAGGAAGATGGAGGCTGGGGACGGGTCTTGAGGTGGTGGTTGTAGATTTCCACGACGCTCCCACCCTCGAAGATCGGACGGCCGGCAAGCAGCAGGTAGGCCACACCGCCGAGGGCGTAGAGGTCTGCGCGTGCGTCGATCTTCTCCGGAGTGCTCCAGGCCTCGGGTGGTACGTAAAGCGGGGTCCCCGTGAAGGTCCCCTCGGAGGTCAGCCGCACGTCCTCGCGACCGCCGACATCCTTGACGATGCCGAAGTCGAGCACCTTGGCCACGTCGTGTCGGCCGCCCCGCTCACATAGAATGATGTTCTCGGGTTTGATGTCCCGGTGGATCAGCCCGTGCTGGTGAGCCTCGGCGATCGATCCGCACGCCTGTCGCAGGATGTGGATCACGCGGCCCGGCGGCTGCGGCCCGTCGATCTCGACCAGTTTCGCCAGATCGATGCCCGGCAGGTATTCCATGGCGTAATAGAAGACCCCCTCGGGAGTCCGGCCGTAGTCGAAGATCGCGATCGTGTTGGGGTGTGTGAGATTGCTGGTGATCTGCACCTCGCGCTCGAAACGCACCAGATCCTGCTTCCCCGTGCGATCGGGGTGGAGCAACTTGATCGCCGTCGGCCGTCGCAGCATGGCGTGGCGCGCACGGAAGACCTGCCCCATGCCCCCTTCGCCGAGCTTGTCTTCCAGCGTGTACTGTCCGAGCTTCTGGGCCTTCAACATGGCGTCGCTCATCTGCCGGCCCAGGCGGGAAATGAACAGGGTGCCACCGAGGGCCAACGCGCTGCCGACGACGAACAGACCGATCACGATCCAGAAGATCCGCCGCAGCTGGCCGGGCATGGCCAACGCCTCGTCAAGATCCATTTCGGCTGCCACGCCGAAATCGTATTCGTCGAGCCACGTCCAGGCGCCGACGACCATCACTCCCCGGTAATCGCGATACCCGTCGACGTCGACACCGGACTGGCCGGTCACGGCCGAGGCGGCCATGCGCGTCAGCGGCAAGGCGCCGCGGTCGAGCGACGGAGTAAAGCCGCGGCTCAGATCTCCCCCGGGGTCACGAATCTCGAGCGAGAGGATCGGATCGGAGTCGGGGCCCTCTCCGACCAGACCGATTTCGCGCAGTTGATCGTCGAAACGACTGTGCGAGATCAACAATCCTCGCGAGTTGAATGCGTAGGTTTCCCCGCTGTTCTCCAGACGCGCACTCTGCAGGATGCGTGTGAAGTCCTTGTCGGGATCGACCAGCAGGGCCAGCATCGCGATGACGCGGTCGTGTTCGTCGCGAACCGGGGCGGCGACGACCATGATCGAGACTCGTGGTTGCGGGTCACCCGGCCGGACCGGGGTCGCGACCTCGACGAAGAACGGATGGCTGACCAGCGTCTCCCCGGCGAGGACCTTGGCGAGGATGGCGACTCGGTCGGGGGTGATGCGAACGCCGACCCATTCGTCCCGGTCGCCGCCGATCATCGTACCGTCCGGTGCGACGATGACGAATCCGTCGAAGTCGTGCTGTTCGAACAGCGGCATCAGGTAGTCGCGTAACTCGCCCAGCGCGGGCGAGGTGGCCAGACCGTCGCGCTGAGCGGGGTCCTGCCGCCAGAACTCTTCGAGTTCAACGACCGGGTTTCGCACGTGATCGGAGCCGGCCAGGACGGACGCGTAGGCACGCTGATCTTTCAGCCAGAGCTCGAGCGAGGTGACGTTACTTTTGAGGATCGCGGCCAACCCGTCGGCCGTGCGCACCTTGACGCTTTTTTCGAGCGAGGTACGCATCCACCAGCCCATGGCCAGCAGTAGCACGACGACCACGGGGATGAACCACAGGCGGAAACGCAGCAGGGGCTTGAAGTTGCGGACGTTGGTGAGCTTCTGTCGGATCTTGCCTGTAACCATGGCTACGCGGGGCAATCTACCACAGCACGCGTGGGGTCAGACGGGGGAATTCCTAGCGCCCGACGATCGCCGCCTGCTCGCCGAGCCAGTCGTCGAAGTACTCCAGGATCGAAGGCGGGACGTCGCTGGGCCCGAGGTTCTGACGGTCGAGCCACACTCGCATCGCGTTCAACAACTCCTGCGCCCTGTCCCGATCCAGATCGAACAACTGCTCGTAGACGTCCTTGGCGTCTTCGAGCTGCCCCATACCCATGAACGCTCGAGCGCGACAGGCGACGGCCTCGGCATTGGCGGGCTCGATCGACAGTGCCAGATCGCACGCCGCAAGCGCTTCCGGGAAGGCTTCGGTCTTGACCAGGACACAGCCCAGGCCTGCGGCCGCCTGGTGCAGGGTCGGCACGAGGTCGAGCGCATCCTCGAACTCGCCCGCCGCCAACCGGTAGTTCTTGACGATCTTCTTGCTCAGTTTGTGGCGCGCCTTGTCCGTCGTTGCGGCCTGTAGTTGTTTTTCGAACGTCAGCGCCCTGTCGCGGTAGTACACACCCTGGTCGTAGTGCTGGTACCCCCACTGATCCATCGACATGGACGGGCGCGGCACCCGCGCCGTTGGCGAATGGGACGGGGGATCTTCGGCGGCGTGGACCGGGAAGACTGCCAGGGCGGTAGTCAACACGATCGAAGTGAGGTGGTGCGTTACTCTGACCATCCCTTCGATTCTATTGCAAACGGCGCCAGGCCCGCTCGCAGGCGATCTGTCAGTCCTCGTAGATTCGTTCGTCTTCGTAGGGCGACGGGCCAACACTCCAGTGGCTGCGCTGCTGAACCGGCTTGCGCATCCTGGGGTGCAGGCTCACCCTTCGGGGTCCCGTCGGTCTGGTCCTCTTTCTCGAGATGACCGTTTCCCACAAGAAGTAGAGCCCGATCCCGATCGGGACCAACACGATCGACGCCACCAGCAAGAGGGCCGGCCCCCCGACCAGAACCAGGGGGAGTACCAACGTGAATCCGATCCACATGACCAGGCGCTGGCCCGTCGGCATGACCCGGTCCTTCGCGAAGCTCATCTCGTAGCCTGGAGGCAGGTCTAGATCCCGGGCCGGCTCGGTCGGCTCGCGAATGAAGAGCACGGCTCCGACCGGAATCGTCAGGCTGGTAACCAGCAGGAAGAGTGCTTGATCGATCTCGGTCACGATGACCCTGAACAACAAGATCACGAGAAACAGGTGCACGGCGGAGACGACTCGAATCCAGTAACGAACGCGGCTCGAGCGAAGGCCGAGGGCGGTCACGACAACGATGGCTGCGTAGGAAGCCGACCTGGTCGTCGGGTCGTCTACCAGGGTCCGAACGACAAGCCCCAGAGCAACCCCGTAAAGAACGACTAACAGGCGACACATGACCACTGTCCAGGTCTTTTCTCGTGCCTGTCTGGCCTCGGAAGTCATGGCGGTTCCCCGATCGTGTCATTCGCGTCCGTCGCTGTGTGTAACGTCACGTCGGCGATTCGGGTTCCATCGACCGGAATGTGCTTCTCCGTGTGACGATTTCAATTCTGGGGATACAGGCCTATATTCGTCCCGGGCATGTCGCCCGACGGAGACCGATCGTGAACGCATGGACCCGCGCACTGGACCTGGCGGAGCGCACGCCCGAGGCACGCAATCGTTACGTCGATCTCCTGCGCGCCCTGTCGATCACGGCGGTCGTCTTCGGCCACTGGTTGATGGCCGCTCCCTGGGTCGACGAGGGTCAGCTACGCCTCGAACACATGCTGGGCGTTGCATCCTGGATCCGGTGGTTGACCTGGGGTTTTCAGGTCATGCCGGTCTTCTTCATCGTCGGCGGCTACTCCAATTCGGCCTCGTGGAGTGCTGCGCTACGGAACGGCCAACCCTACGGGGTCTGGGTCGGTACCCGTTTGCGGAGATTGGTCGGCCCGATCATTCCGCTGCTGCTGTTCTGGGCGATCGTCGCGCTGATCGCCCATCAGGCTGGTGTGGCGCCGGAGTTGATCAAGTACGGCTCGCAGGCCGCGCTGATCCCGATATGGTTCCTGGCCGTCTACGTCATGGTCGTGGTCCTGGTGCCGGTGACGCACCGGGCCTGGCGGCAGTACGGCGTCGGGTCGTTCTGGGGCCTGGTGCTCTGTGCCGTGCTGGTCGATGTCGGCCGCTTCGCGGGCGGACTCGGCACCGTATCGTGGATCAATTACCTGTTCATCTGGCTCGCCGTGCACCAGATGGGCTACATGTGGCGCGACGGAAAGCTGGGCGGTCCGAGGAAGAGCCTGCCCTGGATGTTCGGTGGACTGGCCATGATGCTGGCGCTGGTCAAGCTCGCCGGCTACCCGATCAGCATGGTCAGCGTACCCGACGAGGCCGTCTCGAACACGAGGCCGCCGTCGCTCGCCATGCTGGCCCTGGCGATGTTGCACGGGGGGCTGGTCCTCTCGCTCGAAGGACCCGCACGGCGACTGTTGCACCGCACGAGGGTCTGGGCCGCGACGATCCTGGTCAACGGCACGATCATGTCGGTCTACCTCTGGCACATGACCGCACTGATCATGTTGACCGGCCTGTTGAATCTTCTCGGCGGATTCGGCCTGCAACTCGAGCCGGGCACGAGAGAGTGGTGGATCACGCGGCCGCTCTGGATGGCCGCGCTGGCCGTGGTGTTGACCCTGTTCCTGGCCGTATTCGGCAGGTTCGAGCGACTCAGCGAGCCCAAGGAGCCGATCGAGTTACCGCTCCGGCGAGTGATCCTCGGGTCGCTGCTGGTGTGCGGCGCTCTGGCCGCGATAGCCGCCGGAGGGATCGGTGGCGGCGCCAATCCCGGCCCGCTCGGAATTCGACTCGGGTACGTGGTGGCCGCTCTGGCCGGGGCGTATCTCGTCGGGGTGGGGCCGCAGTTCGGACGCAGGTAGTTCCGAACTACGGCCGTACCTCGTCCGACTCAGTCGTCAGGATCGACTACTTTTATTTCGGCGATCGGATCCGGATCTTCGTTCACGCCGTCGGGGACCTCTTCGTATACGTTGACGCTGACGACGAGGGGCACGATCGGGTAAGAGATCGTCACGTCGACCGCCGAATCCGCCGGCACCGTGATGTCATAAGCGATGCCGTCGACTTGCCCGTGGAAGATGTAGTAGACGACCAGTTTGCCGGACTGCGTCTCCTGGCTCGGGTTATTGATCCTCGTGTGAAGATTCTGCCAGTTGGTGGACCACTGGGTAACCTCGAGGACCGGGTGTTCCGGTGGAGGGTCTTCTGCCGAGGCCATGCCAGCCCATGCGAACAAGACGATCGCGGTCAACAGCAAGGTCATCCTGAATCGGTTCATCCGTGTCTCCTTTCGAGGGGTTGTGGACTTGGGTGTCATTCCGTTGGAGGCTGTGCCCTGGAAGCTTGCCGCCGCGTGCGCGCCGTCGATCCGGCCCTGGGTTGGGTCGATTTGTCCGGGGTTCTCTTCGCGTCACCGGCGGCGAGACTTCGAAAATCGGCGAGCAGCGGAAGTTGCTCGGGAACCCATGGGGCCAAGCGTTGAAGGCTGCGGCGCAGAACCTTGGACCGAGCGAACTCACCGAGTCGAAGCGCCTGCCTGAAGAGATAGAACTGCGCACAGAAACTCAGGCGCTTGTTCTCGGCCGACTCGGCGGTCGCCAGGGCCTCGCGCCAGCGCTCTTCCGCCCGCTCCTCGCGCCCGCAGGATTCGTCGACCTGGCCGAGAAACAGCTGTGCGTAGGCCCGCCCGACTCTGAAGCCATGCTGATCGCTGAGCTTGAGCGCTGCTGCGGCAGCGCGCCTCGCCGACTCGTCGCGACCGGAAGCGAGGTAGGTTTCGGCGAGCGAGTTCAACGTGCTGACTTCGAAATGTGCGTTGGGCACCAACGCACCGTCGTCCAGTTTGGAGTCACGTGCCGCACGGTGGGCCATGTTCAGGTAGTCCACGGTCAATTCGGGGTCGCCCAGGCGCGCGATGTTCACGTTGGCCAGACTGGTGAAGGCGTACCCGAGGGTCCTGGCGTCATCACGAGATCGTGCCGCTTCGGCCGAGGCCCAGGCATACCGTTCCGCGGAATCCAGATCGCCGATCGACCTGAGCGTGCTGGCGATACGTTCGAGCACCGCCGGATGTAACGGTCGATCCCGGCAATCTTCTCCCAGAACCTCGAATTCGTGAAGGGCGAACCGAAACCTGCCCATCGCCCGCGCCGCGGTGGCCAGATTGAAACGCAAGGCGTGGTCGTCCTGAACGTCCTCGAGCAGGGCGTCGCGGAAGCAGGCGTAAGCGTCCCATCGTTCCGCCCGCTCCAGAGCCTTACGGCCCAGGTCGAGAAGGACCGCCGCGCTCTTCCCATCAGTGTCCAGAACCACGTGCTGTTCCACGGCGTGGTCGAGGTCCAGTCGCTCGAGTGGGACTGCCGGGGAGACTTCGTAGACGCGGCAGAGTGCCGCGAGTTTGCCCGCTGCAAGTTGCTGCCGCCCGCGTTCGAGACGGGACAAGCTGCCCGCGTCAGTTCCTTCGCTCGCGTTCAGCAGGACCCTGCATACCTCCTGAATCGACAGTTCCTTGCGCTGCCGCAGCGTACGCATGTAACGACCGAACGCGATCCCGGCCGGTTTGGCCAATCTTCACCCCTCTCACGGTCTCCGCCGAATCCAGTATCGACGAGAAACCTGGAAAAGGTGAATTTAGGGTGAAACCCGAGGAAATGGGTGAGAAAAATGGGCTGCCGGGTGTTGTGAGTTCACAACAGGCGCCGACCCGGATGGTTGGCGGAGGAGAAGAACCGGGGTAGGCCCGTCGCGAGAAGGCCGATTGGCTCTCGTGACGGGCCGGATGAGATCAGGGGCAGGTGATGCAGTCGTCCGAGCATTCGGCAAGCTTGTCCAAGCATGCGCTGATGCACGGCAACTCGAAGGGCGGCCCCGGACACTCTGCGGCGCACGCGTCGTACTGTGTCTCGCAATCCCTCAGACACGGTCCGTCCACCTCGCACGGCTCAGAGAACACTTGAGACCCGACCATCGTTGCCGAGACGACGACCGCTACCACGGCGACCAGAATGGACATTCTCACCATTCGCTTCTTCATCGTGTTTCCTCCTGTTCGACGGGTCGCGAATCGCACAACTCGACTTGGCGTTGCGACGTCGGCCCGAGTTCGACGATGAATTTACGTGGACTGGTGCGCTGCAGGTCATCGCCGCGAGCGTTTTGCGTTGGAAATTCACAACGACATATCACGCCGAGTGCGTTGCTGCGACGGTCGACGCTCGTATGATTCGCAGCACTGACATAAGGAGCCAGTCATGAAGAGAACCATCGGTATCGCGGTCCTGTCATTCGTCTTCGCAATGACCATCGCCGCGGTGGGAGTTCAGGGCGGTGGAGGTCAACTTGCCGTCACCAACTTCAGCCTGCAGGGAACGGCGCTGACCGTCGAGGTGACGAATACGAGTTCAACCGCTGCGTCCGGGACACTCGAAGTCGCCGTGATCAGCAACGGAGTTGTTGTCGAGACTCACGCGTACCCCATCAGCGTGGGTGGCCTGGACACGATCATCATTAACGGAGCAATCACCGACGATCTCAACCCACTGGAACTTTTGACGTTTGCCTTGAGGTAACCACACCTGTCGCGATACCGTTCGTAACGGAAACGTTTCGCTAGGCGGCCCGATCCACCACAATCTTGCCGTCGAGCAGTTCGATCGTGCGACGGGCGTGCGCCGCGATGTCGTTTTCGTGGGTCACCAGGACGATGGTGTTACCGGACTCGTTCAACTCGTCGAACAGAGCCATGATCTCGCTGGACGTGCGCGAATCGAGATTGCCGGTCGGTTCGTCGGCCAGAAGCAACGACGGATCGTTGACCAGCGCCCGTGCGATCGCGACGCGTTGACGCTGTCCCCCGGACAGTTCGTTGGGGCGGTGTCGCATGCGATCGGCGAGGCCGACCCTCTCGAGGGCTCGCTCGGCGCGCTCACGTCGTTCGGCCCGCGTCGTGCTGGAGTAAACCAGCGGCAGTTCGACGTTGGCCAACGCCGTGGCCCTTCCCAGCAAATTGAACGTCTGAAACACGAATCCGATCTCTTCGTTGCGGATGCGCGCCAGTTCGACGTCTTCCAGGCCCGAGACCTGTCGACCGTTCAGTACGTACGAGCCGGAGCTCGGCGTGTCCAGGCAGCCAAGCAGGTTCATCAAGGTCGATTTCCCCGACCCCGACGGGCCCATGATCGCCAGGTACTCGCCAGCCTCGACGTCGATGTCGATCCCGTCGAGCGCGCGCACGTCTTCCGTGCCTACGCGGTAGACCTTGGCGAGGTCCCTGATCGTGATCAGCATCGTGACAAGCATCTTACATTCGTTTGACGGGGTTGCGAGTCCGCGAGATACTGCTGTGAACGGTTCGGGGCAAGAGGGGATGTTTTGTGAGGGTCCGCTGCGTACTGCACGCCGTTGGGCTTGTGTTGGCGACGGCCGTGCTCCACGGATGCGCCGACAACCGGGCCTCCTTGCCCGACGCCGACCCCGGGTCGAAGGCCAGCCAGGATTTGCGCGTTCAACGCGGTGATTTTCGCAGAACGGTTCTTTTGACGGGTGAGCTCGAAGCGGTCATCGGTTACCCGATCATCGTCCCGCGGTCGGAGAGCTGGCAGGTGCCGGTCCGCTGGATGCTCGACGACGGCTCGACGGTCGAGAAAGGCGACAAGGTCTTCGAACTCGACACGACGCAGGTCATCGGTGATGTGGCCCAGAAACGCATCGCCGCCGATACCGCGCTCAGTGAGCTGCATCAGAAGGAAGCCGATATTGCCGTGCAACTGGCGGACAAACGATTCGCCGTGAATCAAGCTGCCGTGGCCTACGAGAAGGCCCGGCTCAAGGCCTCGGTGCCGAAAGAACTGGTCGACCGGCGCGGCTTTCAGGAGGCGGCGCTCGAAGCCGAGCGAGCCAAGGTCTCCCACGAGAACGCGGTCGCCGATTACGAAGCCGCCCGCGAGGCCTCCGATCGCGAGATCGAAATACTGCGTATCGGCCTCGACAAAGCCCGGCGCGACATCGCACAGGCCGAGCGGGCCCTGGAGACGATGATCCTGCGGGCTCCCCGCTCCGGAATCTTCGTGCTCGGACAGCACCCCTGGGAAGGGCGCAAGTTACAACTCGGCGATTCCGTCTGGGTGGGCATGGAGATCGCGGAAGTGCCGGACCTGTCGGAGATGATGATCACGGCCAAACTCAGCGACGTCGACGACGGCAAGATCACGCCGGGCATGCGCGTGAACTGTACGGTGGACGCCTACCCCGACACGACCGTCGGCGGAACGATCCGCGAGATCGGCCCGATGGCGCAGGAAGAGCGCGGCAGCACGCTGCGTCGTCACTTCAAGGTGCTGATCGATCTCGACCGTTCGGATCCGGCGATCATGCGCCCCGGCATGTCGGTGCTCGTGGAGGTCGAAGCGGCAACGGACGAGGACGTCCTGCTCGTGCCTCGGGCCGCCCTGGAGTTCGAACTCGACAGATCCCCGCGTGTCCGCCTGTCCGACGGCGGTGTCGCCGATGTTCGACTGGGGCCGTGCAACGCATCGGCGTGCGTCGTGCTGGAAGGACTGGAAGAAGGCCAACGACTGAGGGCCAGAGGATGAGCCGGCGACGCAAGACTCTCCTGTGGGGACTGATCGCCGTGTTCGTCGTGGCCTCCGGAGGTTGGCTGCTGGCAAAGCTCCCGCGAGAGTCCGAGGTCACCTGGGTCAAGGCGCGTGTCGACGACCTGGTGCTCGGCGTCGCGATCGAGGGCACCCTGCAGTCGCGCAACTCCAGTTTCCTCGGTCCTCCCGGCGTAGCCGATCTGTGGGACTTCAAGCTCTCGTTCATGGCTCCGGAAGGCGAGGAGGTCGAAGAAGGCGCCCCGGTGCTGGGCTTCGACGTCAGCGAACTCGAGCGGCGCTTGATCGAACGACAGACCGAGCGCGAGGAGGCAGCCAAGAAGATCGAGCAGTTGACCAAGGAACTGGTCCGCAAGCGCAGGATGGACGAATTGAAGCTCGCCGAAGCGCGTGCCAGGGCGCGCAAGGCCGAACTGAAGGTGGACGTCCCGGAAGAGCTCGAGAAGGGTCAGATTTTGGAAGAAGCGCGCCTGGATCTCGAACTGGCCAGGACCGAGATCGAGCATCTCGAAAAGCGACTGGCGGCGTCGGCCCTTTCGGGCGAGGCCGCGCTCGACGTCCTGCGTGCGCGTAAGACCCGGGCGGAAGAGCAGGTCGTCGAGATTCAGGACGGCATCGAACGCATGACGGTCACGGCGCCACGTACCGGAACGATCATCTACGTTTCGAGAGGGCGCGGCGAAAAGAAGAAGGTCGGAGATTCGTGCTGGCGTGGCGAGAGCGTGGTCGAGTTGCCCGACCTGAAGTCGATGATGGCCGAGGGGGAGGTCGACGAGGCGGATGCCGGGAAGATCCGTATCGGACAGACTTTCCGCGTGCGCCTGGATGCCTTTCCGGATGTCGACTACACCGGCAGCGTCGAGTCGATCTGGCAAACGGTCCAGCGCAAATCGTGGAGGAATCCGATCAAGGTCGTCCGCCTCGACATGGCGCTGGACGAAACGGATACGCGACGGATGCGGCCGGGCATGCGTTTTCGCGGAATGGTCGAGATCGAACGGGCGGAGGATGTCCTGGTCGTTCCCGCGAGCGCCGTCTTCCTGACCGCCCAGGGGCCCGTCGTCTTTCGTCGGACTTTGTTGGGTCACGACAGGGTCCGGGTCGAACTGGGCCGCCGCAACGACGAGCTGGTCCAGGTGATCGAAGGCCTTGCAGCCGGCGACCGGATCGCCGAGCACAACTTCGATATCGAAGAGCGAAACAGTTCATGAAGGGCTGGGCGATCAAGACGCTGTTCGCAGGCGTTGCCGCCGTGGGTGCGGGCGCACTGGCCATTCCGACCTTCAACGGGTTGACCCAGCGATCCGACGTACCGATCTACACCGTCGAGCGAAGCTCTTTCACGCGGACCGTCGTCGCAAACGGGATTCTAGAGGCCGAAAAGACCACTCCGCTGACCGTGCCGAGCGAAGTGCGGCAACGACTGACGGTGGCCTGGCTCGCCCCCGACGGCACCCACGTGGAATCCGACGAGATCGTCGTCCGCTTCGATCCCACGGAGATGCAGCAGAACCTTCTCGACGGCCAGGCGGAGAAGGACACGGCGCTGAACCGGATGGGACAGAAGGAACTCGAATCGGGAGCGGTCTTCGAGAACCTGGAGCGAGATGAACAGATGGCGAGCCGCGAGCTGGACTATGCTCGCGAGTTTCAAAGTAAAGATGAAGAGATCTTCTCTCGTTCGGAAATCATCGAAAGTCAGATCGATCAGGGACTCGCCACGCGACGCAAGGACCATGCACGCGAAACACGGCAATTGCAGGAGGAGCTCTCCACCGTAGAACTCGAACTGATTGAATTGCAGAAAAAGAAGGCCGAATTCAAGATCTCCCAGGCGGACTCGGCCTTGCGTTCACTCGAAGTCCGCGCGCCGCACGCCGGAATCTTCGTGCTGGAACGTAACTGGCGCGGCGTGACCCAGGTCGGCGCGTCGGTATGGCCTGGCCAGCCGCTGGCCGAGATTCCACGTCTCGACGTCATGCAGGCCAAGGTCTACGTGCTGGAAGCAGACGCCGGAGGGTTGAAAGAGGGCGTGGAAGCCGAGGTCGTGCTCGAAGCGTATCCACTGACCCGCTACCGGGCCACCGTGAAGAAGGTCGCCGCGCTGGCCCAGCGCCGCAATCGGCGATCGCCGGTTCAGTACTTCGAGGTCATCCTGGAACTGGAGCGAACCGACCCGGACCTGATGAAGCCAGGCCAGCGCGTCCGGGCCGAGCTGTTGCTGGCAGACCTGGACGACGTGCTCTCCGTCCCACGACAGGCCGTGATCAAGGAAGAGGACGGAGACACACGGGTCTACCGACGCTCCGCGGGCGAATACGAACTGGTCAAGGTCGAACTGGGTGCGAGTGCACTCGGGAGGGTCGTCGTCGAGAAAGGCCTCGAAGAAGGCGACGTGATCGCACTGGCCGACCCGACGCTCCGATCGAAAGGGGCCGACGTACTTGATGCCGGTTCCGATGGCCCCGGGGGACCGGGAGACGGATCGTGAGCCTGATCGAGGCGGTGCGCAGCGCCCTGGACAACCTCGCAACCCACAAGCTGCGCTCGGTATTGACCATGCTGGGCATGATCTTCGGTGTCGGCGCGGTCATCGCGATGCTGTCGATCGGGTCCGGCGCCGAAAGCCAGGCGATGGAGACGATCGATCGCATGGGCCTGCACAACATCCTGGTGCGAGACAGATCGTACGATGACGACGAACTGACCGAGATCCGCGAGAAGTCACTGGGTGTTTCCTTGAGGGACGCGCAGGCCATCATGGAGGGAATCCCCGGCGTCGTCCTGGCCGTGCCGCGTCTCGAAGTCGATGCCTACAAGATCATGGCGCCCGGCGCGACGACCGAAGCCACCGTGCTGGGCGTTTCCCATCGCCAGAACGAACTGAGCCGCCTGCGCCTCCAGGAAGGGAGGTTTCTCGACGCGCTGGACGAACTGGAGCACGGCCAGGTTTGCGTGATCGGTCCCGGCGTGCGTCGAGACCTGTTCGGTTATGGCACCGCGATCGGAAACCCGTTGAAGATCAATGACGTGTGGTTCGAGGTCGTCGGAGTGCTCGAAGATACGGGCGGGGCCACATCGTTTCAAGGAGTCGACATCGGGACGACCTCGACCGAGATCTACGTCCCCGTGACGACGGCGATGCGCAAGTTCGAACGCAAGCCCCTGGAAGCACCGCTGGACGAGATCATCGTTCGTATCGACGAGGAAGTCGCCCCGCGCACGACCGCGGTCGCGATCCGCGGCCTGCTGGAACGTATTCACGGCGGCCAGGACGACTACGAGGTGATCGTGCCCGAGGCTCTGCTCGAGCAAAGTCGCAGGACTCAGCGCTTGTTCAACATCGTCATGGGCTGCATCGCCGGGATTTCCCTGCTGGTCGGCGGGATTGGAATCATGAACATCATGCTGGCCACGGTCCTCGAACGCACGCGCGAGATCGGGGTCCGGCGCGCGGTGGGAGCACGCCGCGTGGACATCCGCTCGCAGTTCATCATCGAGTCGTTCTCGATCAGCCTGCTGGGCGGGGTGGTGGGTGTGATCATGGGATTGCTGATCGCCCGAGTCGTCGCCGCCTACGCCGGCTGGCCCACGGTGGTCACCTTTGGATCAATCCTGCTGTCCACAGGCGTGTCCATGACCGTGGGTCTGGTGTCGGGAATCTACCCGGCAATACGCGCCTCGATGCTCGATCCGATCGACGCCTTGCGGCACGAATAGCGCGTCAATAGCCGAAGCGATCGGACTCAGGACGTTCGAGCCACTCGGCGAGTGTCTGTGCTTCGGCGTCCTTCTGCGAGAGGATCGGCTCGTCGATCGGCCACTCGATGTCGATATCGGGGTCGTTCCAGCGGATTCCCGACTCACTGACGGCGTTGTAGGTCGCCGTGCACTTGTACTGGACCTCGACGACGTCGGACAGCGCGCAGAAACCTCGGGCAAATCCCGCCGGGGCCCAGACTTGCAGCATGTCTTCGGACGAGATCCGGCGACCGAACCACTGCCCCAGTGTCGGCGACCCCTTCCGAATGTCGACGGCAACGACGAACGCCTCGCCGACGGTGACGCGCATCAGTTTGCCCATGGGCGGGTCCCACTGAAAGTGCAGTCCACGGATCACAGCACGAGACGATCTGGAATGATTGTCCTGCGTGAACTGATCGGGGAGTCCGAGTTCACGGAGGTGGTCGGCGCGATAGGCCTCGACGAACCAGCCGCGATCGTCGCGATGGATGTGCGGTCGGAGGACGACGACGCCGTCGAGGTGGGTCGACTGGATGGTGATCTTCATCGAAGCTCCAGGCCGAACTGGGCCACCGCCCGGTCGGCCAGCTTGTCGCCGATGCTGAGCGATGCCGTGGCCGCGGGCGAGGGCGCGTTCAGCACGTGAAGCATGCGTTGCCCATCGATGATATGAAAATCGTCGAGCAACTTGCCATCCCGGGCAACGGCCTGGGCCCGGACTCCGGCGTTGTGCCGTACGACGTCTTTCGTCGTCAGGTCGGGAACCAACGCGTTCAGCGCTCGCACGAAGGCCGTGGTCGAGAGCGATCGGTGCATCTCGCCGGTGCCGGTCTTCCAGTAGACACGAGCCATGCGCCAGAAACCGCCGTACCGCAGCGTCTCGGCGAGATCACTCGGCGAGAAGTTCGACCACGAATAGCCGTTGCGGCTGAGGGCCAGCACGGCGTTGGGCCCGGCCTCGATGCCGCCGTGGACCATGCGCGTGAAATGAACCCCGAGAAATGGAAATCGCGGATCGGGCACGGGGTAGATCAGGTGCTTGACGAGGTATTCCTTTTCGGGGACGAGCTTGTAGTACTCGCCGCGGAAGGGGATGATCTGGAGGTCGGGCTGGACGCCGCACAGTCTGGCAACCCGATCGCTCTGAAGGCCGGCGCAGTTGAGCAGGTAGCGACACTCGGCCTCGCCGCCCGTAGTGCGCACGACGAAGGACTCGCTGCGTCGATCGACCTCGGTGACCTGCCAGTCGGTCAGGATCTCCCCTCCCCCACCACGCACGTGGCGGCCCATCGCCTCGGCGACCTGGGGAAAATCGACGATGCCCGTCTGCGGCACGCGCAATCCGGCGAT
>Ga0316197_10001305_pt1 | contig 17811 bp, 16 predicted proteins | sample OudBiesiAoxic_MG_FD_204939 | JGI IMG/M metagenome (GOLD analysis project Ga0316197, IMG submission 204939) | Coastal sediment microbial communities from Oude Bieten Haven, Netherlands - site A oxic | ecosystem: Environmental > Aquatic > Marine > Coastal > Sediment | place: Netherlands... | reverse complement strand
CGTGTACGTCCTGCAGGCCTTGCGCATCGAGCAGGCGGCGGGCGACTTCCGCACCCGTGACACCGCGCGGCGTGGGTACTTGCGCGTATTTGGTGACGTTCGCCTTGATGCGCGCTTGCGCATACAAGCCAAGCAACACGCCCGGGGCGACCAACAGCCAAAAGAGCGGATCTTCAAACATCGCGTTAATCCTTTCTCCCTCAAGGATGCGATGCGATCGGTGGCTTGTCCAGGAACGTCCAAGACCGACGGCTCAAGACGACTGTTCAAGACGCGCCGCAGCATGGGTGGCGCGGGAGCTCGGCGCCACGGCACCATTAAGACCCGCCGGCTTCGGTCTCTTTGTGCATGCGCGCGATGACAGCGTCGATGGCCTCGGCGCTCACAGGCTCGGGGCCCGAGAAGGGGTTGTTCAGATTGACGGCCAGAAGAAACGTCGCGCCAACGATGATGGCGAGCCCCGCGGTCATCAACACTTGGGGACCGATTTGCCGCGTGGCGAAGAAGGCGGGATAGGCGAGCGTGATGATACCGCCGAGGATCAGCACGGCCCAGACCAGCCGGGTCATTTTCCCGCCCACATCGGAGAGCCGCCAGATCCGGTAATCGGCCACGTCCTGCATCAGGCTGATGGCATGTTCGCGGCTCGGCAGCGAACCGATCTGCATCGCCCCGATTTGTCCGACGGTCCAGCTGAGCTTGGTATAGGCATCGGCGGCCGCCTCGCTACCCCGGACCCCTTGCCGCATCGCCGGCCAGTCCTTCTCGCGCACGGCGATAGCGTAGGTCTGGATCGCGGCGCGAATTTTCGCCCCGTCTTCCTTGGGAAAGTCGTAGCTGTTGCGGAAGACGTCGTAGAAGCGGCCGGCCTCCGCATGGATGTTCTGCTGGGTCTCGTCGAAATCTTCCCAGACGCTGACAACGACAAAGGCCAAGAGCACCGCATAGGCGACGCCCACCACGGCATATTTGAAACCGGCGACCTCTTGGTTCGAGACGATGAACTCGACGCCGAAAATCCAGCGGACCAGAAGCTGAAGCCCGACGCTGAAGACCACGCACACGCCGATAAAGAAGGCGGCGAGCATCCAGATCGGTAGCGCGTTAAGAAGTTCCAGTCCGGTCACGCGCACCCTCCCCTGTTTGGCATAGGTTAGTGCATGCCCGCACCTACCGCTACTCGGGGAGGTCTTGATTTGCGCTAACACGCTTCGCGCTGCTTGAGGTGCGCCAGTCGAAACGAAAATGCCCGGCACAAGGCCGGGCATGAAGTCGAAAATCCGATAAAGGTGCGAAGCGCCTAATTATCCAGGAAGCTCCGCAGCTTCCGCGAGCGGCTCGGGTGCTTCAGTTTCCTGAGCGCCTTGGCCTCGATTTGGCGGATGCGTTCGCGGGTCACTGAGAACTGCTGGCCGACTTCTTCGAGTGTGTGATCGGTGTTCATGCCGATGCCGAAGCGCATGCGCAGCACGCGCTCTTCGCGCGGCGTCAGTGAGGCCAGTACGCGCGTGGTGGTCTCGCGCAGGTTGGACTGGATCGCGGCGTCGATCGGGAGCACCGCGTTCTTGTCCTCGATGAAGTCGCCGAGATAGGAATCTTCCTCGTCGCCGATGGGCGTCTCGAGGCTGATGGGCTCCTTGGCGATCTTGAGGACCTTGCGCACCTTCTCCAGCGGCATGGCCAGCTTCTCAGCCAGCTCTTCAGGCGTCGGCTCGCGGCCGATCTCATGGAGCATCTGGCGGGACGTGCGCACGATCTTGTTGATGGTCTCGATCATGTGCACGGGGATGCGGATGGTGCGCGCCTGGTCCGCGATCGAGCGGGTGATCGCCTGGCGGATCCACCAGGTGGCATAGGTCGAGAACTTGTAGCCGCGGCGGTATTCGAACTTATCGACGGCCTTCATCAGGCCGATATTGCCTTCCTGGATGAGATCTAGGAATTGCAGACCGCGATTGGTGTATTTCTTGGCGATGGAGATCACGAGGCGCAGGTTTGCCTCCACCATCTCCTTCTTGGCCTGGCGCGCTTCGCGCTCGCCCTTCTGCACGATGGAAACGATGCGGCGGAACTCGGCGATCTGCAGGCCGGTCTCGGTGGCAAGCTGGTGGATTTCCGATCGCAGCTCCTTCACGAGCCCGCGCTCGTCGCGAATGAAATCGGCCCAGCCCTTTTTCTTCAGGCGGCCCACGCGCCGCAGCCAGTTGGGGTCGAGCTCGTTGCCCTGATACTCGGAGATGAAGTCCTCGCGCTTCACGCCATAGCCTTCGGCGAGGCGGAGCAGACGGCCCTCATAGCCCATGAGCTTCTTGTTGATGAGGTAAAGCGTCTCGACCAGGGTCTCGATGCGGTTGGCATTTAGCTGGAGGGATTTCACCTCGACGACGATCTCGTCCTTCAGCTGCTTGTAGCGGCGATGCTGGCTCGTGGAGAGGTCTTCGTTCTTCAGCGCCTTCTCGACCTGCTGGTCCTGGAGCCTGCGGAGCTTCTTGTAGTTGCTGGCGACGAGGTCGAAGGTTTCGAGAACCTGCGGCTTCAGCTCGGCTTCCATGGCCGCAAGCGAGAGCGAGTTCTCCATATCGTCGTCGTCATCGTCCTCGTTCGAGGCCTCTTCATCCTCGCCGTCCTTGTCCTCATCATCGTCCTTGCCGTTGGCCTTGGACACGCCGTCCTCCGCGCCGTCGGCCTTGCCCTCTTCCGCCTCGGGCTCTTCGCCCGGCAGCGGCTGAGAGGGCACCTGCTTGGCGTCAGGGCCCTGATAGGTGGCTTCGAGGTCAATGATGTCGCGGAGCAGAATCTTGCCTTCGTTCAGCTCGTCGCGCCAGATAATGATAGCCTGGAAGGTGAGCGGGCTTTCGCAGAGCCCCGCGATCATCGCTTCGCGGCCGGCCTCGATGCGCTTGGCGATGGCGATTTCGCCCTCGCGGGACAGAAGCTCCACCGAGCCCATCTCGCGCAAATACATGCGGACCGGATCGTCCGTGCGTTCGGCGGGCTCGCGCGTGGTGGTCTCGGGCTTGGCCACGGCGGACTGTGCGACGACGGCCTTGCCGCCCTCGCCTTCCGTGTTCTCGCCTTCCTCAGCATCTTCTGAGTCGATCACATTGATGCCCATGTCGGAGAGCATGGACATCGTGTCCTCGATTTGCTCGGACGACACCTCTTCGGAGGGTAGCACTTCGTTCAGCTCGTCATAGGTTACAAAGCCGCGCTGCTTCGCCGTCTTGATAAGTTTCTTGACGGCGGCGTCGGACATGTCAAGGACCGGTCCGTCCTGGGACGGGGTCTCGGTCTCTTGCTCTTCGGCTTGGGCGGTCTTTGTGGCCATTCGTGTCACTCCGTGGCGCGCGCGAAATGGGGGCGCCAATATGTCGACGGGAAGCGCGGGATGCGCCTCGGCTCTCGTCTGCGTCAGCCATGCCTGTCGAAGGCTAAAGCCTTTTCAGTTGTGTCTGGTTCCGCCCAACCCTCCGGCCGGACCAGAAGCGATTAACGGGCTCATCCTTAATCGTCAATTAAGCATGCGCCATTTGCGAGCGGCTTTTTCCGCCCGGAAACCCTCAATCCCGGGAATTTCCCCGGTTTTTACCCGGAAAACCGGGAATTTCACAAAGACGCGGGCACGGCGCAAAGAACGCGCGCTCACAAGCATCTAACATCTGAAGTATGGGGATGACTTGGCGAGCGGCGCGCGCCCTGTCAAGACCGCAAACCGCGCACCCGGCTGGTTTTTTCGCGGCTCGCGAAACTGTGGCCGGTGGCGTCCTCGTTCAACCTCCCCACGACCGCGTTGACGCCGTCGCCGCGCTAATATAACTAACTGGTTATGAAACGGGCTGCGTACCACAACGAACTGGATGCCGTTTTCGCCGCGCTCGCGGACCCCACCCGCCGCGCGATCCTCTCGCAGCTGGCTGCGGGGGACGCGTCGGTGAACGAACTGCGTGCACCGTTCGCCATGAGCCAGCCGGCGATTTCGAAACACCTCAAAGTCCTCGAACGTGCCGGATTGATCGAACGTGCCGTGGACCGACAGCGCAGGCCTGCGCGCCTCAAAGCCGCGCCCATGGCCGAGGCCGTGCGCTGGCTCGAAGAGTTCGAACAGTTCTGGGCCGGAAGTTTCGATCAGCTCGACAATTTGCCGCAAGACTTGAAACAGAGCCGAACCAAGAGGGAATCCGACAATGAGTGATATACCGACCTATATGCTGGAGCGCGTCTTCGATGCGCCGCGCCACCTCGTTTGGCGTACCTGGACCGAACCGGACTTGGTGGCGCGCTGGTATGGTCCCAACGTGGAGACGGTCATCCATTGTCTCGATGTGGCGCCTGGTGGCCTCTGGCTTGTCGAAATGAAGTGGGGCGACACGTCGAAATACGAGCGCGTCGAATATAAGGAAGTCGACCCCCCCGCCCGCTTGGTCTGGCTGCAATCTACTGCGGATGCAGAGTTCAATGCCGCACCAAATCTAATGATGCCCGATTGGCCGCGCGTCCTGCACGCGGTCGTGACCTTCGAGGAAGTGGGCGGGCAGACGAAGCTGCGCCTTGTTTGGACCCCCTTTGAGGCCACCGATGCCGAGCTTGCGTGCTTTGCGGGCGCAATTGCCAATCTGGACAAAGGCTGGGGCGCAGGGATGGCGATCCTCGAACAGCTCCTGGCGGAACTGCAGTCTTAGCCTACCAGCGGACGCGCATGCCGGCTCTTTCGGGCGCTACCGGCCTTCGGCTTACTTGAGCGCTCAGCGGCCGCTTCCGCGGCGGCGTCCCTTCGACAGGGGCTTTTTCTTCAGGCGGGCGAGCGTATCCTGAAAGCGCTGCTTGGCGTCGCGCATGGCCGCGTCGTCGGTGTCTTGCTTGAGACCCACACTCGCCACCTCCTGCTGCAAGACGGCGAAACGCTCGAAGTCCGCTTCGGACATGTCGGCGAGGCCTTCCGCGTTCTCAGCGATCTCGCGGGTGAGCGTGGGGAGCGCCCGCCAGCGGTAGAGGATATCGGTGAACTGGTCTTCCACCTCGTCGGGAAGTGCCTCAGGCTTCAGGAAGGCGAGCCGCGTGTACGCGCTTTCCCAGAACAGCCGGTCCAGCAGCGGCCCGTGCGGGCCATCGCGCAAGGAGGCGATCAACGCATCGCGCGAGATCGAGGGGTTATCGAAAATGGCCCGCGAGCCTGCGGCGAGCAGCGCGGACACCTTCTTGTCCGGCACCTCCACGCTGGCGATCTCCTCGGCGAACCGGTCGAGAAGCCACGGATGATTCACGAGCGCCAGGGTGACGATGGCGCCGAAACCGTAAGCCGTGGGCGGCGGTAGCGCCTCGTGGCGAAGGGGCTTCGCCCCATTCCGTTGGCCTGACTGTTGGCCGGGCCTGCTCCCTTTACGCTCGCGCTGCTGTGGACGCCAGAGCTCGAACAGCCGGTTCTTGACCTCGCGGCGGTAATGCTCGCGCACCCGGACGTTCTCGATCTCGGTCAGCAGCGTCTCGAGCCGGACCTCAAACGCCGCGCGCCGCTCAGGCGTGTCGATGGCGCCGGCGCGCATCTCGCGCCGCCAGACCATGTCGATCAGCGGCATGGCGTTCTTGAGATAGGCCGAGAATGCCGAGGGTCCGGCGCTCCGCACGAGGTCGTCCGGGTCCTGGCCTTGGGGCAGGAAGGCGTAGCGGAAGGAATGGCCTTCACGCAGCACGGGCAGCATGCGGTCCACGGCCCGCGCCGCCGCCGCCTCGCCCGCCCGGTCGCCGTCGAAGCAGATCACGGGCTCGGGCGCGAGCTGCCAGAGCTGCTCCATCTGCCGCGCGGTAAAGGCAGTACCGAGTGTCGCCACCGCGTTCTTGAACCCGGCCTGGTGGAGCGCGATCACATCCATATAGCCTTCCGTGACGATCAGCTCGCCCTTGTCGAAAGCGGAGCTGCGGGCACGCGCGAAATTGAACACCGTTGAGCCCTTGTCGAAGAGCCGCGTCTCAGGCGAGTTCAGATATTTGGGCTGGACGTCGGGGCTCAGCGCGCGGGCGCCGAAGGCGATCACCCGAGATTTGATGTCGAGGATCGGGATCGTCAGCCGGTCGCGGAAGCGGTCATAGGTGGGCCGCCCATCGTCGGGCTTGATGACAAGGCCCGCGTCCAGGAGCTGCGGCTCGGTGAAGCCCTTCTTCAGAAGTGCAGCTTTGAGCGTATCGCGCCCCCCCGGAGCGAAGCCGATGCGGAACTCGGTGATCGTATCCCGCGAAAGCCCCCGGCCTTCGGCGTAGGCGAGCGCGTCACGCCCGGGGCCAGACTGCAAGGCCTGCTCGAACAGCTTGGCGGCCGCTTCGAGCGTGTCCATGAGCCCGAGCCGCTCCTTGACCGTGCGCTCATACTGGGGATCGGGCGCCGGCATCGGCAGGCCCGCCTCGCCCGCCAGCCGCTCAACCGCTTCGGGGAAGCTCAAACCCTCGGTTTCCATCACGAAGCGGAAAATGTCGCCGTGCTGCCCCGAGGAGAAGCAGTGATAGAAGCCCTTCTGATCGTTCACGGTGAAGGATGGAGTCTTCTCCTTGTTGAAGGGAGACAGCCCTTTGAATTCACGCCCTGCCCGCTTTAGCTGCACGCGGCGCGACACGACCTGGCTCACAGGGAGCCGGGCACGGACCTCATCCAAGAACGAATCTGAGAACTTCATTTCAGTGACAGTGGGGCTTCAGCCGGGTCAAAGCGCGGCGCGATTCCTACTCATCACCACTATCCACTGTTTGGAACGAATTGTGAACACGCGATCGTGCCCGCGCCGCCGTGCTAAGCTCTTGCGTTTAAAGGAGGCGACGGAGACATGGCTGAGGCGGAAAACGGTGCCGAGACCGCACTCGTTGCGGGCGTACGCTTTTATGCAGGCGTGGCCCTATTCGCATTGAGCCTGATCGGGCCGTTCGTCTCCATCCCGCTTCTGGGAGTCTTGGGCTACTCAACCGCGACGATTGCCTCTCTTTCGGCCGGCATCCTTGTGGGCGCCGAGGTCTTGCTCGTCGCGGCCGCCGCGATCATGGGAAAAAGCGGCTACACCTTTATCAAGAGCAAGGTGTTTGGCGCCTTGAAGCGCTATGGCGCGCCTGCCGAGGTGAGCCTCACCCGGTATCGGATCGGGCTCGTCTTTTTCGTCCTTCCACTCCTTCTGGGCTTCGTCTCGCCCTACGCCAAAAGCCTGATCCCGTTCTTCGAGGGCAACGAACTTTGGTTTGCGCTAGGCGGCGATCTCGTTCTGCTTATTGGGCTGTTCATTCTCGGCGGAGCCTTTTGGGACAAGCTGCGCGCACTGTTCGTGCACGGAGCGAAGGCGGTTTTCCCCCAGACATCGCCGTGACCCTCGGAATGTCGAGTTCCGGACGCACTCGAAGCACGTTGGCGCCATAGAACTGGCACGCAGCTTCACTGCGTAGGATGGATGCGCGGCAGGAATGGCTCTAGCCTGAGCAATATCATTACGAAAATCGCTGGTGCAGTTTGGATGATCGCGGGTCTCGCCACGGTGTGGTTGCCGATCCCCAGGGGTCTCATCTTGATGGTCATCGGGCTCACCCTGCTTGTTGCCAGCAGCCCCACCATCGCCGCCTGGGCCCGGCTTCTGCGCCGGCGGAATGCGGGGCCTGATGACCAACTCAATCGCCCCGAGCCCTATCTTCCTATGCAGATGCAGCGGGTGCTCGCAAAAACCAAGCCGAATAGGACGAAGGCCGAACCCACCATGCCGAAGGACGGGCCATCCAAGCGGCCCGGCTTTGACGCGCGCGCCGACTGTCAGCCGGAAGCCTCCTAGAAGCACCTCCAGAGCAAAAACCTATATTTTCTGGTGGGTGAACATCTCGCCATTGATGTGCCGCAAGGCTGTACCCGCCTATAATAGAGACTATGGCGGCGCGATGGTCGCAGCGGCCAATACTGGGAGGGCAAATATGGATAACTCTGGCGGACTACCAGATATCGCCAAGGTCGATTGGAAAGCGCCATTCCAGTGGCTGGCCGGGGGCTGGCGGGACCTCTGGAAAGCACCCCTCCCCTGCTTGACCTATGGCCTTCTCCTCGCGCTGGTGAGCTTTGCGGTTTCCTATGCGCTTGTTTCCTCCGACGCGGAGTTCTGGGCCCTGGCGTTGACCTGCGGCTTCGTTTTTGTTGCCCCCATGATCGCGATGGGTCTGTACGAGGCGGGACGGCAAATCGAACTTGGGCAGAAGCCGACGCTTGGCGAGATGCTCTATGTCCGCGACGCCGTCCGGCTCGACCTCGCTTATCTCGGTCTGTTCCTGCTGATGATTTATCTTCTCTGGGGGCGGATCGCTCAGATCATCTACGGCCTGTCGACCTACCAGCTGCACCGAACCGTCGACGACTTCGTGAATTTCGCGCTCAACACGCCAGACGGGAATACGATGCTCATCACAGGAACGGTGGCCGGCGGGTTGATGGCGTTCTTGACCTATTGCTGTGTGGTCGTCGCTGCTCCGATGCTCCTTGATCGCCATACCGGCGTCTTTGCCGCCATCGCCACAAGCGTCCGGGCCGTGACCGAGAACTTCTGGCCGATGCTTCTATGGGCCGTCATCCTCGGCGCGCTGACTCTGGCTACCGCGGCGACGGGCTTTCTCGCCCTGACGATCGTTTTCCCCTGGCTTGGCCTTGCCAGCTGGCGCGCCTATCGCGAGCTGGTACCCGGACCGCTGGCGGAGTAAGCCGCGTTTCCACGTAGCCTTCCCTCGGCATACGCGAATGGATTGCGCTACCGCCTGCCGGCGCTGCTGCCCACGCGCGAAACGAGCGCGGCTTGTAGAAGCGCAAGACAATCGCTACTGGCTTCTCCGCGACGCCAGAACTGGCAAGCATCCGTACGACAACCAGCGGCTCGCGAATAATGGCGGGGTAGGAGCCAAGCCCTTATTGATCGGCCTTGCTGGCCGCGCCGGTTGGCGTTTGGCCCATGATCACTTTCCGTATGCTGAACTTGGCTTGCACGAATTTAGGGCCAGAGCGCAACCCTCGCAACGTTATAGGCATTGTTCAATTTTTACTTAGCCCTGCAGCCTATGAGGGAACGCCTGTTCGGGCCTGCAAGACACGCACGGTGCAGAAAACTACTCAAACATACACCGCCCAGCCGCAAGGCCCCCGAGGTTCTTTGCTATCCATAGACAGCCCCCGGTTGCGGCTGATTCCGATAGGGGTCGGGCGGACCTTCGAGTAGACTCGGGAGCTAGATCAAAAAGCCATACGCGCCTAGGAGAAACAATGTTTAAGAGATGCATACTGGCTAGTCTCGTGCTCGCCATAACTCTTCCTGCCGGCTTGACCGCCGCGGTCGCCGCCGAAGACGACGCCAAACCTCAAATCCTGTTCACCGACGTCAATGTCTTTGACGGTAAGAGTGATGCGGTCGCCGAAGGCATGAGCGTGCTGATCGAAGGCAATCTCATTACGAAAGTCGCCAAGGGCAATATCGAGGTGGGCGACGATGCAACCGTGATCGACGGCGGCGGACGCACGTTGATGCCTGGGCTGATCGATAATCACGTGCATCTGATGCTGCCCGGCCCGACGCTCCCGGCGATGGAGGCGAACAGCACCTGGGAGGACCTCGCCATCCATGGCGCCGCGCAGTCCGAGATGTATCTGATGCAGGGCTTCACCACGGTGCGTGACGCGGGCGGCGCCAATGCCGGGCTGCAGCGCGCCATCGATACCGGTAAGATCGTCGGCCCGCGCCTTTATCCGTCGGCCGCGTTTCTCGGTGGCCGTGGCGGCCATGCGGACTTCGCCAACTTTACCGCGCCGCTCGGCGCCTCGTCGAACTTTTCGCGCCTCAACATGGCGCGAGAGGTCGACGGAACCGATGCCGTTTTGAAAGCCGCGCGCAATAACTTCCGCATGGGCGCCAGCCAGCTGAAGGTTATGCAGTCCGGCGGTGTCGTATCGGCGTTCGATCCCTGGCAGATGGAAGGCCGCACCGTGCCCGAAATCGAGGCCGCCGTTGAGATCGCCAACCAGTATGGCAGCTACGTCATGGCGCATTCCTACAAGAAGGAATCGATCCTGCGCGCGCTCAATTCCGGCGTGAAGTCCATCGAGCATGGCTTCATGTATGACTGCGAGATCGGCGAACTGATGAAGGAGAAGGGCGCCTATATCACCACCAATCTGACGGCGTTCGCGCCCGGCCTCTTCGACATCCCAGCGGTGCGTGATGTCCCGGCTAGTCTGCGCAAGGCGAAGTCGGCAACCGCTGCTTTCTCTGGCTATGTCGACAACATGAAGAAGTGCCCGGTGAAGCGAGGTCACCACACGGACTGCGTCGGCACGATAAGCGCCTGCCAGAAGCAGATCGCTTACGAGAAGTACTTGAACGGTGACTTCTTCGGGAACCACGCCGCGCTGGTATCGATGACCTCTGTCGGTGGCGAGATCGCGGCGATGTCGGGCGAATTCATGAACCCCTACCCCGAAGGCGCGCTCGGCTTGATCCAGGAAGGGGCGTATGCGGATATTCTCGTCGTAGATGGAAACCCGCTCGAAGACCTGTCAGTCCTCGGCACGTCCGACAAATGGTTCGATGCGCCGGAACCGCCTGAGAGCCCGGAGACCATTCGCATCATCATGAAGAACGGCAAAATCTATAAGAACACGCTGGAGGTCATGTAGACCGCAAGCACGCGGAGACTCAGGCAAGTCGCGCGTGACCTACCCAAAACGGCCACTGATCCCGCGCGTGTCCCCATATGGCGCAGGGTCGACCCGGGGAGGACTTCGTGCCCTCCCACCCCCAAGCGAGGAGACCATGGATGCGCGCCTTTAAGACCATCGCTTTTGCGAGTTTGCTTGCGTCGCCGATCGCAGTTGCGACACCGGGCGCCATGGCCGCCGTGGCCATGGATTGCGATGTCGCGATCCTCGGCGGCCGGGTGATGGATCCGGAGACGAAGTTCGACGCGGTGCGCAATGTCTGTGTGCGTGACGGCAAGATCGCGCAGATGACCGAGAACGAGATCACCGGCGCGGAGACCATCGATGCCAAGGGACACGTTGTGACGCCCGGCTTCATCGACACACATCATCATGGGGCCGGCAATCCCTGGGGCGTGAAGGCGAGCTTGCGCGATGGCGTCACCACGCCGCTCGATCTCGAAATGGGCGTCATCAATGTCGATGGCTACTACGCCGAACGCGACGGGAAATGGCCCGTCAACTACGGCGCCGGGGTCTCGCACGAGTTTCACCGCATGCGCGTTCTCGACAAGATAGACATCTCGGAGCCGGCCCATGGCGATGACTTTGGCCGCTTGCGCAACGAGTCCTACAAGGAGAACGACACGCCCGACTGGGCCGTGACTCGGGCCTCGCTCGAACAGTTGAACGAGATGCTGGCGAACATGGACGAGGACCTAAAAGCAGGTGCCCTCGGTATCGTCTCCACGACCGGCTATATGGACAAGGGCGTTACAACGCTCGAACTGTTCAACGTTCAGAGGGTGGCAGCAAATTACGGACGCCTTTATGCGTCCCATGTCCGCCTCTTGGGCAACACCTCCCCGCCGACCGAAGGCACTCTCGGCGCTTTCGAGCAGATTGCCAATGGAGTCGCGCTCAACCAGCCGCTGCTTCTCAGCCACAATAACAATGCCGGCTGGTGGGAGGTGGAGGAGCATCTGCAGCTGCTGCGCAAGCAAGGCTACAATGTCTGGTCGGAATATTACCCTTACACCTGCGGGTCCTCGACCATCGGATCGGAGTTCATCAAGCCTGAAAATATCGGCGCGCTGAATCTCGACTACACAAACCTCATCGATCCGCGCTCCAGCGAGAAAATGAACCGTGAGATCTACGATAAGATCGTCGCCGAGGACCCGGCCTATATCATCATCCTTTGCCTCCCCGCGCGCGAGGAATGGCTACCGATGTGGCTGTCGGTTCCGCATATGACGGTCGCGGGTGATCAGATGCCGCCGGTCGACGAGACAGGAAACAGGCTCGGTTGGAACGATCCGTTTGAGGCCTATAACGGACACCCGCGAAGCGCAGGTACGCACGCCAAGACCCTACGGTTGGCGCGCGAACTCGACGTGCCGCTGATGCAGGTTCTCGCGCAGAACAGCTACTGGTCGGCAAAGCATCTGGGCGACGCAGGCATCGAGGCGATGAAAGTGCGCGGCCGCCTGCAAGAAGGCATGGCTGCCGACATCACCATCTTCAATCCGGAAACTGTCACGGACAACGCCGGCTACAAGCTTGGCACGAACGGCCTACCCTCGACCGGCATCCCCTATGTGCTTGTCAATGGCGTGGCTATGGTCAAGGACTCCGAAGTGCAGGACAGTGCGCGTCCTGGCCAGCCGATCCGTTATCCGGTTGAAAACACCGGGCGCTTCAAGCCGCTAGAGAAAGAAGGCTATTTGAAGAATCTTCTGGGTGGCGCCATCCCCGTGCCGCATGGCATGCACGGCGCCGGCGATCATGTTGGAGAGCAGCGCTGACCATGTTACGCGCCCTCTCCGTCTCCGCACTCATGGCTCTTGCCGGCCTGCCAACACCAGCTTGGGCGCAAGACGGCGGCGACGCGGTGGAGCAGCCTGCGGCCGGCGCCGCGATCTTGCGCGGTGCCGCGGAGGCGGGGCTCGGCGGCCCACAATCGGTGGGACCGCAGTTGCAGGAAGATGCAGCGCAGCGCGAAACGCTATCGCGCCGGCCGCGTGTGGACGCCTTCTTCGATCCTGCGGAAGCCAGTCTACGGCGGCTCAGGGAGATTTCAGGTCTTCAGGTCGGGCTCGACTATCAAGCGGTCTACCAGGCCGCTACGGATAGTCTCACCGACGAGACCCAAGCCTCGAGCGGCAGCGCGCGCCTCTTCGGCAAGTGGCAGCTCCTTGGCGGCGAAAGCGCCAATCCCGGTTCGCTCGTCTTCCTGCTCGAGCAGCGCCACGAACTCTGGAACGAGCTCACCCCAGCGCAGCTTGGCGGCGATGTCGGCTATCTCGGCATCACCGGCACCACATTCTCAGACAATGGCGCGTCCTTGACGACGCTCTATTGGGAACAGGCTCTGATGGAAGGCAACGCCGGCTTCGTCGCCGGGCGCATCGATCCGACCGACTACATCGACATCCTCGGTTACGCCAATCAACGCACGACGTTTCTGAACCTTTCATCCCTGGTCAATCCCTCGATCGCCCTACCCGATCCCGGCTTCGGATTTGGTGTTGGCGCGATGCTGACGGACCAATTCTTTGTAAAGGGGCTCGTCTCGGACGCGAACGGGTCCTTGACCGATGTGAGTTTCTTTCCCGGCGGCGATGAGGTCTTCACCTATGGCGAATTTGGTTGGACACCCGCCCGCGAGGATCGCTTTCTCACCAATGTGCATATGGGCGCGTGGCATGTGGACGAGCGCGTCGAAGCCGGAGTCCCGGAAAGCCAGGGTATCGTCGTATCGGCCAACGTCACAATTGACGACGTGTTCATGCCGTTCGTACGCGCTGGCTGGTCGGACGGCGAGGCGCCCTTCTACAAGACGGCCATCAGCGGCGGATTCATTTACTACTTCCCGAACTATCGGGATTTGATGGGCTTCGCTGCGGCCTGGAACGAGCCCGCAGCATCGGGGCTTGCCAACCAGACGACGCTGGAGGCGTTCTACCGCTACCAGTTCTCCGACAACATCGCGATCACCGCCGACGCGCAGCTTCTGCTCAACCCGGCACTGAACCCGGACGAAGATCAAATCGCGGTGTTCGGGCTACGCGCCCGGGTCGACCTCTAGGCACTCCTCCGAAGACTAAGATCGCTGTAGCCATCGCCTCCCGTCGCCTTGTAAAAGGATGCTGCCATGTGGTCTCGCCTGCTCATCATTACCCTGCTCCTCGTTCCCGCTCAGGGATTGTCGACCGCCGCACATGCCGGCGCCAAGGAGCGTGTGAGAGCCCTCGCGCCCAAGGGCATCGTCTTAGTGATAGACGAACAGGGCAACGAGCTCATCGCGCAGAACGTCGACAAACCGTTCGTGCCGGCCTCCGTCGCCAAAGTGGTGACGGCTTGGCTTGCCATGGAAGTGCTGGGACCCGACTACCGCTTCAAGACTCACTTCTATCTAGACGAAAATCGCGTGCTCTATGTGCGTGGCGGCGGGGACCCGATGCTGGTTTCCGAGGAACTGGCCATGCTCGGACCGGCGCTGGTCGCCGCGATCGGCACCGAGCCGATCACCGGCATCGTGCTGGACCCCAGCTACTATCCCGATGAAGTCCGTATTCCGGGCATCGAAAACAATAGCCGCTCCTATAATGCACTGAACTCCGCTCTGGCGGTGAATTTCAACACGATCAACGCCGTGCGCCGCGGCAAGTCGGTCGTCTCCGGCGAAAAGCAGACACCGATCACACCATTGGCCATCAGCCAGTTCCGGGCACGGGGGCCTAGAGGCCGAGGCCGCATCAGCCTTGCGAAAGACCCCAAGCTCAGCCTGCTCTATGCTGGGGAGTTGCTCTCCGCCTTTATCGTCAAGGCGGGCGGCAAGGTGGAGGGAGAAATCACCATCGGACCGGTGCCGGAAGGCCTTCAGCCCGTCTATATCCACCAGCAATCGCGCTCCCTCGCGGCGATCATCAATCTCCTGCTGATCGGCTCGAACAATTACATCGCCAACCAGGTGTTCCTGGAGATCGGCGCCCAGCGCTATGGCGGACCCGTGAGCCTCGAGAAGTCGCTCCGGGTCGCCAATGAGATGTTGGCGGCGAACGGGCTTCAGGACGATATCTATCTCGAGGAGGGCTCAGGTCTCAGCCGCGGCAACCGCTTCACGGCGCGTGGCCTCGCCCAGGTCCTCAACCTCTTCGTGACCTATGCCGAGCTGATGCAGGGCCGTAACGGCGGCACGAACAAGACCGGCACCATGTCGGGCATCCGCACGCTGGCCGGCTACGCCGATACGGCAAATCACGGCCGAGTGCGCTTCGTGATCGCCCTCAGGGGCGGCGGCCGGCTGCGCTACCAGGTCCTGAAGGCCATCGAGCGCGGGCTCTAGGGCGGAGGGAACGCCTAAGCGGCAGGCTGACCGCTGTTGGGCCTCGACCCGGCTCAGAATGGTGTTGGCCAACGAGACTGTTTCGGAACCGAAACGGACATTTCCTATGAGCTGACAGCGTCCCGATCTATGAGCTGATAGGTGTTTTGCCCAAAACCACCGACAATGCCTTTGGGCAGCAGTGAAAATCGAAACTAACGCCCTGTACCGGCTCTCCGTCGAGATTCACATGGAGCGGCTTTTTCGACTCGATCTTGAAGTTCGACAGCTGACGATAGAGCAAGTGCTCGTTCGTGGCGTTGGTTGGGTCTTTCAACTCGGCTGCGATGCGGTTGACCGTAGCGGGCTTAGCGCCGCTAACGACGGCCACGTCTAGCAAACCGTCCGTGAGGCTGGCCTGTGGCGCGACGTCGTATCCTCCACCGGCGAAGCGGCTGTTGCCGACTGCCATGACGAGCATTGAGCCGGCTTCAACGCTGCCATCTGGAAACACAACACGTCCCTCATATGGCTTGAGTTGGAACGCTTTTACAAAGCCCATGATTGAGTAGGCCACGCCGCCGAGCGACTTCTTCATGTCTTGAGGTGTCGTCGCAGTTACCTCTGCGCCGAAACCCGCGCTTGCGGCGTTGATGAAGTGCTCGCCATTCATGCGCCCCACATCGATTGCGGTTGGCTTCCCAGTGCACGCCAACACTAGCGCGCCACTCAGGTCCGTCGAATCTATGCCAGCGCCTCTGGCAAAGTCGTTTGCTGTCCCGAGCGGGAGGATCCCGAGTGAAACTTTTCGGGTTTCATCCTGCCTCATCATTACATTGACCACGGCGTTTAGCGTACCGTCTCCACCGCCAGCAACGATCCGTTCGGTGCCGCTCTTGATCGATCGCCGAACAAACCCGCGGAGAGATCTCCCATTCCAGGGAATAAAAACATCGATGTCGATACCCGACTGGCGAGCGTGCTTTACCGCCGCCTTTACCTCAGGCCTTGTGCAAGATTTCTTGTGCAGGACAAGACAGATTTTGGATTGTTTCTTTGCCATTTTCTCTCGTAGCGCGCCTTCAAAGTGACAAGCATACGATGGAAATCGCGATCTGGCGACGATCCGGGTGGTGGCAACCGGCACCTAGCGGACGCACAGCGCGACCGTTGTTGGCGGTACAGCTGACAACTCTCGAACGGTTCAAACAACGTGTTCGGATAGGCAGCTAGTTCAAAAAGCCCAAGGCTTCGAACAGGCGGTACTTGTCCCAATCGACCCAGCTTTCCGAGATCTTGCCATCAGCAAAGCGGTCGATCTGAACGCCCGTCCAGGTCGCGCGTTTTCCCGACGGCGGATGACCAAGATATTCGCCGGTCTGCGTAGCCTCGAATTGCCATCGTGTGGCAACCAGATCACCTTCTGCGACTTGGTTGAGGATCGTCACGTCGAAGTCCGACAAGGCCGTGCGGCACTCGGCGACGATGGCCTTCCAGCCGTCGAGATCGACGCCCTTGATCCCTCCTGCCGCGGCCGGTTCCTGGTGGTTGAGGTAATCCGGCGCAAACACGTCTTCAGGCCTGCCTGAGCTTTCGCTCGACCAGAGTTCAAGCGATTGGCGCGCCAAGCGTTTCATCTCGTCGATTGTCATGTCCGCCCCCTGGTTGAGGTCCGAAAGTGTGATATCTCAATGCTACGACGTTTTGGGGGCAGATGATGATCGAAATCATTTTGATCGTGCTTCTGGCACTGTTCGCCGTGGGCGCCCTATTCGTGTGGTGGCTCTTCGACATCGACGTCGCCGATATCGTGGCCGCGAGCGTCACGCCGGCGATCGGCATCGGGCTCATCTATGTCTACGGCACGCCGCTGGCCTGGGCCGGCGGACTTCTCCTGCTCGCAATTGGCGCCTTTGCACTTGCCTATTTGATGAAACGGCGGGAGCGACGAGCCTCGCGGCGCGGACATTATCGCGACGCGCAGTAGCCGGACGTTACGAAACCAAGGCCGGGGAAGCCTTTGCCCCCCTGCCCTGTAGCGATCCGCGCGATCATGTCGCGAGTTTTACTTTGTGGGTTCGCATGTGCCGAACTGCACGAATGTGCGCCCGGCTCGCGAGATCAACCCCGACATGGCCCCCGGTCGGCTTCTCGACAACCGCCGTCCAAGTCTGAAGCCCCTTGCGGCCCCGCAAAATGTGGACTTGCTCGTTCTCGAAGATGTCGCCCTTCTCCAGGAGCTTGGCGCCACCGAAGAGACCGGAGAACAGGCCCTTCTCCTTGACGTTGAGCGTCACCATCGGCGGGATGCCCGCGTTCTGGTGCCTGACCCGCTTAAAGCCCGAAACGGCCGTGCATTCGAAAACTTCGTGAACCGCGCAAGCATAGGCAGGCATCGCATCGGCCGTCACAGGCGCGATGGCAAGAGCTGCAAACGGCGCCAGCACAAAAAGCTTTCAAAAAGTCGCATCAGATCATCCTTTTTGTGAGTGGTGGAATCCGGCGCGCATGCTGCTCCGGCGCGACAAGGGAAAGTGATGCAATGAGACTGTCAAAAATAGAACCGGGCGGCACCGAAGTGCCGCCCGGCCTTTGTCCCCGCTCGCAGAAGCAAGGGCTCTCCGATAAGGCTCTTAGTAGAGGACGTTGCTCGCCGACCGGGTCAGGATCTCGCCCTTGTTGAGCACGGCCATACCCTTGGCGTTCGGCGCGCAGGTTATGACGATGCGCTCGTTCTCAACGCCGTCGAGGTGGAACAGCTCGCCGGGGTGCAGCGCGACACGCACGCGCGTAGCCTTCA
>Ga0316197_10001304_pt1 | contig 17838 bp, 13 predicted proteins | sample OudBiesiAoxic_MG_FD_204939 | JGI IMG/M metagenome (GOLD analysis project Ga0316197, IMG submission 204939) | Coastal sediment microbial communities from Oude Bieten Haven, Netherlands - site A oxic | ecosystem: Environmental > Aquatic > Marine > Coastal > Sediment | place: Netherlands... | reverse complement strand
ATTAACAACCATAATAATGCACTGACTGTGGCGCCTCCGGTACTAGTGAATAAAAGCACATTGGCCACTAAAATAAGAAAAACACCAACATATTGCGCATTATTCAAACGGATTTTTTTCCATACAAAAACAATCGCTGCGCACATGATAGGTAACGAGCCATTGATAATCACCCCGGTATTAGCAGCATCAGACATCAGTAACCCAATCAAACTAGCACAAACATAAAACGTTCCACAGCATAAACTACAAATGATGATCGGTGCTGTAAACAGCGCTTTAATCGAGGTTTTACTAAATAGGGCATAAACCAACACAACGACACCAGCAGTGACAAAACGTATCCCTGTCACATCCCAAACCGTTAACGCACGAGAGAGTCCCCATTTTGAAATAATGATCCAACCAGACCAAATCATCACCATCATCAAACCAGCAAGCAACCCTGTAACTTTATCAAACTTAACCGTGCTACCCATGCTACTTCCTTGCTAGATTTAACTAAGAGAATGTACTTTAACTAAAAAGACGCTGTTAATGATTTATGAGGAGAGGTGAACCACCTTAAATCGGCCGATCACATTACTAAGCTATTATCCTTAAAGCAATCAAATTTAAATCCTCTTACAAAGTATAATTTGTATCACTATCGTGCATACAGGTGACCTGTTACACTTCAGATTATTTGAACCTCAAAGGCAGCACCCTATGTTTGAACTTAATTTTGAAATTAACCAGTTTTTAGATGACTACTGGCAACAAAAGCCAACCTTTATCAAACAAGGTTTTGTGGATTTTCAGGATCCTATTGCGGCGGATGAATTAGCCGGTTTAGCAATGGAAGAAGACTTAGAAAGTCGTTTGGTTTATCTTGATAACGAGCAGTGGCAAGCAGAGTGTGGACCTTTTAAAACCTTTGAACGTTTAGAAGAAGATGGTGCGACTTTATTAGTACAAGCCGTAGATCATTGGCATCCTGATGCACAGCAGTTAGTACGACCATTTCGCTTTTTACCAAACTGGCGTATCGATGATTTAATGATCAGCTACTCAACGCCTAAAGGTGGCGTAGGCCCTCATATTGATAACTATGATGTGTTTATTATTCAAGGCCAAGGAAAGCGTCATTGGCGTGTTGGTGCACGTCAACCATTACCTGAATTTGCTGCACACGGCGCGCTAAAACATTGCGGCCCTTTTGAAGCGGCTATTGATGTTGAAATGGAGCCAGGCGATATTCTTTATATTCCAAGTGGTTGCCCACATGAAGGTTATGCAATTGAACCTTCACTTAATTACAGTGTTGGTTTCCGTGCGCCGGATCAAAATGACTTACTCAGTAGCTTTACTGATTATAATATTGATAATTACGAAAATGCATTACGTTATACTGATATTCCAATGCAAGTACGTGAAAATCCAGGTTGTATCGAACAAGCGGAGTTAGAGAAACTACATCAAGTGATGTTAGAAAACTGCCAAACACCTGAGCATTTAATCCCATGGTTTGGACGAATGATCAGTGAAGCAAAACATGAATTAGATATCGCAATACCTGAATACCCACTTGAAGATAAAGATATTGTCGAATTTTTAGAAGACGGCGCAATATTTACACGCTTAGGTGGATTACGCGCAGTATATTTTGAGCAAGCACCTAAGCAGGTCTTTATCAATGGTGGCGTTTATGACGTTTCAGGTTTTGTTGAACTAGCCCATTACTTATGTGACCAAGATGAAGCAGCCAGTGAGTTAATGGTATTATTTAAAGATGAGCCAGAAGCATTAACGCTATTTACCAAACTTGTTAACCTCGGTTATTGGTACGCAGAATAGTTACCTAAGTACTTATAAATAAACAGCTTAGCACTTAAGCTGTTTATTTTGAATACGAACAGTCTCCTCTCAATCAGACCATGACAATCAACTTCTTTTGTTCCTCCCTTTTCCACCTCCCTCACCTCAAGTAACATTAATTTTTAACTTTTCAACACTTACTTACTAAATTAAAATAGTTTATCGAAACTAAACGCAACCCTATGATATGCTTTGTAGTATTACTTTTTAGAGTGTTTAAACCTTATTCGATTGATGGGACTTAAACCTAATATACTATCGCCAACCCACTTTATAAAAAGGAAACAATATGCGCTTTTTACATACCATGGTCAGGGTCAATGATTTAGAAAAGTCGATGCACTTTTATTGTGATCTTCTTGGGCTGGTTCTAGTTAAAAAAAATGATTACGAAAAAGGTCAGTTTTCATTAATTTATCTGACTGCCCCCGAAAACATTATAGAAGGCACTGAGTTAAAAGACTTAGATAGTCCACTTATTGAACTCACCTATAATTGGGAACCTGAAAGTTACACCGAAGGTAGAAATTTTGGCCACTTAGCGTTTGAGGTCGATGATATTTACGCGCTTTGTGAAAAGCTACAAGCGGCAGGCATTATTATTAATCGTCCACCAAGAGATGGTCATATGGCCTTTGTAAGATCACCTGATAATATTTCTATTGAGTTATTACAGAAAGGTAAAAAGTTAGCATCAGCAGAGCCTTGGGCTTCAATGAAAAATACCGGTACTTGGTAAAAAAGGCTTCATAGGCGATTAAAAAACCATATTGATTGCTAACTGGTCTATATATCGATGACGATCATTAAATTGTTAATTCATTTAATTGTCGTCATCGCCGATCACACTCAAGGTATAAAATATGTTACTAAATTTTTCAAACTATAGTTCTGCACAACGTTACCACTTAATGACACAAACTATTGTGCCTCGTCCAATCGCTTGGGTATTAACCCAATCGGATAATAATAGCCCGAATAAAGTCTATAATTTAGCACCCTTCTCATACTTTACAGCCGTATCAAGCGATCCTGCGATACTAATGCTCTCACTGGGTAAAAAACCTAATGGTGATAATAAAGATACCTTAACCAATGTATTAAAAAATAAAAAAATGGTGATACATATTGCTTCTGATGATCAAGCTGAAATCGTGACACAAACCGCAGCGACATTAGATTACGGTGATTCAGAGTTGTTTGCCACAGACCTGACAACCACAGCCTTTGATGACTTTCCATTACCCCGTTTAGAACAATGTCATATTGCTTATGGGTGTGAACTTTATGAAATTAAAGAGATAGGTGATTTGCCACAGACATTGATTTTTGTTGAGATTAAGCATTTATACCCGTGCCACCTCAAGATGCTTTGTCAGGCGAAACCTCGGATACCAGAGCAAGGCGCAACATGAGGTAATGGTTATTCCCTTTTTGATTGTTGCAACGCAGGGCTGATTTTCGAGGTTGCGCCCCGCAGGGCAAGGCAACTTGCACCAATCTGCGTTGTTATAAAATCTCTATGTAGAATAACTATACTTCAATTTTATGCCTAGCATCTCGGTACAATTTGCCTTGCTGACTTTGCATCTTGAGGTAGCATGGGTATATATATTAATGATCAGGTGTTAAATACAGAAGATCCTGACCGAATCAATATTGCAGCTGATAAAATCAAACCACTAGCACGACTAGGTGGAGGTGAATATGCATCGATCACCGCCCCATTTAGCTTGAAACGACCAGATTAACTAACTTTCATTACTGAAGTAGAAAATGCTCCGCTGTCAGTTTCTTTGAATTCTCTGGGTATAGCTTCTTTTCTGACAAAAGAAAGTAGGGTCACCGACAAGGTGAAACCTGTGTTGATAAGTATCCAAATAATACGACGAGCGCAGCCGAGATAAAACTCATATAAAAAAGCATAAATCCCCACACGAATATGTGGAACCAGAATGCAACAAAAATAATGACCAAATTGAATAACGAACTCAGAAGAGAAACATCAGCCTAATTCAACTTTCCCGCCATATTTTTTACATTTAATGAATAACGCGACGAGATTGCCAATAATGCTTTCGCCAATATGGGTTTGAAAGTTTTGATATTTTTACACCTTTGCTAGTCGAAACATGAAAAAACTCCCCTTCTCCCATATAAATACCTACATGCCTACTAGAACGGCCAGTTTTAAAGAATACCAAATCACCCACTTTTAACTGACTCTTTTTAATTGAGAAACCTTTTCTTACTTGATACTCAGTGGTACGCGGTAATTGGATGTTAAAGCTATTTTTAAAGACTTTTTGCACTAAACTTGAGCAATCAATACCATGTAGGCTATTACCGCCGTATCGGTAGGGACTTCCTTCCCAATACTCATGCTCATTGAGTAACAATAAATACAATAAATCACCTGTCTGCATAGCAGCAGAGGTTGTATTTGAGCTTGAAGTAATAGCAGAAGAGGTATTAGTACTGATTGAAGTATTATCTTGATGATCAGGTTTTGATGAACAGGCAGCTAAAAGACATAACAAAGGTAATAAACTTAACTGATAACTTAATTTACAGCTTAGTTTAGAGATTAGCCTAGACTTTAAGTCAGACCTTAATTGAATATTATGATGTTTTAACACCCAAAGCATACACTTACTCCACACGTTTAACTGAGGTTATAATTGACTCATCATCGTTATTTTTATCAAAAATAAAAAAGGGGCTTACGCCCCAAAGTTTAGTCTCTATCTTAAGCGTTGAAAGCTTAACCTAAAATTTCAACAAGCTCTGCGCTGATCACATCAACAGCTTGAGTACCATCAAACTTATGATGAGCACCGTTACCTTGTGCAGCTTCTTGCTTGTAGTAAGCAATAAGAGGTGCCGTTTGTGTATGGTAAATATCTAAACGTTTACGTACTGTCGCTTCTTCGTCATCAGGACGAATAGATAGATCATCACCTGTCACATCATCTTTATCTTCCACTTTTGGTGGGTTGTAAATAACGTGGTAAGTACGACCTGATCCAGAATGAACACGACGACCAGCCATACGCTTAACAATTTCTTCGTCAGGCACATCAAATTCAAGTACGAAATCAACGATCACACCTGCTTCTTTCATTGCGTCAGCTTGTGGAATAGTACGAGGGAAACCATCTAGTAAAAAACCTTTTGCACAGTCTTCTTGAGCAATACGTTCTTTAACCAAACCAATGATTAGTTCATCAGAGACTAATTGGCCTGCATCCATTAATTCTTTTGCTTTTAATCCAAGCTCTGTGCCCGCTTTCGCAGCAGCACGTAACATATCACCCGTAGATATTTGTGGGATACCATATTTGTCCATCATGAACTGAGCTTGTGTACCTTTACCAGCACCAGGTGCACCTAATAAGATAATGCGCATTTATAGCTTCCTATGTAATTAATAAATTCCAGACCGAAATTTACACGTTTGTGGCCATTTTCTCAAGAATATCAACAAAAAAGGCCTGCATAAGCAGGCCTTCGACACATTTATGAGAAGATTATCCTAATAAAAGTTTGTTAATTCGAGCTACGAATTCTGAAGGGTCATCTAAACTACCCTTTTCAGAAAGTACTGCTTGTTGCAATAACAACTCAGCCCACTCTGCAAATAATACCTCATCAGTCATATCCGCTAGTTTAGTGATCATGACATGTTCAGGGTTAAGCTCAAAAATTGGCTTGCTTTCTGGTACGGGTTGACCCATTTGCGCCATCAACTTAGCCATTTGTGTACTCATATCGTCGTTATCAGCAACAATACAAGATGGTGTAGAGGTTAGACGTTGTGTTAAGCGTACATCTTTCACTTTATCACCAAGTACTTTTTTAGTACGTTCAATGAAGCTAGCAAATTCGGTGTTTTGTTTCTCTTGCTCTTGTTTCTCTTCTTCAGAATCAAGTTTACCTAAATCTAAATCGCCCTGAGTTACGCTGACGAATGTTTTACCATCGTACTCTGGTAAATGGCTTAATAACCACTCATCAACACGATCTGACAATAATAATACTTCGATGCCTTTCTTACGTAAGATCTCTAGGTGAGGACTATTTTTAGCCGCATTAAAGCTATCAGCAGTAATGTAGTAAATTTTATCTTGCTCTTCGTTCATGCGCTCAATATACGCATCTAAAGAAACAGTTTGTTCCGCTACATCAGCTTCAGTTGATGCAAAACGGAACAACTTAGCAATTTGCTCTTTATTACTTGGGTCTTCAGCAGGGCCTTCTTTTAATACTTGGCCAAACTCAGCCCAAAATGCGTTGTACTCTGTTTCATTTTTCTTAGCAAACTTAGTTAGCATAGAAAGTGCACGTTTAGTACAAGCACTACGTAGCTTAGTAGTAACACGTGTATCTTGTAGAATTTCACGCGATACGTTTAATGGTAAATCATTTGAATCCAACACACCTTTAACAAAACGTAAGTAAGTTGGCATGAACTGCTCAGCGTCATCCATGATAAATACACGTTGAACATATAGTTTTAAACCATGTGCTTTTTCACGGTTCCATAAATCGTATGGCGCACGTTTTGGAATGTAAAGTAAGCTTGTGTACTCTTGCTCACCTTCAACTTTATTGTGAGACCATGTTAAAGGGTCTTCAAAGTCATTTGCGATGTGCTTGTAGAACTCTTTGTATTCTTCGTCTTTTAAGTCGCTTTTTGAACAATTCCATAAAGCAGTTGCTTTATTAATTGATTCCCAAGTAGCTTCAACAGCAGGTACTTTCTCGCCATCAGGACCTTCAGATTCAGGCACTGCATCTTTAAACATTTGCACAGGAATACTGATATGATCTGAATATTTAGAAACAACAGTACGTAATTTATAGTCATTTAAGAATTCAGTTTCATCATCACGTAGATGTAGAATGATTTCAGTACCACGATCTGCTTTTTCAATATCAGCTACCGTGTAATCAGCTTCACCAGCAGATTCCCAACATGTACCTTGAGAAGCATCATCACCTGCTTTACGTGTATTAACGGTTACTTTATCAGCAACAATAAATGCAGAATAAAAACCAACACCAAATTGACCGATTAGTTGTGAATCTTTAACTTGGTCACCAGATAATTGCTCGAAAAAGTCACTTGTACCTGATTTAGCAATGGTACCTAAGTGTTCGATAACTTCATCTCGCGTCATACCAATACCATTATCACTAATAGTGATGGTTTTTGCTTCTTCGTCAAAGCTTAAACGAACACGTAGATCAGCATCGTTTTCAAACAAACTACCATCAGATAATGCTTTGAAACGTAGTTTGTCAGCCGCATCAGCAGCATTTGAAACAAGCTCACGTAGGAAAATTTCTTTATTTGAATATAAAGAGTGGATCATTAATTTAAGAAGTTTACCAGTATCAGCACTGAACGCATGATTTTGTTGATGTTCCATATTTCTATTTCTCTCTTAAACAAGTGGTTATTGGTCTTACTTAGATAGTTAAGAGATGGAGACACTTAGATTGATTTCAAGAGCTAAAGTAAATTTTTTTAAAAATTATGCACTACCCAAACGAATTTTGAGCTCCTAGATTAATCAATGTATTTCATCACCCTACTCATAACTAAAATATGCCCCCCATGCAGCAAATCTGGTTCGAGAATAATCGCCCCCCCTTTTAAGGTAAAAAAAAACGCGGCTAATAAGCCGCGTAATATAAATAACAAAAGAAATAGATACGTATTTAAGCAACACTATTTAACTTTTTGTAACGAATTTTTTATATGCTGCAATTTAGAATAACTACGAATTTTAGCTATTATTCTCCAAATATTGGAAAGTAATAGCGTATAGAAAACAAACGTTAAAATAAATCCATAGAACATTATCGGTGCAGCTATATTAGCTAACTCACCATAAATACCAATCAGAGCAAACAAACTAGCTATAAAACAGATAGCCAATAAAGTTTGTGTTGGATTTAATCCCAAACGCTGACAGATATGATGTAAATGTTCTCTATCGGGTTTAAACGGGCTATCACCACGACGTATGCGTCTAATCATAATAGCGGCCATATCATTTAATGGTAAACCAATAATCCATAACGCTGTTACTGCACGCATTGCAGTTTGATCTGAAGCATCACCAGTAGCCGACTGCGAGGCTAACAATAATAACCAAATAACAGTAAATCCAATTAACATACTGCCTGCATCGCCCATAAACACTTTACGAGTACGGCCAAATGCACCAAGGTTAAATAAGATATATGGTAACATTGCTACAATAAATACTGCGCATAAATAAGCTAAATTAGCTTCCCCATGAAAATAGAAAACAATTCCCAAAGCAGCAAAGGTTACCGATGCAAGCCCACCTAATAAACCATCAATTCCATCGACCATATTAAAAGCATTAATAGCACCAATCACAGCAAATATAGTAATTATCTGTGCGATTTCGCTTGGCAACAATATCTCACCAAAACCAAACATATTACCAAGGTTTGTAAGCAATGCTCCAGCAAAGTGAATCATTAATAAGGCTAAACTAGCTTGTACTATTAAACGTAATCTAAAACTGATATCCCATCGGTCATCTGCGCCCCCAACAGCAACTAAAATAGTCATACAAAGTGCATAGATATGTGAATAAGGCAGTATTTCTGGGTTGTTGTATAAAAAGTATAATATGGAGAGACAAATAGATAAACCTCCAACCAGAGGGATAGTGCCTTTATGGAACTTACGTTCATTCGGCTTATCAACTAAACCTATATGCCTAGCAAACTTTCGCAAAGCAAATAGCGTTGTCATTGAGAAAACAAATATAAATGCTAAATCAATTGAGATATTTATCATAAAAACTAGCCTAAAAAGAAAAATAACGTGACATGATACCGACTCAATCAAAAATTACCACAAAAAAGTCATTTTAAGGTAAAGAAAAAGACCATCACTCATATAAACAATGATCTTAAATCGACAACTTTAATTTAAGGCATTCACTTTAAAAAATTAAAATCATTGTTTATTGAATAAAACAAAATCAATTAAAAAAATAAGCAAAAATTTTATACAGCTTTAACAGCATCAGCAATATGATTAGCCCATGTTTCCGCTAACGTTTGCAACTCCGCTTCAACCATCACTCGAATCAACGGTTCAGTACCTGATTTACGCAGTAAAATACGTCCTTTAGGTGTATCACTACCCACCAATAAAGCTTTTTCAGCTTCAAGAACCGCTGTTTTCACTAGATCACTTTCTAAAGGTTGATTATCACCCGCAAAGCGCACGTTAATTAAGATTTGCGGCATCATCGGCATATCAACAAGTAATTGTTCAAGTGTTTTTTCACTTTGCTTGATCACGGCCAAGACTTGCAATGCGGCAACAATAGCATCACCAGTGGTCACTAAATGACGGCAAATAACGTGCCCAGAGTTTTCTCCACCTAACCACCATTGACGTTGTAATAACTGCTCCATCACGTAGCGATCGCCAACGCCAGCGCGTACAAACGGAATGCCTAGTTTAGCAAGAGCCACTTCAAGCCCCATATTTGACATCAAGGTACCTACTACGCCACCTTTAAGTTGCCCATTAATGAGTGCTTGTTTTGCTAAGATATAAAGCAACTGATCACCATCAGCAATATTACCTTGGCTATCAACCATCATGATCCGATCACTATCACCATCAAGCGCTATACCCAAATCAGCATTGTTTTCAAGTACCGTTTTTTGTAATAAACCAAGTGATGTTGCCCCACATTTATCGTTGATATTAAAACCATCAGGTTTGTTCCCGATAGCAATAACCTCAGCACCGAGTTCATCAAAAACAGAGGGTGCAATGTGGTATGCAGCACCATTCGCGCAATCAACAACTAATTTAAGTCCAGATAATGATAATGCAGAAGGGAATGTGCCTTTACAGAACTCAATATAACGATCCGCAGCACCTTGCATTCTCGATGCTTTCCCTAACAATTCAGAACTGACACAGCCCATTGGCTTATCTAGTTCCGCTTCAATCGCTAATTCAATCTCATCTGACAATTTCTCACCTGACGCTGAAAAGAATTTGATCCCATTATCGTAATAGGGATTATGTGATGCACTGATCACTACGCCAGCTTCCGCGCGGAATGTCTTAGTTAAATAAGCCACTGCAGGTGTTGGCAACGGGCCCGTTAATACCGCGCTAATGCCCGCAGCAGATAAACCAGCTTCTAAAGCAGACTCAAGCATATAGCCAGAAATACGCGTATCCTTACCTATAATCACTTTCTTTGTGCCAAGACGAGATAATACTCTTCCCGCAGCCCAGCCAAGCTTCAACGCAAAATCAGGAGTAATTGGGTACTCTCCTACCTTGCCACGGACACCATCAGTGCCAAAATATTTTCTAGTCATTGTTATAATCCATTATTCGGTTTAATAGTAAGTTGGTTTAAATACATTAGATACAAAAAGTCAGCAGTCTTTAATCAGATCCAAATAAATCTCGCGTATAAACTTTGTCAGCCACATCATCTAACTCATCACTCATGCGGTTAGAGACAATCACATCTGCGATATTTTTAAATTCAGCTAAATCTTTATAAACCGTAGAATTGAAAAAGGCATCTTCCTCAAAAACAGGCTCATAAATAACTACCTCAATACCTTTAGCTTTAATGCGTTTCATGATCCCTTGAATTGAAGATGCACGGAAATTATCAGATCCAGATTTCATGATCAGCCTATAAATACCCACTACTTTAGGGTTTTTAGCGATAATCGAATCTGCAACAAAATCTTTACGGGTGGTATTGGCGTCAACGATCGCGCCGATCAAATTATTGGGGACGGCAGCAAAGTTAGCACGCAGCTGTTTAGTATCTTTTGGTAAACAATATCCACCATAACCAAAGGAAGGGTTATTATAGTGATTGCCAATACGCGGATCTAAACTTACCCCCTCAATAATCTGACGTGAGTTTAATCCATGCGATTCCGCATAAGTATCCAGTTCATTGAAATAAGCCACACGTAAAGCAAGGTAGGTATTAGAAAAAAGTTTTACTGCTTCAGCTTCGGTTGAGTCAGTAAATAACACATCGATATTTTCTTTTATCGCGCCTTGTACTAATAAACTTGCAAATACTTTAGCACGCTCACTTTGTTCACCGACTATGATACGAGAAGGATATAAATTATCATATAAAGCGCGCCCTTCACGTAAAAACTCAGGAGAGAATAGTATATTATTACACCCCATTGTTTGCTTAATGCCTTGCGTGTAACCCACAGGAACCGTCGACTTAATAATCATGATAGCGTCAGGGTTAATGCTCATCACATCTTTAATCACTGCTTCTACTGAAGAAGTATTAAAATAGTTAGTAGCAACATCGTAATCGGTTGGCGTAGCAATGATAACAAATTCAGCATTTTCATAAGCCGCTTGCTTATCCAGTGTCGCAGTAAAGTTAAGAGGTTTATTTTGTAAAAAATCTTCTATCTCAACATCAGCAATGGGCGACTGCTTATTGTTCAACAAGGCGATTTTTTCCGCAACAATATCAACGGCAATCACTTCGTTGTGTTGTGCTAAAAGCATTGCATTTGAAAGACCTACATAACCGGTACCGGCGATGGCAATTTTCATATTTTAATAATTCCTACAAAAAAGACATTCATAAAATGAATGTCTTAAAACAGATATAAATGCCTATTTAGGCATAAACTAGCTAGCCTATAAATATTAGCGATGAATGAAAGTGAAATTGCTAAGTAGCATAAGACGATAAAAAATATTGTGCTGATTATCTCAACAAAAATGTCAATTTAAGGTTTATTGTAAAATTTTTTATAGCAAAATACTAATTTATTGGCTACAAACGCAAAAATAATAAGGCCAATCATCAAAAGGATAATCCTAAACCATGGAAGACAGAAACCAAACTATCAGGTGAAGGCGTGAATACAAAATAAACACAAGCTACGCAAAAAATTATAAAAAAGACTTTTCAATAAACAACAATCAACACCATTTTAAAGTGGATTTTGATCGAATTAAATGACCAGTCTTTTTGTCACATCAACTATGGCCACTTTTTATTACCAAATAATAAAATTACTAAGCATTAGTGTTGAAAATTCAATATTTAACTCTTGATTTATTGCCTTTAAACTACTCGCGACCATTAGAAATGTTAACTAAGTAGTGTATCGGTTATGCCAGGGCTCTATGACTAATTATTTATTTATTTATTTATTTATTTATTTATTTATTTATTTATAAGTAGGCTCTTAAATACAAGCTTAAAACTAAAAAAAGGAAAATCTATTTATAATAAATTCCCCTTTTTTATTTATCCATATAACGGTGTATCTACAAATTAACCAGACGTAATTAAACTAGGTAAGTATGTCGCTACGCTTGGTATTAAAACAACAATGACTAAAACTAATAATTGAATTAAAACAAATGGCATTACCCCCTTATACATATGGCTATATGTCATGCTTTTGGGTGCGATAGATTTCAAATAGAAAATAGATGGTGCCATTGGAGGAGTCAAATAAGATGTCTGAATAACAACCATAAACATAACAGCAAACCAAACTGGATCAACTCCTGCTGTTTTTACCAGTGGTGTAAAGATTGGTACAAAAATCAATACAACTGAAATCCAGTCCAACACAAAACCTGCAACAAAAACCACTGCCATTAATAGAAAGATTAAACCATAAGGGCTCATATCTAATTCATTAACCCATTCTGTAATCATCCACCCTCCACCAGATACTGCAAAAATACTTGTAAACATAATTCCTCCCATAACAATTAGCATTATCATGGCAGTGATTTTTATCGTATTTTTGAGAGCATTAATAAATTTTTCTAGTGTTAGCTCTCGAAAAGCTAAAGATAATAATGCAGCACCTGCAGCTCCCACAGCAGCAGCTTCCGTTGGAGAAGCTATGCCTAACAATAACGATCCAAGTACCGCTGCGATTAATAACATTGGTGGGATAATTGCAGATAGAGTAACTTGCATTTTCTCTTTAAGAGGCACGGCGTTTGATTCAGTTGATGCTGGACCTAGCTTTTTATTTACACGACAAATTATCAATATATATAAAATAAACAAAACAACCATTATAAGCCCAGGCAATAAACTAGCAGCAAATAATTGACCTATTGATAGCTGGGCCATCGATGCATAAACGACCACAACAATGGATGGGGGAATAATTGTACCAAGAGAACCTCCAGCACATACCGTTCCAGCCATTAAACCTTGATCATATTTATATTTTGCCATTGCAGGTAGTGCCATCATACCGACAACAATTTCAACAGCACCAACAACTCCCGAAGCAGCAGCAAAAATAGCACACATGCTTATAGTAGCAACGGCTAAACCACCAGGATATTTCCCCATCCATAATTGCAGAGCCTTAAATAAACGAAGCGCTAATCCAGTTTGCTCTAACAATGCCCCCATGAGAATAAATAATGGGATAGCTGAAAGTGTAAAATTAGAAGCAGTATGCAATATCGAGCCATAAAGTTGTAAAAATAAACTATCTCCAAATATTAACAAACCGAATCCACAGGAAATTATGATCAACGATAAAGCAACTGGTATACCAGCAAAAACAAAGATGAAAAGTGTAATGAACATCAAGATAGGGATTAGCTCAATCATGCGATGAAACTCCTGTATCTGTAGTATGGCCGGGAACCTTAGTACCGAGTAAAAACTTTATAGCTTCAATATAAAGCTGAAAAGTACAAGCAATTAAACCAATAGCCAATACTGCATAAAAAGGCCATACCAGGGGAGCCCAAGGGCTAACACTTTCTAATTCACCAGTAACAAATGCTATATAAGCTTTTTTTGTTGCAACCCAAGAGAATGCTGCAAAAAAGGGACCAGCAATAAACGCATAAACAATCGCATTGAGTTTTTGTTGAAAACGGATAGGAAGTTGACTAGAAAGAAAATCTATTCGCACATGCGCTTCATGATTAAGAGAATAAGCGCCAGCGAGTAGAAAGATGCTACCATTAAGCATGTAGGAAATATCGAAAGCCCACAGAGTGGGGGCTTCAAAAGCATAACGAGCAACGACTTCATAGAGCATTGAACAAACTAATAAACAGGTTAATACCATCGCAGTTCGGCCGAGCCATACAGAAACCAAGTTAGAAAATTTGAGTATATTATTCATGTTATTAGCCTCATAAGAGCGCCGAGAGGCGCTCATTTTTTGATGGTATTATTTATCACGTACAAAGATACTTGAGTTGCGACTCCAAGCTTTCTGGTAAGATAAGTATTGTTCAAGAATTGATGCCATTTTTTTGTTGCCGTTACCTGTTTGTTCTTTTGATCGTTCTTCCATCCATTTATGTCCATAACTACGAATTTCAGAAATCACAGATTCATCTAGCGAGATAATTTCACTGCCAAAATTACGGTAAGTATCCATGGCTTTAATGTCTGCATTAGCAAAATGTAAAAAAGCCTCCATAGTAGTAAGGCGAGCAGCAGACTCCAGTTTAGTTTGCAACTCCTTTGATAAGCCATCCCAAACCTTGGTCTTTATTACAATCTCCCACAGGAAAGTTGGTTGATGAATACCAGGCACTATAATGTAAGGTGCAACTTCATGAAAACCCTCTGATAAATTTGATCCTGGTGTTGCCCATTCCACCGCATCAACCCCTTTACGTTGCAATAAAGTATATGTTTCACCAGGTGGAACGACCGTTGGTACACCTTTTAGATACTCTTTAAGGACACCAGCCCACGCACCGGAAGTGCGGTATTTTAAATTAGCAAAATCTTCAATTTTTCGAATTGGTTTATTGGCATGAGCAAGAACTTCGGAGGTTCCAACACCAATAATCAAGCTATGTAGTCCCATTTTTTCTTTACGGTAATCTTGTAACATTTTAACCCCGCCATCTTCATACAGCCAAGCCAGCATTGTTTCTGGGGACATGCCTCCAGGAAAACCTGCAAAAATAGCATTTGTAGGATCTTGGTTAACAAGGTAACTAGGCGTTGAATGCCCTGCTTCCACAATGCCATCTTGAACTGCTTCGTAAACCTTGAATGCAGGGACAACAACACCTGCACCGAAAGGTCTTATTTTTATTTGGCTGTCTGTTAACTCATCCACATGACTAGCAAAACGTTTAAGAAAGTTATTGTAAAAGAAAGATCCCTCAGGCACTGAAGATGGGACTTTCCAAGTGATTTCAGCGGCACTCGCTAAAGGAGAAAGAAGGGCTCCTCCTAAAATTGCAGAAGCAACTAATGTTTTTAAAATTTCCATTTTTATCTCCATAGAATTGCAAAGTTATTAATAAATATTTAGGAGTAAACACATTTTACAACGCACCCCTTAAATACAATATATTGTATACAATATACAATAGCAAAATAAAAGGATACATTTAAGCATTAACATGATGGGGATCACTTAACGATACTTATTACTATTACTATTACTATTATTTTTATTAATCTCGAAAATTCTATCTGCTCAAAACCTAACTCATATTTTTGATAGTTTACCGAACATCAAAAAGACTAAACTTGATTGATTATTTTTAGTCATTATATTAACTATCTTATTGATATAAAAAGGGAAATTTCAAATAAGTAAACTCGTCATTAAAAGTCATCTCAAAAGATAAAGCAGCAGGTAGCGGCCGATAAAATCTTATCGCCTTCTAGGTCCTAGACGGTAGGATCGATACTGCTTATCGTTAATTGGGTTTGTCTACATCTTCGGCTCATACCCTATATAGTAGTAAGCCGCGTTCAAGAGAAAACTATTTTGACTCGGGTCTAAACCACTTAAAAGGATCTAAAATAGATAAACTTTAAGATATTGGACAATTACATCAGTTGTGCCACCTAATTGCATCAGAATTACCAGTCATTATCATCTAATACTGTCACCTAATAACATTTACTGCGACCACTGAATAACATTAGGTTTGCCACTAATAAATATGATCACTTTGTGCACTTAGTTGACATAACGAGTTGAAAAAATTAATGTCTTTTCTGAGCCAACAGTGAACTTAATAGGATTCCATTTTGCAAGATTTTCCGTACTTACAAAAAGTTTATTTAAAGCCAGATAAGTGCCCAGACTTTACATGTTACCCATTTAATACCTTATCAATGAAGGGATTTAACTCTCTTGAATTCATTAAACCTGTGACATTTATTATTGGTGAAAATGGTAGTGGTAAGTCTACATTAATTGAAGCAATAGCAACCGCATTTGGTTTTAATCCTGAAGGTGGAACTAAAAATTTCAATTTTGGTACGCGCGAATCACATTCGAAACTTTTTGAATTTTTAAGGTTGAGCAAATCGTACAAAACACCTAAGGACGGATTCTTCCTAAGAGCTGAGAGTTTCTTTAACTTAGCAACTAATATTGAAGATCTTGATAAAGAACCGAGTATGGGACCTAAAGTTATTGAGTCATATGGTGGTAAGTCATTACATGAACAATCTCATGGGGAATCGTTTATTTCACTTATTGTTAATAGGTTTTCAGGTAATGGACTGTACATACTAGATGAGCCAGAGGCCGCACTATCACCAACTCGTCAGTTGACATTATTAGCGAGAATGAATCAATTATGTAAATCTAACTCTCAATTTATTATAGCGACTCACTCTCCAATAATATTGGCATATCCTGATGCACAAATTTATCAAGTTACTAACAATGGATTGGAACTAACAAATTATGAAGATACAGAACATTATGCTATTACAAAATCTTTTTTGTTAAACCCTGAACGTATGTTGAATGAGCTTTTTAAAGATTAATGAATGTCTCCAAATGGTAAAAATCTGTCCTTATGAAACGGCTTTTTAATACATAAAAAAGGTCAGGTTTGTGGCATAGTTAAATGTAATTGATTGGCTTAGGTAAATGCAATTAAGTGGCACTGCTGTTAAATATTTTCCAGTAAATTTTCGTTTATCATCGTGACCAAGTATCAGTCAAAGAATAGCTTGATTAATAAACCCTCAAACTAAAAATAAGACATTTTTCAACAATATTCAGATCCAATTATTGATCAAAATTAGTACTTAAGAAGCCCCAATAAAAAATCCTAGCATTTAATAAACTAGGATTTTTTACAAAGAACAGGATAATTAAACCAATAATTTGGATCTTGAATAATTCGACATTAGCAAATTAAAGATTATTTAAATTGATATTTTATAAATGCACCTAACTGAATTTACTAATTTTCAAGTAATTTCAAAAGATCATCATGTAGATCTTTAGGAATTGACACGGTATTGTTTTTAATATTCCGTTCCCTTGCAGCATAGCGTCTTTGTGAAGGCAGACGAGCTCCCTGAGCTACAATATCAGCAAATAGACGTTCAGCTCTTTCATCATTTACAATTACATTTCCTCCACTCAATAAGTTAGGGTCTAAAGCAATTAAGATCTCTCCATGAAAAGGAGCTTCTGGTATGCCCTTTGCAAAAGCCATGCTTTCTTTACTAGTAAGATCGTCTATTAAAGGACCTGCTAATAACTCAATCATGATAGATAGCGCGGAACCTTTATATCCACCAAATGTCAACATAGCACCATCAATCGCCTCTTCAGCATCAATCGTTGGGTTTCCATTTTTGTCTATTGCGACACCATCAGGTAATGATCTTCCAGCTCGTCGATATAACTCGATCTCTCCTCTAGAAAACTGGCTAGTTGCAAAATCAAAGGTAAATGGATGCTTGCCATTACGAGGCCAACTAAATGCCAATGGGTTAGTTCCTAATAAGCCCTTAGTACCTCCAGCGGGTGCCACCCAGGCATGACTAGGCACCATAGCAATAGCAACCAATCCAGCTTCAGACAATTTTTCCACCTCGGGCCATAATGCTGAAAAATGATAGCAACGATTAATTGCTAATGCAGCGATACCATTTT
>Ga0316197_10001303_pt1 | contig 17844 bp, 17 predicted proteins | sample OudBiesiAoxic_MG_FD_204939 | JGI IMG/M metagenome (GOLD analysis project Ga0316197, IMG submission 204939) | Coastal sediment microbial communities from Oude Bieten Haven, Netherlands - site A oxic | ecosystem: Environmental > Aquatic > Marine > Coastal > Sediment | place: Netherlands... | reverse complement strand
TGCTTCATTTCGCCCATGGTTCAGCAGATCCTCGGGAGGAGCTCGCCCTCCGCTTCCGCCAACAAACGGCTTCCAAACCCGGTGTCGAGAATCACGAATCCAGGCCGATCGGCGACGCATTCACCTATAATTGCAGCGTTTCGTCCAAGCGGGTGCGAGCGCACGGCATCGAGAACCCCTGCTGCGACCTCGGGCCGCAGGCCAAAGACCGCCTTCCCTTCATTCGCGGAAACGAGAGGGTCGATTCCAAGCAGCTCGCCTACGGCGCGGACTTCGTCTCGCAGCGGTATGGCGGTCTCGTCCACGATGATTCCCACTCCGCTCTTCTCGGCCATCTCGTGGAGCGCGCTCGACAGCCCACCGCGTGTCGGGTCCTTGAGAGCAACCACGCCCTCCCCGCCGACGTCCAACGCTCGGCGGACCAGCGTATGTATCGGCGCGACGTCAGACTCTAGCGTCGTCTCCAACGCGAGCTCGTTGCGCGTCGCCATGATTGCAAGCCCGTGATCACCCATGGTCCCGGTCACTAAAATCTGATCGCCTGGGCGCAACCCACAGTCGGAGACCAGGCGCGACGTCAGCGCGACCCCCGTCGTGTTCAGCACCAGGCCATCGAGCTCACCGTGGCCCATCACCTTCGTGTCCCCGGTGACGATCGTGGTTCCAGCCTCTTCGCAGGTCGCGCGGATTGACGCCCAAATCCGGAGCAGCTCTTCTTTCGCAAAGCCGTCCTCGATGATGGCCGCGCAGGTCAAAGCCAGGGGTTCGGTTGCTCCCATCATCGCGAGATCATTGACGGTTCCAGAAATCGCCAGGCGTCCGATGTCGCCGCCAGGAAACTCGATGGGCTGCACGACGTGCGAGTCGGTCGCGATCACGAGGTACTGGTCGCCGATGCGAATCGCTGCCCCGTCGTCCATCGCCGACAGCCCGATGCCATCTTCAACGTCGCCCAGGCCCTTTGCGAAGACCTGCTCGATCAGCGCGCGCATCGCGCCACCGCCGGTTCCGTACTTCAGCGTGATGCGTTCATCGATGAAGCGAGCGTTGCGCGTCATGCAGCCCCTCGCTTGATCGAACGGAGATCGGGTCGACCGCCGTACTGGTGCCAGATCTTGCACGTGCCTTCTGCGCTCACCATGCAGGCACCGACCGGGGCGTCCGGCGTGCACTCTTTCCCGAAGAGCGGACAGTCGGACGGCGATGCGATTCCCGCCATGATGTCACCGCACTGGCATTGCTGAACCAGCTTGGGCGGTGCGTAACTCCAAAGCGCCGACGCGTCGATGGTGAAGCGTTTTCGCGTGTCGTACCTCGCGAGCTCATCGCGCAGTCGAAGGTTCCCGTTCGGGACATGGGCGATGCCGCGCCAACGACCTCCGGTGGCCCGAAAAACGCGCCACAAGAGTTCCTGTGCGCGAACATTGCCTTCCCGCGTAACGCAGCGTGGAAAGGCGTTTTCCACCCGTGGCTCACCGCTGTTGATGACCTCCATGAGCTTGACCAGGCCTGCCATGACGTCGAGCGGCTCGAAGCCTGCGATCACGACGGGCAGGCCATGCCGGTCGACGAATTGTTCGAACACCGCCGAACCGGTAATCGTGGCGGCGTGCCCAGCTGCGAGGAAGCCTTCTATTTTGGTCTCCGGCATTTCGGCGACAATCTCCATCACCGGCGGAATGTACTTGTGCGCGGAGAGCACCGAAAAGTTGTCGGGCGGATCGTCGACCAACACGGCCGCCGTGGCAACAGCCGTCGTTTCAAACCCCGAGGCAAAAAAGACGATCTCTTCGTCGTGTTTTCGCGCGAGCTCGACGGCCTGCGTGACGCTGTACACCACGTCCACGTTCGCGCCCTCGGCTTTGGCGTCCGCAAGCGACTGCGAGGTGCCAGGCACCCGCAGCATGTCGCCGTATGAAGCGATTCGAACACCCTGTTTTGCGAGCGCGACGGCCTCGTCCACCTCGGGCACGTCCGTCACACAGACCGGGCACCCGGGGCCCATAATCACGTGCAAATTCGAGGGAAATGCAGCTCGTAGCCCAAACTTCGCGATCGCCTGCTCGTGGCTTCCGCATACGTGCATCACCGACACCGGCGCGTGGTCGGCCTGCTGTACCAGACAATCGAGCGCCTCGCGAAGGCCTCGCGCGCGCTCCGGGTCGCGAAACTTCAATCGAGCCAATGGGTCACTGGGATTCATTGGAAGTTCTCTTCGGGCGATCGCTTGCGTCGGGTGCGGCTGCGATTTCGGCGCGCACGTCGGCTGCCATCAGGTCCTGCTCGTCGGCAAGCCGTAGAAGCTCGTCGTACAAGGCCAAGGTCTCGGCGGCCTCCTCCGGTGGAATTCTACGAATTGCAAAGCCGACGTGATTCAAGATGAAGTCGCCTGGAGCGACCGGCACATCACAGACTTCGAGGCGCACCTGTTTCTTCACGCCCCAGAAATCGACCGTCGCGATCTGGTTCTCGCGGTCGACTTCGACCACCTTGCCGGGAACACCTAAGCACATGGAAAAGCTCCTTGGGGCATCAACCCTTGTCTCCCAGAATGGCGTCCGCGATCAAGGCCTGACCGAGGGCGATTCCTCCGTCGCCCGGCGGAACGTTGCGATGCCGCAAAACCTTGTTTTTATTGCGGATTTGGCTCTCAATTTCGCCGGCCAACCAGGCGTTCTGGAAAACCCCGCCCGTCAAGGCGACGGGCAAGTCGCCGCGGTCTGCCCAAAGCGTCTCCAGCAGCTCTACCGTGACCGCCACGAGCGCGTTGTGGAAACGCGCCGAAACGTCCCCGGCAGGCACTGCCGCCCCGAGGTCGTGGACCGCTGTGCGCACCGCAGGCCGGAGGTCCACCTCCCAGGGCGTGCGCATGCGGTCAATCTCGAAGGGGTACGCGTCCAAGACCGATTCGTTTGCGACCTGGTCCCATGCAATCGCCACCTGGCCTTCGTACGTGGAACGAGCTCGACCTAGCGCAATCGCGCCAAAGCCGTCGAAGTAACGTCCGACGCCTCGCGCTCGCGGCGCGTTGAGCCCGCGCTCGATCATCTGCTTGACCAGCTCGATGGACTCCGAGGGCACATCGCCCAAGAGCGCAATCGAATCCCTTGGCGGCGCGCCGTCGTAGGCATCGTGCAAAAGCGCGTAGCCAATTCTCCAAACCTCCCGCATGGCAAGATCGCTTCCGGCCAGATGCAGCGGCCGAAACGTCGCCAAGCGCTCGTATCGCTCTGCAAAACAAAGCAGAAACTCTCCGCCCCAGGACGTTCCGTCCTCCCCAAAACCGGTGCCATCGTACGCGACGCCTAGCACTGGGCCTTGGATTCCGTGCTCCGCCATCAGGCTCACCACATGTGCGTGGTGATGCTGAACGCCGACCAGGGTGACATCGTCGCGCGTGTTCGCGTAGCGCGTCGACAAGTACCCGGGGTGCAAATCATGTGCAACGATATCTGGACGAACCGAGAGGATCGTTTGCATCCGTTCGATTGCTTCTTCGAAAAAATCGAGTGCCGCGACGGTTTCGAGGTCCCCAATGTGCGGACCAAAATAAGCGGTGTCGCCCATCGCGATGCAGAACGTGTTTTTCAAATGCGCACCGCAAGCGAGGACGGGACGCGCCACCGGACGCGACAAATAGAACGGCCGTGGCACGAAGCCGCGCGACCGGCGCATGATGGTAGGAACCCCTGCGATGACTCGGCCCACGGAGTCGTCGCAGCGCATCGCAATCTCACGATCGTGGAGCAAGATCGCATCCGCAATCCCCTCGAGACGATGCCGGGCTTCGTCGTTGTCGCAGCAGATCGGCTCTTCGGATACGTTGGCCGAAGTCATGACGAGAGGTCGTTGAACCGCCTCGAGAAGCAGGTGGTGGAGCGGCGTATAGGGCAAAAACAGGCCAAAAAGAGATGTATCGGGGCTGACGTCGACCGCGAGACCCGCGTCCTGGCGCCCGCGGAGAAGGACCACGGGCCGCTCGGCCGCCGTGAGAAGCGCCTCTTCATCGGCACTGATCTCCGCTAGTGCGTGTGCAGCATCGACGCTCCCTACCATGATGGCGAATGGCTTTTCGTCTCGATGCTTGCGTTCCCGCAGGCGACGCACGGCCGCTCCATCGGTTGCATCACATGCGAGATGAAACCCCCCCAAGCCCTTGACCGCAACCACTTCGCCGCGCGACAAGAGCTCCGCCGCGTCTGCGAGCGCATTCATCTCGGTCGCCGCTCGACCATCGAGTCGGTCCAAGCTGAGCGCCGGTCCGCATTCCGGACAGGCATTGGGCTGTGCATGAAAGCGTCGGTCTTCAACGTCGTCGTATTCCGACTTGCATGCCGCGCACATCACGAACGGCGACATGGTCGTGGTCGCGCGATCGTACGGAATGCCGGTCGCGATCGTGAAGCGAGGTCCGCACGCCGTACAGTTGGTGAAGGCATATCCGAATCGCCGGTCATGACGATCGAACACCTCTTCTCGGCAGTCCTCACAGGTCGCGAGGTCCGGCGGAATTGACAGCGCCTTGTAGCCGTTCGCATCGCTGGACTCGATCACGAAGGCATCGAGCTCCTCGTCCGGGATCGTCGTCTCGCAGAGCTCTGCAATCTGTGCTGCAGGCAACGTATCTCTTCGTAATTCCTGCACAAATTGTACAAGAATTGCTTTGCTTCCGAAGGCTTCAATCGTCACGCCCCGTGGGTCGTTGCGCACTCTTCCGACGACGCCGACACGGCGCGCCAGCCGGTAGATCCAGGGCCGAAAACCGACCCCCTGCACGGTGCCTCGAATCTCGATGCGATGCCCTGCCATCACGGTCCATCCTCGGCGACGCTCAGGACATAAGCGACGAGGTCCCACTTCTGTCCATCGCTCAGCGTCGGCCAGGACGGCATTGAAGTGCCGCGCTCGCCTTCACTCAAGACTTCAAACACCGCGATTGCGCTCGTGTTCGATCGCCAGGTGCGGCTGCCGAAGTTCACGGCTTTCCCAGACAGCCCCTTGCGCCGCACTCCGTTACCGTCTGCGCGATCGCCATGGCACAGCGCGCACTTCTCTTTGAACAGTGTCCTTCCGCGTGCGCGCGCTTCGTCAGACGAAAGTTGTGCGATGGGAACCTCGACTTTGTCGTAGTCGACGGCGGACGAATCGACTTTGGCGCTACACCCCAAGAGTGCGAGCGACATGAGCAGTGCTCCCATGGCCTTCATCGCGACTCTCCGTAGATGGGACCGGCGGATACCCGAGTGACCTGAGCTCTTCGACCACGCGCTCGACCAGCTCGGGAATGCTTGCCTGGACGGCAGGCGTTCGTTCGAGCCCGAGCTCGATCGAGTCGGGAACCACGCCGAAAATCACCACCCGGTCCGGATATCGATCGAGCAGGCTCGCCCCTGCCAAGAGGTCCGCAACCCCGATTTGATGTGGCGAAAGGCGTTCATAGACCGCAGGAGCGACCTCTTCACCTTCGATCCGAACCTGTGTTCCGGGCGGCCCGTCGGCCCCGATCGCATCGACGAGAATCACCTGATCGGCGCTGTCGACCAGAGGCAAGAGGGAGAGACCGAGCGTGCCGCCGTCCACGACCATGACACCCTCGGGAAATTCGTACTCACGAATGAGCTTGTGTACGGCGGCGATCCCCGCCCCGTCGTCTGTACAGACGACGTTGCCGAGCCCCAAGACGAGGACCGGTGTGCGCTCAGTCATCCTCGTATGGTCGATCCCGGTCGCGCCAACTGAGCGAAAGCCGTTTCCGCCAATGCAGCGGCAAGAACTTGTAGCCGCTGAACATCGAGTCGATCAGGCCCATGCCCTCGAGACGCGACACGAGCATCGCACTCCAGATGTGGTGGGCAAAGAAGCCTAAAATGAACCACATCGCGATGTGGTGGATCCAGCGCGCTGTCTGCAAGCCGCCGAAGACCGGGACTAGGAACTCCCAGAACTCCATGTAGCCGCTCGCACTCACGGAATAGACCGCGAAGCCCGTGAAGATCATGAGCAGGTAGAGTGCGTACACAAGCAGATAGGTAAGACCCGCCAGCGGATTGTGACCGACGTTGAGCGGTGGGTCCTTGCTCAGCAAGGAGTAGAACTTGATCATCCTCATGATGTCGCCGCGCCGTCGCTTCCCGATCGGGACGAACTGGTGCCAGCGCGCGTAGTACGACCCGACGAACATCCACACGAGGCGCGTTGCTACCAAAAGAGTGAAGGCGATCGCGGCGTAGAAATGGACGACTTTCATCGACGCCATCACGAAGTGCTCGCCTCCCGGCTGCGCTGGGATCAGGTAGGGCGTGCCGATGTAGACGCCGGTGATCGCCAAGATGAAGATCGCGATCATGGTCAACCAGTGGGTCGACCTGACCACGATGTCCCAGACGTACACGCGCTCGATACCCCCGACGTCCATCTTCTTGACGGCCACCTGAGGGCGAGCACCACCCTTCGTCGCGGTCGCTGCGGGCGGGGGGGTCATCGCACCTTCACGCGAGTGATCTCGCGCCCTCCAGGTTCGACGACGTGCACGCCGCAGGCCATGCACGGGTCGAATGAATGAACCGTCCTGAGGATTTCGATCGGCTGCTCAGGGTCGGCCACCGGGGTCCCGACCAAGGCTGCCTCGTAAGGACCTGGCGCATCGCCGGAGTCCCGCGGGCCGGCGTTCCAGGTGCTCGGGACGACGCATTGGTAGCGCTCGATCTTTGCATTTTTCACGTGGACCCAGTGCCCCAGCGATCCTCGTGGCGCTTCATGGAAGCCAGCGCCCATCGAATCGGCGGGCCAGGTCTCCGGCTCCCACTTGCTGTTGTCGTGAATCCGAAGCTCGCCCTTGCCCATGTTGTCTGCGAGCTCGTCGACCCAGTCGCCGATCTTGTCGACCAGCACCTGCGTTTCGATTCCCCGCGCCGCGACGCGGCCAAGGGTCGAGAACAGGGCTTCCGGTCCAACACCAAGCGTCTTGAGCACGTGGTTGACCAGCCCTTGAACCTTCTCGTGGCCGCGCACGTACGAAACCAGCATTCGCGACAGCGGCCCAACCTCCATCGGCACGCCGCCGTAGCGGGGCGACTTCAGCCAGGAGTACTTCTTCGCAGTGTCCAGGCGTTCGAAGGGCGGCTCGGGACCGGTGTAGTTCGGCTTGGTTTCGCCCTCCGACGGGTGCAGCGCTTGGTCGGCGCCGCCCGCGTAATCGTACCAAGAGTGCGTGATCTGCTCGGTGATCTTCGAGGGGTCGAACTCTTCGACCTTCGAGATGTCACGCGCGCGGATGATGCCCGATGGGATGTAGAGCTCCGGCTTGGCTTCGTCGTCGAGCGGATACTCGCCGTACACCATGTAGTTTCCGACGCCTGCGCCGTAGCCGGCCCAGTCTTTGTAGAACGAGGCGACCGCGAGCAGGTCGGGGATGTACACCTTGCTCACGAACTCCTGTGCGCCGGCGATCAGCTTCTTGAATTCCGCGATCGTGTGGATGTTCAGCGAAGCCTGCTTGTCCGGGTCGACCGGAGTCGCCATGCCGCCAACGAGGAAGCTCTGCAGATGCGGATTCTTGCCGCCCAAGATCGCGTGCATCTTGATGAACTCACGCTGCCACTCGAGGGCTTCGAGATAGTGCGCAACCGCCATCAGGTTTGCTGCCGGCGGAAGCTTGTAGGCAGAATGGCCCCAGTAGGCATTGGCGAACGGTCCGAGCTGGCCTCGCTCGACCAGCCCCTTGACGCGATCCTGGATGCCCTTGAAGTACGTCGCGCTCGACTTCCCCCAATCCGAGATCGACTGCGCAAGCGCGGACGTTTCGGCCGGATCCGCTTCGAGCGCCGACACGATGTCGACCCAGTCGAGCGCGTGCAGGTGGTAGAAGTGAATCACGTGGTCCTGGATGCACTGGGACGCAATGATCAGGTTTCGGAGGATCCGCGCGTTCGGCGGCGGCTTGGCGCCGATCGCGTCCTCTACGGCACGAATCGAGGCGATCGCATGCACCGTCGTGCACACGCCGCAGATGCGCTGAGTAAAGGCCCAAGCGTCACGCGGGTCGCGGCCTTGCAAGATGATCTCGATGCCTCGGAACATGGTCGAGGAAGACCAGGCGTCGGAGACCTTCCCTCCGTCGATTTCGGCCTCGATGCGCAGGTGCCCTTCGATGCGGGTCACCGGGTCGACAACGATATGGGTCATTTTGCGCCTCCTTTATCGGTTTCCGTGGGCGGGCCTTCGGGTGCGTGATCCGCGCCCGGTCCAACGAGCTTCTTCCCGAGGTGCACCAGGGTGTGCCCCGCAAACGCGGTGGTGACACCGATGGTCGCCCAGAAGCCGATCTTGTCGATGTTCGAGCCTTTACCGAAGCCGGGGAAGCCCGGAAGGTGCGCGTAGAACGGCGTCATCTTGTCCCAGAAGTCCGGTTCGGCGCAGCCGATGCAACCGTGGCCGCATGCGATCGGCCAGCTCGTGTTGTCGTTCCAACCGACGTTCGGACAGTTCTGGAACGAGACAGGCCCCTTGCAGCCCATCTTGTAGAGGCAGTGCCCGTCGCGGTGGGCTTCGTCGCCCCATTGCTCGACGTACTGCCCGGTGTCGTAGTGTGCGCGCCGTTCGCAGTTGTCGTGAATCGACTTTCCGTAGGCAAAGAGCGGTCGATTCAGCTTGTCGAGGGCTGGGAAGCGCCCGTAGGTCAGGAAGTACACCAGCGTCGCGGTGAGGTTCTGGGCGTTCACCGGACAGGCCGAGAGATTGATCAGATTCTTCACACCGGGCACCGCATCGGAAACACCGAGCGCGCCGGTCGGATTTGGCGCTGCCGCCGGAATACCGCCGAACGATGCGCAGGTTCCAACAGCAATCGTCGCTAGTGCGCTGCCGCACACCTCGTTGGCGATGTCGATCGCCGCCTTGCCGCCCACCGTACAGTACGCGCCGTTCGCGCCGGTTGGGATTGAGCCCTCGACGACGGCGAGGTAAGCGCCCTTCTGGTTCTCGACGACATTGTGAAGGTTCTCCTCGGCCTGATGACCCGCGGCCGCCATGATCACCTCGTGGTAGTCGATCGAGATCAGATCGAGGATCACCTCGGCTGCCGTCGGCTTGCTGGCGCGGAGGAAGGATTCGGTGTTGCCCGCACAGTCCTGGAAGTTGAGCCACACCAGGGTTGGCTTTGGTTTGTTTTCGATCGCATCGGCGATCATCGCGGTCGCGCCTTTCGGCAATCCAAACATCACCGCCATCGCAGAGCAGAAGCCCATAAACTCGCGACGAGACACGCCGCGCGCCTCGAGCTCCCGCCTGAAGTCGTTTTCCGGTTTGTCCATCGGATCCTCCTCGCCGTTGCAGAGCAAAGGACGCGGCACTATTGCTATCAGCGGCCCAGTGAGCTGACTGTACCTTCGCCTCGCTCCGAAAAATAGGGTTCGCAGCTTCTTGAGAACCGTTTTCTCTAGGTCGCCCGCATTCGTCGTTTTGCGTCGATCATGCGCAATATTTGCGCCGATATTTGCGGGGCCAGACGCGCCCACGGTAGGATCCCTCCCATGTCGGCCCAGTCAGACGAGTATCGGTTCTTCGAAGTCGTCCAGGGCTATATCGAGCAGGCGGCCGCGCTGACCGGCCTTCCGTCTCATGTGAAGGCGATCCTCGCGGAACCGAAGAACGAGCTCATCGTGCATTTCCCAGTGCGCATGGACAACGGCGAAATGCGCGTGTTCAAGGGTTATCGGGTTCAGCACAACAACGTCATGGGGCCGTACAAGGGCGGAATGCGGTACCACGAGCAGGTGACGCTCAACGAGCTCAAAGCGCTCGCAACGCAGATGACCTGGAAATGCGCGTTGCTCGGCATTCCCTTTGGCGGGGGCAAAGGCGGGATCAAATTCAAGCCGCGCGAGCACTCGCTCGACGAGCTGCGGCGCATCACGCGGCGATTCACACACGCATTGGGCAGCAATATCGGGCCCGCGCACGACATCCCCGCGCCCGACATGGGGACCAACGCCCAGACGATGGTTTGGATGATGGACACCTACATCAACACCGGGCCCACCTATGAGAAGAACGACCAGCGCGCTGTAGTGACCGGAAAGACCGTCAATTCGGGTGGCTCGGAGGGCCGCGAGGCTGCGACCGGCCAGGGCGTGGTTCACTGCATCAAGGAATGGGCGCGGGAGAACCGCTTCGATCTCGAAGGCGCCACCGCCATCGTTCAGGGTTTCGGCAACGTGGGCTCGAACGCGGCCGTTCTACTATCCAAGCTGGGCGTGTCGACCATCGCGACCGGCGATCACTCCGGCTATCTGCGAAACGAAGAAGGCTTCAACGCGCACAAGCTTCAGGACTACGTGCAGGCAAACGGCTCGATCGCGGGTTATCCGCGCGGAGACACGATCACGCGAAAAGAGTTTTTCGAAACCAAGGCAGACCTTTTCATTCCGGCGGCGCTCGAGAATCAAGTCGGCGCCGAGGAGGCAAATAATCTCCAGGTGCGCCTAATCGCGGAAGGCGCCAACGGGCCGGTCAACCCGAACGGAGCCGCGGTGTTGGCCGATCGCGGCATTCCCGTCATCCCCGACATTCTGGCGAACGCGGGCGGTGTCACCGTCAGCTACTACGAATGGGTGCAGAACCGCAACAGCGAGCACTGGGACTCTGAAGAAGTGCAGCGAAGGTTGCTTCACATGATCCGCCGCGCGTATCAGCGCACGATGTTCTACTCAGCGGAGAAAAAAGTCGATCCGCGAATCGCCGCCTATGCCCTAGCGCTCGAAAGCCTCGCGACGTCCTACGCAGAGCGCGGCATCTTTCCGTGAATTATCTGGAATTTATGGACCTGCACCGGGACGGCACCGAGCCCCTCGCGCCTTGACAATTGGGGCCTTCGGAAGCACTCCCATCCGTCATGATTTCGCAAGCGGTCTTTGAAGGAACGATCCCGGAGGACGGCGTCGGGGACTTGCTCGGAGGACTCGAAGAGATCCGCACCACCGGTGTGCTGACCTTCCAAAGCGAGTTGGGTTCGGGCACCGTTCGGCTCGTCCAAGGTCAGGTCGCGGATGCCGAAACATCGGCCGACGAAGAACGCGCGCTCCAGGTCCTGCTCACGCTCCGCGAAGGCGAGTTTGCAGTGTACCCGAAGCTTCCGCACCTACCGGTGTCGCGCGGCACCGACACCACGCGGCGCGGCTCGCTCGCCGTACACCCGCCCGCTGATTTGATGCGCTACTGCGAGGGAGCAGGTCTCACGGGTCGGCTCTTGCTGGAGCATCGGGGACGGCTCGCGATCGCCTACTACGAAAAGGGCGAGCTTCAGGACGTCAGCATCGATGGTGGGACCGCCGCTGACTACGTGCTGGCGCTCGAATGGACCGAAGGGACCTTTCGCGTCGACGCGGTCCCACCGCCTCGAGAAACGTTGCCGCCGGCGCTTCGGGACAAGGCTTCCACCGCGCCACCGAAGAACCCAACGGTCCTTCCCTTGCTCGACGCCTTCGAAGAAGGTCTTGCCGACCTCGGCCGCGTCGACGCGACACCGGTTTCCGGACAAAGCCCCCGCATGGAAGACCTCGATGAGGACGCGACGATCCGCATCATTCGCCGGCCCGGAGAGGACGATCTGCCCGACCTTCGGCGAAGCTGGCACGCTCTCGACTATTCTCCCTCCTTTGCGACGGAATCTGCTACCATCACCGCTGTGAAGTCGAAGGACGACGGCAGGCCGATTGGCTCCTTACGCACCCTCGGATGGGTCGGCGCGGTTTTTCTCGTGGTGGCCGCGTGCCTCTGGCTTCTCGCCTCGCTCCCGCCACTGGAGTAGTCTGCCGGTCGTGAGCCCGCGCTTGCGACCGGGACGCTGGCTGACCAGCCGGATCGCCTTCCTTCATCTGGTCTCGCTTATGGCGGCGGCCACGATCTCCCCCTCGATCGCCGGTGCACAGGATTTCGATCCGCGAGGCGAACCCTATCGTCCAGGCGACGCCGTTCCCGCCCCCGCGGAGCAGAGCGAATCCGAAGACGAGGACCCCGAGGAGTTTCGCGACCCGTACGGAGTGCCCAGCGAAGGTCGCCATTCCGATCAAGTCTCCTCACAAGTCCGCTACGTGCTCGAGGGCATCGTCGTCGTCGGCAACAAGAGAACGAAATCGCAGCTGGTTCGTAAGTTCGTTCCGTTGAAACAGGGTGACTTTCTCGACCCGGAATCTCCGGAGCTCCTCGATACCGAATGGCGGCTGATGGGCACCGGCTGGTTCGACAGCGTCGACATCCGTCTCGAACGCGGTGCGGAACGCGGCTATGTCGTGCTCGTCGTTCAAGTGAAGGAGCGCAACACCTTCGTCATCGAGAAACTGGTCGCGGGCCTATCCAAAGGTGTACGGCAAACCACCGACAGCGGCCGCACCTTGTTTCCATGGCTTGGTTTCAAGGTTACCGAGACCAACCTTGCAGGTCTCGGCATCCGCTTGTCCGGGACCGCGCTGGTTAGCGAATTCCAGCAGGGCGGACGCTTGGACCTACGGTACCCCAAGCTCATCAAGAGTGAATACGGCGTCCGCTTCGGCACCTTCTTTCTCAACGGCAGGGAGTTCTATGGGAACAATCCCCTGGTCAGCGTGCCTTGCGGCGCCCCGACCTGCCCTGGCACGTCGGTCGTCACCAATGCCGTCGTGCGCTATCGGCGGGGCGGTTTCATGGTGGGCACCGGCAAGGAGTTCACCAGCAAGCTGCGTTACAGCCTCGATTGGATTGGCGACATCGTCAGCGTGCTCAACCGCCCTGAGGCAGCGAGCGAGGTCGTCGGCAACGAAATCCAGCCGATCGATTTCGCGATTCAAGACGGCAGGAGCTTCGTTTCCTCGCTCCGCTTCAGGCTGACCTTCGACAAACGAGACGACCCCGGCATCACCAAGGAGGGCGTCTTGTTCGTCGGCGACGTGATGCTCGGGACGCGCGCTCTCGGCAGTGACTACGACTTCATCAAGATCGACGTCTGGGTCAGGCGCTGGTGGCGGCTTCCGTGGAAGCACACGATTCGGATCGGGTTTTTCGGCGGCGCGGCCTTTGGGAACACGCCGTTTTTCTATCTCTATCACATCTCGGATCTCTCGGATTTGATCCCATCGCGTTTCCTCGAGATGCAGCTCGACGCGCGTCCACCGCCCAATCTTCTGGGCACTTCGATCGAAAACAACTACCTCGGCGAGCTCGCCTGGCGGCTCGACGTCGGATACGACGTGCCCGTCTATCAGCGCGCGCGCGAACGCGGGCTTCGAGAGATCAACCTCTATGGGCTCATCGGGCTGATTTCTTTGACAGACCTCAGAAACCAGCGGACCGGCTTCGGCGGGGTCACCGGCTACAGCGGCATCTCTCGCTTTCCCCTCGACCTGACCTTCGACTTCGGATTCCGGTTCGACACGAGGGTCGGGGTCTTCCAGTTCGGCTTCTCGACGATTTTGGGGTTCGTCCGCCTGTGAGATTTGCCGTTGCAGCGTTGGTCTTGTTGGTTGCGGCGGTGGCCTACGGGCAGTCGCAACTTCCCAAGCGTGACCTTGGCGTGGCTTGGTCACGCGGTGCCGCCAGGGTGTCGTTCTCGGCAAAAGATCTTGCCGATGAGCGCGTGCGTCAGCAGCTCTCGAGCGGGCTTCGAAAGCGCATGGAAGTGACCGTGAGCGCGCACCTGAACGGTTCGAACTGGAGGATGGGCGTCCGGCAATTTGGCTGCGACGTGACCCGCGACCTTTGGGAAGACGGCTATCTCGTTCGGATCGGCGATCAAAGCGAGCGGCTCAAAACGCTGGAACAGGTGCTCGACCGCTGTCTGGTCGTTGAAGGTCTGTTCGTCGGGGAGCCGAACAGCTATGCGCTGCAAAAAGGAAGAGACATCTACTTCGCAGTGAAGGCGGAGTTCAATCCGATCTCGAAGAAACAGTGCACCGAGCTCATCCGTCCTTCCTCCGGCGGAGATCCGGTTGGTCCGATCAGCGTCACCATCGTCAGGCGCCGAATCTGCAAAGCCGAGCGCCGCATCGCGTTCCGGAGCGAGGTCCTGAGGGTGCCCGAATGAGCCGATTCGAGCGAAAGATCCTGTTCGCGATCGGCTTGGCGGTGTTTCTGGCACTTGGTGGAAGCATTTTCCTGGCCCAGGGCGCCCTCCGCGACGTCTACGCGGTCGGGGTGAACGAGCGCTTTGGCGCGGAGCTGGTCCACGGCGTGGAGGCGCGCCGCGGGCAGCTCATGGCGCTTCGCGCGAGTTCGGATCAGGTCGCGGACGCCGTGCTCTGGGCAGTCGAAGCCCAGCTCGCAACAAGTCGAAGCGATGCGGCGCTCGATAGTCTTCTCGCCGAGCTCCTCGACCGATACGAGGCCGTGCAAAGCATTCGGCTCATCGATGACGCCGATGAGGTCCTGGCCAATGCGGTTCGTGCGCCGGACCCCGTGGGCGGCGCGCTACGCACCACGATCCGCGATCGTGAGACGGGCAGAGGCGAACGCAAGCTCCGAATCGAGGTCGAGGTCTCCGTACCAGAGCGGTACTTCGAGCGGCTGCAAGAAGCCGGCGAGGTTGCCGATGTGTACTCGCGTCTGCAACAGCAAGGCGCTTCCGTTTCAGACGTGTATGCGTGGGTCTTCGGGGTGCTTGCGTTTTTCGTCATCCTCGTGGCATTTTTGATTGGTGCGATCGTTTCGCGCCGCGTCACCCGCCGAGTCACCGATTTGGCTGAAGCCTCTCGAAAAGTCGGTGCCGGTGATCTCACGGTTGCCCTGCCTACCGGAGCAGGAGATGAGATCACCGAGCTCACGAAGGCCTTCAACCAGATGGTTCGTGACCTCCGTGATTCGCGCACTCGCATCGAATACCTGCAGCGAATTGGTGCCTGGCAAGATTTCGCTCGTCGCCTCGCCCACGAGATCAAAAATCCACTGACACCAATCCAGCTCGCTGCGCAGGAAATGTCCGAAACCTACGCTGGCGAAGACGAGGCCTATCAGAAGAAGCTGCTTCAGGCGCGGGCGATCATCGAGGAGGAGGTCGCTACGCTCCGTCGTTTGGTCGGCGAATTCAGCGCTTTCGCCAAGCTTCCGAGGGCCGACCTATCCCCGTCCGATTTGTGCGAGCTCATCGAGAGTATCCGGATTTCGATTCCAGCTGTCCTCGAGGACGTAGGCCGCGGGGCTGCGGCGCCGGTCGAAGTCCAGCTCAGTTGTGCAACGAAACCCATCCGCGTGCGTATGGACCCCATGATGCTCAAGCGCGGGGTGGACAACATTGTGCGGAACGCGATCCAGGCTGTCCACGCGGCGCATCCAACCGGAGGCGGCCGTGTCCTGGTCCGCGCGTACCAAAGCGAAGGGTCGGGGTTCATCGAGATTCGCGACAACGGTGCCGGCATCGACGAGGAAAACTGGGAGCGCGTTTTCGATCCTTACTACACCACCAAGGCTGAGGGCACGGGGCTTGGCTTGGCGATCGTCAAGAAGGTCGTGTTGGAGCACGGCGGCGAAGTGCGGCTCGATCGGGCGCCCGAAGGGGGAGCGCGGTTCAGCATCGAGCTCCCGCTCATGGAGACCTCATGAATGAGACGGCCAAGCCCGCAGCGCGAAGGTGGATTCACTGGCTCGTGACGGCGATGGTCTTCATCGCTCTCTATGCTTGGATGACCCGCGGCAACGCATCACCTCTGATCGGGGAGCAAGCGCCGGACCTGAGCATGGCGGTTGCCGCCGGCGCCGAACCGAACGGCCCAAGCACGGTGAGGCTGTCCGACATGTCTGGCGGAGTCGTGGTTCTCGACTTCTGGGCGAGCTGGTGCGGGGCCTGCAAACGAACGACGCCGATTCTCAACGACCTGCGCGACGAGTTCGCCGAGCGCGGCGTCGCGTTCTACGCGGTCAATGTCGAGCCCATCGACCGGCAGAGCCTGCAGGCGGCCCACGCAGCGTTTGGCACTGAGTTCCCGAGCCTGCACGACCGCACCGGAACGGTTCAACGGCGATACGCCATCAAGATGCTTCCTACGGTGATTGTGGTGGGTCGCAGCGGCATCATACGCTGGGCTTCTACGGGTGTTCCGAGCAAAATGCGGCTGCGCGGAGCGATTTCAGATGCCCTCAATTAGCCGAATTCGGTCATGGTTGACGTCCTGGGGTCCCGCTGATAGCTTCGCCGGCCGCACGGAGCCGACCTCGTAGGCTGCTCGTGAGTGGAGGGAATTTCTTGGTTCAAGCGCTTCAGGGTCCGAGCTTAGAAGAGCGAGTCGCCCAGCTTCAAGAGTTGCTCGATTCGGCCAACGTGCGGGCGCGCCAGGAGTATCAAGAGCGTTTCGACATCGCCTGGATCTACCACGATAGTGCGCTCGAAGGCGTCGTCTACTCGATGGACGAGCTCAGAGCCGCCATCCACGACGAGGCCATCACCGACCCTGCTCTCATCCCCGTCTACGACGAGGTCCGCAACCACATGGGAGCGATCGAGATGATTCGCGAGATGTCTTCTCGCCGCCGATTCACGGTGAACCTGGACGTCATCAAGAAGCTCTACGCGCAGCTGGCTCCCGAGGAGCTCGAAGGCAAAGGGCCCCCGAAGTACCGCAAGGACATGCCGCTTCACCGGCTCTACTTCCATGAGATCTCGCAGCCGGACAAGATCAGCTACCGGATGCGGCAGCTCGTCCAATGGCTTTCGGATCCCGACACCAAGAAGACGATGCACCCGGTACGGATGGCGAGCAAGGCGCACTACCAGCTGCTTCACATCTATCCGTTTCCTAGACATAGCGGCAAGGTCGCGCGACTGGTGATGAACTTGATCTTGATGCGCGGCGGTTTTCCTCCGGTCGTCATTCATGCAACTGAACGTCAGCGGTACTACGAAGCGCTTCGCAGCGGTGAAGACGCCACCGCCAACCTGGTGAATCAGGCGCTCGGTGCGGCCATCGAGACTGCGATTCAGTACTTCGAAGAAATGAAGTGACGAGCTATCGCGCGTCTTCGAGGAAGCGCGGCAGGGCCGAAATCACCGCGAGATGACGCGCTCCGGCCCGGAGCGTTTCTTGAGCGTTTTCGGGGGAAATTCCACCGATCGCAACCACCGGCCTCGACACGGTCCCGCAAACCCTCGCGAGCTCTTCCAGGCCGACGACGCGGTCCGGGTTCTCTTTGGTTTTGGTTGGAAAGACCGGGCCGAATGCGATGAGGTCCGCGCCCTCGGCTTCTGCCGTGATGGCCTGCTCGAGGCTGTGCGTCGAGACTCCGATCTGCATGCTGCCGACGACTTTCCGTGCATCGTCGATCGAGAGGTCGTCTTGCCCGAGATGCAGCCCGTCTGCCTCGACCAGGCGCGCGATGTCGGCGCGGTCGTTGATGACGAAAGGAACACCGGCATGCCCACAGGCGGAGCGGACCCGCGTCGCGATCTCGAGAAACGACAGATCATCGAGCCGTTTGGCGCGAAGCTGCACGATGGCGCAGCCCGCGTTGAGCGCCTTGAACGCGAGCTCCAGTGGACGCTCTGCGTACTCTGCGTCTACGATGGCGTACAGCGACTCAATCGAGCGGCTCATCTGCAATTAGCCTCTCGTAAAGATCGGGTCGGCGATCGCGAAAGAACCCCCAGTTGGCGCGGTAGCGGCGAAGCGCATCACGGTCGAACGACGCGGTGGCCACGCCTTCTTCGTTACGGCCGAGCTCGGCGCACAGGTCGCCGCGCTGATCGCAGACGAACGAGCTTCCGTAGAACGTCAGTCCCGCTTCGGGGCCAATGCGGTTGGCCGCCGCGACGGGCATGGCGTTGGCGACCGCGTGGCCAAGCATCACCCGCCTCCAGGGCGCCTGGCTGTCCTCATCGGGCGCCTCTGG
>Ga0316197_10001301_pt1 | contig 17855 bp, 16 predicted proteins | sample OudBiesiAoxic_MG_FD_204939 | JGI IMG/M metagenome (GOLD analysis project Ga0316197, IMG submission 204939) | Coastal sediment microbial communities from Oude Bieten Haven, Netherlands - site A oxic | ecosystem: Environmental > Aquatic > Marine > Coastal > Sediment | place: Netherlands... | reverse complement strand
AGTACGCCGTTTTTGTTTTAATATGTTATTAAGAGTTACAAACCAAGTAAAGCTAAGCGCACTAAGTTTTCCACCGTGGCTTCATGTGCACTTTTATTTTTATTAGTTGGCATAAACCTAGAAGTAGGTGATTTAATAGTTATAAAGCCATGATTGGTTGCCATTTCATGTGCTAACAGCTTTCGCTCTCGGGGTGTTAAGTGGTTTTCGTGTATTTTTGCCAGCTCGCCACTATCAAGCCATATTCCTGCACAACCTGGGCATTCATCTATTTCGACAGCCTTAACTGGCGAAAAATACCTGCGCATCATTACAATACTTTTGCACTGTGGGCAGTTTATTCGTAGCGATACATCCCCCTCATCTTCGCTATAATTACCTAAATGCTTAAGTAAAACCTGACCATGTTTTAGCTCTGGCGAACTAAATTTAAATATTTGACTATTATCAAAAAACACGCCGCCTTGAGCTGACGTAAAAACAGTAAAACCGCCAACAAGTAAAGGCTCAAGTGGCGTATTAGTTCTAGGGCAATACATTTAAAATTCCTTTTTTATTTTTATACTTTTATTATTTATTCAAGTGCTTTATGAATAAGCCCAACTAAAGGTGCGGGTAATGTAATATTACCTGCAAGTACAAACTCATGCGCTTCATCAGACATTTTTTGCCACGTGCGGCGAATAATACCAATCCACTTTTCTTCATTGTAATCTGGTTTTGCATTGGCAAACCCAAGCATGTAGTGTTCAATAAATACTAGGCTAGCTACATCTTCAACTAATTGGCTATCTGGATTACGTTTAATATCTTTTTTAGCAACTGCGTTATAAACCCGGTTTTGGTCTGTATCGTTAAACCCAGCTTGTTTCATTAATTCAACGGCTCGTGACGCATGAAATATATAAAGAGCACTGCGCCATTGATGATAACCCTGCTTATTCATTTCAAAGTCACTACGTGGCGACTTCCAACGCTGAATATGCTGTGCGCGCACTGCAATTTGCATTAGCTCATCGGCATCTGGTTTAAAGCGAGTTAGCATTTCGCTCATGCGTAAGGCGTATAAACTTTCTTTTGGGAAATTTTCGCCATTGTGTTGTTCGCTATTAGGATCTTGATTATTCGCTTCATCAATCAGCGCTATTACTTTATTAAACATGACGACCTTTATTATAATTAGTTTTAATCATTCTAAACGCTGATAAAACAATAAACTAGTGCGCCACTCACTTGCACAGTGAAATTTGTTCAATCAAAAAGAAAAACCAATAGATACAGGTTATAAAATTAAGCGCATTAATAAAGTTAACTTGGTACTATATTAAAAACAAAAACGATAAATACGCGAAAACTAATAAAAATTAACGCGCAATAAATGGATGACTATGTTTAAAAAAAGTATTTTAGCTATTTGCTTAGCAGTTACATCACTGCCAAGCATTGCCGATAGTAACAGTGACTTAAAAACGATTATTGATAGCCACTGGCAAAATGCAAAAGCCGAAAAAATATTTTTTCGAACCGACCCTGATGGCTGGAAACCAAGTGGTACACTACCAAATTGGAGCGAGCAAGCCATTGCAAAGCGCCAAGCTTACAATAACAGTGTAATAAAAAGCCTAAGTAAAATAGATCCTAAAACGCTGAGCAGCTCGCAACTAATGAACTACCGCTTATTTAAATACGAGCGTGAAACAGAGCAGCAAAGTTACCTTTTTCAAGATAAGTATTTTCAGGTTAACTTTTTAAGTGGCTGGCATACCTACTTTGCCGAAGCACCGGCTAATATGGCATTTTTAACGCCTGATGATTACAACGCATTTTTAGTAAGCCTTGCCGACTATCCTCGCTTTAATCAAGAAAACATTAACTTGATGAAGGAAGGCATTGAAAAGGGTTACACCCACTACTGCAAAACATTTGAAAATTACAGCCAGAGCATTAACGCTCATATAGTTAAGCAACCTGAAAATAGCGCCTTATACGAGCCTTTTACACGTATACCAAATACGTTTACAGCAGAGCAAAAGGCCACATACCAAAACAAAGCAAAAGCCTTAATTAGCTCAAAAGTAGTCCCGGCTTATCAGCACTTTTACGACTTTTTTGAAAACGATTACATGCCTAACTGCAGAGCAGAGCCAGGTATTTCAAGCGTTAAAGGCGGGCTTGAGTATTATAAATATGCGGTAAATTATTACACCACAACCAATGCAACACCCAAGCAAATACACGAGCTTGGCTTAAAAGAAGTGGCGCGTATAAAAACGCAAATGCAAAACATTATTGATAAAGTAGGTTTTGACGGCACGTACAGCGATTTTTTAGAATTTTTAGCAACCGATGAGCAATTTTACGCTACAGACGCGCAAGACTTGCTTGAAAAAACAGCCTTTATTACGCAAAAAATGTATGGCAAATTACCAACCTACTTTAATCATTTACCGCGTAACACCTTTACAATAAAAGGCTCAGCGAGTCGTGGCGCGTTTTATATGCCACCGCCTGATAACCGCTCACCGGGTACTTACTTTTTAGCCTCAACACCTAAGCTACAACCTTTATATAATTTAGAAGCACTAAGCCTACACGAAGCAATACCAGGGCATCATTTACAAAACGCCATTGCAATGGAGCTAGACGTGCCCCAGTTTAGACGCACACTTAGCCACTCAGCATTTGGCGAAGGCTGGGCGCTTTACACCGAGCGCTTAGGTAAAGAAGCCGGCTTTTATCAAAACCCTTATAGCGACTTTGGTCGTTTAGGTTACGAAATGTGGCGCGCAGTGAGGCTTGTTGTTGATACAGGTATTCATGCATTTGGCTGGAGCCGCCAAAAGGCAATAGACTACTTGGCAGATCACACTGCATTGCCACAAAGCGCGGTGGAGGATCAAATAGATCGTTATATTTCATGGCCTGGCCAAGCGCTTTCGTACAAAATGGGGGAGCTAAAAATACGCGAACTACGCGCAAAAGCTGAAAAAGAACTAGGCGCTAAATTTGATATTCGCAGCTTTCACGACACCGTTATTGGCCAAGGTTCATTGCCTATGTCAGTACTTGAGGATGTAATAAACGATTGGATAGCAGAGCAAAAATCAGCTATTTAAAAACAATACTTCAATAAGCTAAGAGGCGGTTTAATAATCGCCTCTTTTTAAAAGTCTATTAACCATCTCAAAACTAATCCCTACCCGCTTTTGCTTCGTAAAGTTAATGATTAAAAAAACCTGAGCAAACCTATGAGCAAACGCATTTTATATTGGCTACAAAACGATTTACGCCTCACTGACAACACTATTTTTAGTGACCTTGCGTCGCAGCAATGCGCACTCGATATTGTATTTGTAATAAATCCGCATTGGTTCAAAAATAATAACTACCAACAAAAACCCTATGGCGTGCATAAACAACAGTTTTTAATGCAAAGCTTATTTGAGCTACAACAAGCACTTATTGAACGCGGACAAACACTGCACGTGCTTGAAGGTGAACCAATAGCGCTTTTAAAAGCGCGTATAAATGATCTAAACATTGATGAAGTTGTATTTAGCAAGCAAATCGGTTTGTACGAGCAACGCCAAATAAGTTTACTTAAAGCGCATTGCCCAAATACAGAATTTACAGGCGTGCTGCAAGACACCCTATTTAAACAAAGCGACCTACCTTTTAATTTAAACGAGCTGCCTAAAAGCTTTACGCCGTTTCGTAAAAAGGTAGAGGCAGCCAATATACCTATAACTCTCTCAATGTTACCTGAAGGTTTACTCCCTCAACCTATAACATTATGTGCGGCCAAACCAATTGAGCTTACTGAACATACTGATGACAACAACGCGATAATGCACGGCGGATTTAAAAGTGCGCAAGCTCATTTAGCGCAGTACTTTTCGGGCTTACTGCCAAGTACCTATAAAATAACTCGAAACGAGCTTGATGGCTTTAATAACACCACAAAATTTAGTACCTGGCTTGCCTTTGGCTGTGTAAGTGCACGGCAAGTTTATAAAGCGGTTGAAGAGTACGAACATAAACATATCGCAAACGAATCTACTTATTGGATTAAGTTTGAATTGCTATGGCGAGAGTATTTTAAATGGCATGCACTCAATGCGGGCAACAGCTTATTTAGCTTTAAAGGCCAAAAACAAACCAAACCCCTAACAACGTTTATGCCAAACCGCTTTGCTGCGTGGTGTAATGGCTCAACACCCTTCCCATTGGTCAATGCCATTATGAATGAGCTTAATGCCACTGGTTATATATCAAACCGAGCAAGGCAAGTTGCAGCAAGCTGCTTAGTTAACGAACTTGGCCTTGATTGGCGTTATGGCGCGGCTAATTTTGAACAGCAACTAATTGATTACGATGTGGCAGCTAACTGGGGTAACTGGCAATATATAGCGGGCGTAGGTGTAGATCCACGTGGCGGTAGGCACTTTAATATACAAAAGCAAACCGCGCAGTTCGATCCGCACGGTATTTACACTAATAAGTGGCAAGGTAATAAAAATACCAGCGCGCAGCTGGATAACTTAAACGAAGTTGATTGGCCAATTTAAGCCGCCAATCAACTTTTACCAAATAACGTTTAAAACAGCTCAGCAATACCTATATTAATGGCAAAGCCGCCTAACGTTAAAAACAAAAATAAACACAGCGCCAGTAACAGCGGTTTAATACCCGCTTGGCGAATTGCCCCAACATGTGTGCGTAAACCCAAAGCCACCATCGCAATGGTGAGTAATATATTATCAAACCAAATAACTGCGTTTGTAGTCACTTGAGGAATAATAGAGAGTGAATGCACACCACTTGCCACTATAAATAACACCGCAAACCAAGGGATGGTAATACCTGATTTATCGCCCTCGCTGCTTGCAGCATTACCTGCCTTTGCACTTTTTTTACTTTGCCAAAACGATAAACCTACTAAAAATGGCGCAAGCATCATCACTCTTAGCATTTTTTCTATTACTGCGGTGTCGGCCGCGTTAGCGCTTACCGCAGTGCCCGCTGCAACCACTTGCGCTACTTCATGAATGGTTGAGCCTACAAAAATACCGTATGCGTGCTCGCTCAATCCCATGTACTCAAACATTATTGGGTAGGCAAACATGCTTAGCGTACCAAACACCACCACCGTTGCTACCGCTACTGATACTTTATGCGCCTGTGCTTTTATAACAGGCTCGGTTGCCATCACCGCTGCAGCGCCACAAATAGAGCTACCCGCGCCAATTAATATAGTTGTTTGCTCATCTAGCTTAAATACACGTTTGCCAAGTTGAATTGCTAATATAAATGTACCAACAAGCATAACAATGTCAGTTAGTAAGCCACTCCAACCAACGCCCGCTACTTGCGTAAAGGTTATTCTAAAACCAAACAACACAACGCCCGCTTTGAGCAAAATACTTTTAGCGTAATCAACGCCCACATCGGTATGAGTCGCTATACGCGAAAAAATACTGTTACCCACAATAATACCAACCACAATACCAATGGTGAGTGAGCTAAATTGCGCAGTTTGCATTATTGGTAATTTACTAAGCGCAACAGAAACGCCCGCAAGTACAATAACCAGTAACATGCCAATCCACCAGCGAGAGTCACCATACTGTTTAGTGTTAACACCTAAAGGCTGTAACCCATTTTTAATAGCGCTAAGCATAATATTCCCTCAATCAAACAACTCTAATTAGTTGACTTCATTTTAATAAAGGCCAAAATATAACTCCAATATATTAAAATCATGATTCGATAACTTAAGGTTATTGAATTTGAGAGGCACAATGAATTTACATGCACTTAGGGTGTTTTATACGGTAGCAAAGCTTGGTAGTTTTTCAGGCGCAGCCGAGGCGCTTTTTATAAGCCAGCCGGCGGTATCTAAAGCGCTAAAAGAGCTTGAGTATCAACTAAACATACAACTTATTGAACGTGCATCTAAAGGTAAAAAACTCACTTTAAGTGAAGGCGGGCAAGCGCTTTTCGAACATGCACGTAGTATTTTTGCTATCGAAAAAGCCGCTATTGAAGATATTAAATCGCGCACAGGGCTTAAGCGCGGCACACTTGTTATAGGCACCAGCACCACCATTGCCAGCTATTGGCTGCCACCCTATTTAGCTAGATTTTGCGCGCAGTTTCCACATATAAAAGTGGAAGTACAAGTGGCTAATACAGCGCAAATTGAACACGCACTACTTGAATGCACCATCGATTTAGCACTGGTTGAGGGCACACCCACCGAGCCACACATTATTAGTAAGCACTGGCAAAACGATTTAATGAGTGTGGTTATATCAAGCAATTTAAAACCCGCTAAAAATGTAAAAGCATGGTTAAACAATCAATTTTGGTTACTACGCGAACCTGGCTCGGGCACTTTAGAGGTGTCGGTTAAGTTATTACAGCAACACGGTATTACGGCAAAAAACTGTATGCAACTCGGAAGTAATGAAGCAATAGCAAGAGCAGTAGCACAAGGAATGGGCGTTGCTTTATTGCCTAATGTTGTCACTGAGGATTTAGTACAATTGGGTAAATTAACACGGCTAGAACAGCCAAATGACGTCGAGTTATCAAGACCATTATACCAATTACACTACAAAGACAGACCGTCTTCTCATGCTGCGCAAGCATTCGAAAAAAGTCTGTTTAGTGAATAGTGACAAATGCGTGAATTTGACGTGATCTGTACGTCGGGTATGTGTAAATTAATGGTAGGGATAACCCCGGCTAGCTTAGCTAAAGCAGCTTGCTAACGCTTAATTACATTGCTAAGCACTTCAGAATACGTAGCCTAAATCGCCAGCAAAACCTTTATACTCTGATTGGCCATATGTAGTTGAATATGTTGAATATCCGGCTTCGGTTATTTTTACATTATCTGAAACTTTTAGCATTTCACGTATTTGATTTTCGCCTTCGATACCTTCTACAACTAGAAGTAGATCCTTGTTTCTTTGAGTAATAGCCCAGTCATTTCTTAAATAAGCGCCGCACCAATCACTAAGTAATTGATATGGAGTAGGGAAATCTCGATTATTCATATCTTGTTTTACAGTTGGTCCTTCTTGAGGCGTTGAAGAGATAGAAAAAGCTTTCCTACCATGTTTTTGAATGAAGTCTTTAAGTTTCAATTCTGACATTTTAATTCCTTTATAATTGACTTATGCCAAGCCCTATTGAGTTTTGAGGTGCCTTGCTATGCGTTTGTTATTCTACTAATTTCGGATGCTAATTTGTCTACAAAGAGCTCTATAGCAGCTATCGCTTCTAATGAAATTTCTTTATCTACTTTTATTAGGGTACCGTCCGTAGTCTTCCCGTCCCTGTGTACGATGTCGTGTCTAAGTGTTGTAATTCTGCAAACATCAAATATATCAATAAATACCGGCTGACCTAAGACTGATTTAAGAATCTCTCTAACTTTCGGAATATTATGGTACATAACCCCTGACAACTCTTTAATAGCGAAACCTCTTGCTCCATCTTTCTGCTTTGCGATATCTCTTAGTGAGTATTTAATATCTTTCAAATCTTCAACTTTGGCGATAGCATTTTGAAAATATTTATCATCAGATAAGATCAATGAACGTACTGAATCTGCAAGAAATGATTCCATTAAGGTAACTGCGTGCGCATATGACATTTTGTAGAATGTTTCTTCATGAGAAACCGCTACCTGCAAATATGTAAGATCGCGAAGATTATGTATTTGAAATTGAAATGACCTATGTAAGTCAGAATATGAATGAGAGACATACCACTGCAGAGAATCGTGATCCTCTTGAAGACTTTCCTGCATATATGACCATTCTTGGACTAATTCATCCCAACCAAGAGTTTCTTCATCAGCATCGTCATCTCCAAGATGCTCCTTTATCCACTGTTCCATTTCTTCTTGTTGAAGATCAAACATATATTCTTTAATTATACTCATCTGCGTCCATTCACTACATAACAACTTATCTAACCGTTTATAACATACCGAAACGGTAGTTAATAATGTTATCGGGAAGATTGTAACGTTTATATTTGTAGGGCTAGATTCAACTTTTCGAATGACCGGCATTCGCTCATAACTGCCCGTCCGTTAAAATAAATCAATTAGCTAAAATGCTAAGGTCAGATATGAGCAAGTAAATTTATAAGCCCTGAGTTAAGTCTTGCGCTAACGTACCCGTTGGCTTTTCAATTACGCGTACTAACTCTTTGCCATTTTGTTTAACAATAAACGTTGGTGTGTATTGCAAGTCGTGAGCCTGTGCAATGCCTGCACCATCTTGCTTGTCGTAACCCACCGCCACATATTCAATGCTTGCAAGTTCAACTTTAGATGCATCAAGTAACTTAATCAGCTTTGGTACTTCGCGCTCACTGTCGTGGCACCATGTGCCAAATAATACAATAAGCTCTTTGCCTTCTAGCTTTTGCATTAGGGCAATGTCTTGTGCTGTTGGTGTAAATGCTTTGTATTGCTCGTTAAACTTGTCGTAGTCGCTTAGCAGTGCTTGCGTACTTATCTCGCCCGAAAATGGCGCCGTAGCAGCGCAGCTTACAAGCGGCATGCTTAAAGCACACAGTAAAATTAATTGTTTAAACATAAAGTAGCTCTTAATTTAGGTATTAATTTAGGTATTAAACGACTATACCCAATATTGAGCGCGGAGTGAATAATTCTAAGGCGTTACTTTTTATCCATAAAAAAGTTAACTTGCGATAAGTTAGTTAAATACTCGCGTCTTACGTCTTTATTTTCAGCCAGCTTGTCTAAATCACCAATTAAGGTAACTAACTTATTATGAGAATGGCTGCTGGTTGTTTTAAAGTCGTCTTGCTTTTCGTCGCTCTCAACACGCTCTTTTTTATTCATGTTGTAGCTGTTTTCGTTTTCTTCGAGCCAAATATCGTCAATTAAGCGAATGTCACTTTTACTAATGGTTTGCTCTTGCATCGCCATTTGCAGCTCGTATTGATTTGTTTGAGGGTTAAACGCATACATTTTTGTATCAACATCAACTTCGTGAGACTGATCAAGCCCCACAAGTTCTTTATTTTTTACTGCGGTACCTACGTTATAACTCTCTTCTTTGTCGTAGTAGTCGGGGCGACTGTATTGATAATCAAAGTGACTACTTACGTTTTTACTTTGTGTTAAACCGCTAAGATCCCCTAATTGGGTTTGCTCAGTCGCTTGGCTTAGCTCAATGGTACTTTTAGGCTGATAGTCACCGCCATCCAGTGCATACGAAAAGGTAGCATCAAAATCAGCGAGCTTAGACACACCCGCCCCCAATGTATTGGGTGCTTTATTACCAAGCCCTTGGTAACGGGGATCGTTTGCGATCATGTTATCAACTAAATCGGCAACCATAGCGCGCCCGTCATTAAATTGCTTATCTGCAAGCGACTCAATATTGCTATAACGCTCTGCCGCTGACGACATACTTGTAAAAGCGCCTTTAAATAATGCAAAACCTTGCTGCATTGTCTCATCCCCTTTACGACCAAATGCCGAGTCTTTACTATCCTCGGTACTGTTTACTCGGCTATCTTCTAAGCTTTGATCGAGCGACGCTAAATACTGCTGCATTTGCTGTGTGTCTTTACTGCCAATGGTCGACATATCGAGTACAAAGTCGATTTCGTTTTTCCCACTTTCTGATTTAAACACAAGTGCTTGCTGATTTGTCGCTTCATCAATGGAGTAACTTAAATCAAGCGTGTTTTCGCCTGTATCAAGCGCATCATTTTGCGTTGTTGAAAACGACACATTAAAACCCGCTAGCTGCTCACTATTAAAGCCTGCTAAAAAGTCTAAACTCATGTCTGTTTGGTTTGGCACTATAATAGGATTAAATGAGTTTTCACTCACTTTAAAAAACTCATCGGCCATTTCGCCAACACCCGTCATAACCTGCGTTAAAGCCGCATGTTCAGCCTCAGATAAATCCCCCTCTACTTCGTAACTTATGCCAAAGCCATCAACGGCTTCACCCGTTTTTTCATCAAAGCCTTGTGACGAATTAAAAGTGATATTTATAACATCACCCTCTTTGGTTTTTACCGAGAGCTCAAATAAATAATTATCGTCATCCTCGTACTTGCTACGGTTAGCACTTTCCATATAAGGATTAAGCGTTCGCTCAACACGTTGCTGGCTTGAGGCTAAAAACGTTTTTTGCTCATGCCCAAGTTGCCCTAAACTCGATAAAATATCGCTGGTATTAGCATAAGCACCATGAATGTTTTTAACCGACGTATTTAATCGCTCAATTAATTGGGTGCTGTTTTCATTTTTTAATAACCCCTCATGCTGAGAGCTTATTACGGTGCGCAGGGCGAGTTCTTCATCGGAGAGTTTATAGTTAAGCGTGCTAGGCGTGCTTGTAATAATAAATAGCGAGGTTAGTTGCTGCTGTAAAATATCCCCTACTTTTTGATTGCTACTTATTGTTTCGTAAATCGTTTCGTAAATCGTTTCGTAAATCGTTTCATCATTTAGCTGGCTTAATAACTCGTCGGTTATTTTAGGCGCGTTAGTTTGTAAATCATTAATAGCTTGAAGGTCGCCACTGCTATGCAGTGAAGGTGTCGCAGATGTTTGGTTGGCGTTATTAACTGATTGGGCAAGCATAGTGCTTAGATTAGCCTGACTGCCAAATACATTATTAACCATGATTATCCTTAATCGCTAAACCTATTAAGTAATGTATCGGGCGCTTAGTTAAAAGCTTTAGCTTAAGGAGGTTTTTTTACCTATTATTTATACAAATAATCGGCCTTATTCTTAAGGGCTATTTTATTTGCTTACTACCTTCACCTGTTTCTTTTATTCTTTGTACTAAAAAATCGACCGCCGCTTTTACCTTTGGTACCAAATAACGTTGTTTTTGATACAACAAATAAACAGCCATATTAGAATTTTGAGTTATTGCCACCTCATGCTCAAACTTAAGCTCTTGTAACTCGCCCAACTCAAGATATGAAGCCAGTGCCCATCGAGTTGACATTAAAATACCTTCCCCGTTACATGCTTTTTTAGCAAGCCACGATCCGTTATTTGAAATAGCGACCGCAGGCCCAGAAACGTCATGCCATTGCTCATCTACTTTACATAACCACGGCGTTGGCCCTGAAGGCGTTTTAAAATAAAGCCCATTATGGTGCTTTAATTCCATGGCGTTACTTGGCACTCCGTGTTTTTGTAAATAGCAGGGCGACGCCACAGGTATAAAACCATTATCCATAAGTTTTATTGCTATCACGCGCTCATTGGGTGCATAACCACCACGAATAGCAATATCAACATCGTCACGGCCAAGTGTCGATAGCTCATCGCTTAAGCTTACATCGAGTATTATTTCAGGGTATAGCGCGCTCAATTCATCAAGCAGCGGCATGAGCATTTTATCGCCAAAACCTACCATACAACTTATAGATAAACGCCCCTTTGGGGTTGTTTGGTAGCTTCGTACCGTTTCTTGGCTTTGTTCAAGCTGGTTCACTATTTTTTGCACATCGCTGTAGTAAATTTGCCCTACTTCGGTCAGCTTAACTATGCGGGTTGAGCGTTTTAAAAGCGTCGCCCCTAGGCTTTTTTCTAAATCGGCAACTCGCCTCGACAACGACGAAGGCGGCACACCAAATGCTTTTGCGGCTTTGGTAAAACTGCCCGTTTCAACCACTTTAATAAAATACCGTATGGCTTTTAGTTGATCCAAGTCGCTTCTCCACTAAATAAAATTCTTTATTGTCTTAAAGACAAAAGTGATTCGCATTTTCCCTTATATATAAGCAAATTAAAACAAGTAATAATAGGTTCAACTTAAACACGGGGACCAAAATTGCATTATTTGGCAATGCGTATCCTCACGTTAATAATGGAAAGCTGACTTATGATTACTTTGCACGGTTTTGCTGCTAGCAATTATTACAACCTAGTTAAACATGTACTTTTACACAAACGACTGCCATTTAAAGAACACCTTGTTTACGGCGGTAGTGAAGAGTTACTAGCAATCAGCCCTGCAGGCAAAGTGCCTGCAATCACAACAGCTAATGGCCTTAATATTTCTGAGTCGAGTGTTATTTGCGACTTTATAGAAGAGTCGTACCCACAAACTCCGCTATACCCTGAAGATGCAGGTGAGCGCGCAGTTGTTCGTCAAATTATGAAAATAGCAGAGCTTTATTTTGAACTGCCAAGCAGACGATTCATCCCTTATGTATTTTCGGGTAATGAAGTTCCTGAGGCACTTAAAACAGAAGTACGCCAAGTATTAACTCGCGGCGTTACTGCATTAAGCAAGCTAGGTAAGTTTTCACCTTGGATTGCAGGCGAGCAATTCACAATGGCAGACATTTACGTTTATTACGTAAACACTATTGTTAGCGCTTTTGGCTCTACTCAGCTTGATTGGGATGTACTAGCACAAGTTCCCGGCATGAAGGAGTGGAGCGAATCAATGAGCCAATTAGCCATTGCCCAAAGCATAGAGGCCGACCGCCAAGCAAATATGGCTGGTTTTATGCAAAAAGTAAAAGCTCAAATTCAAGCAGTAAACGCTAAATAGCCCTTAGCTATAACAGTAATCAATACTCATTTTTGTGGGAGCAAACATAATGACAGATAAAAATATCCAACTTACTTCAACTATCAGCGAAGACAATAAACTAACACTTGCCTTAAAAAACATCGAGATGCCAAAGCCTAGTGCCGATGAAGTGGTTATTCGTATTGAAGCTGCACCATTAAACCCATCAGACTTAGGCGTTTTATTCAGCGCAGCTGATATGTCTACAGCAAAGCAATCGGGTACTGATGAAAACCCAGTAATTACTGCCGATGTTCCAGCTCAATTTATGCCATCACTTAAAACACGCGTAGGTAAAGCCACACAAGTAGGTAATGAAGGCGCAGGCACCGTTGTAGCAGCAGGTTCATCACCAGCCGCACAAGCATTAATGGGTAAAACCGTTGCTGTAATTGGCGGTGGTACGTATCGTCAATTTATTTGTGCCAATGTACAAAGTTGCCTAGAGCTAAAAGAAGGGACTACCGCTAAAGAAGGTGCATCATCTTTTGTTAACCCACTTACCGCACTAGCAATGGTAGAAACCATGCGCGCTGAAGGTCATAAAGCTATTATTCACGCGGCTGCAGCTTCTAATCTTGGCCAAATGCTAAACCGTATTTGTATTGCTGATGGCGTTGATTTAATTAATATTGTTCGTAAACCAGAACAAGAAAAATTACTGCGCGATATGGGTGCAAAATATATTGTTAACTCAAGCAGCGACACTTTTCTTGCTGATCTAACCGCTGCAATAATTGAAACGAGTGCAACTATAGCGTTTGACCCAATCGGTGGCGGCCAACTAACAAGTGATATTCTTAACTGCATGGAAGTTGCAGCTGCACGCGATATGAAAGAGCACAGCGTTTATGGCTCAGACACTTACAAACAAGTGTATATTTATGGTGCATTAAACCGAGGCCCTATCACAATAAACCGTAACTTTGGTTTTGCATGGGGTGTAAACGGATTCTTGTTATTTAATGCCTTAGGTAAATTAGGCACAGATACAGTAATAAAAATGCGCAAACGTATTGCAGACGAAATCACCACTACATTTGCAAGCAACTACACGCACGAAGTGTCATTAGCTGAGGTATTACATTTACAGTCAATTGCCGCTTATTCCAAACAAGCTACCGGCGAGAAGTACTTAATTAAACCCCAAGCTTAATTAAATATTCTTCGTTAAAAATTAAAAACCACAGCGCTTAGCACTGTGGTTTTTAAATATAAAAGCAGATGCTAATTAGGTATCTGCTTTTTTACGTTTAACACGGGGGCTATTTATATTGAGCTTTTATAAAGAATAGAACTTACCATACTCCGCGTTTATTAAAAGTAGCTGTTCAATAACAATGAACATACGACCTTAGTGAACAAAACTTGACTGTCGTTCAAATTTTATCTATGTTCACAAATAATGAACAGTTTAATTTAGTGAACAAATGATAAACCAAGGGCTAATACAGGCAGCTATTGAAAAACTAAACTTGCAAACAGGTTTAGGCGCAGAGTATAAAACTTTTAAAAAAGAGTGTGTTGAGGGCGAACTCACTTTGCCTAATGTTAAAAGCAATTTAATTATTAAATGCAAAAAACACCTACATACAACCGCCTTACAAAAGTATATTGCTGAATTCAAAATAAAGAATCAGATAACCGATGCCCTATTAATTACTGAGTACATCAATCCAAATCAAGCAGCCTTATTAAAAGAGCAAAAAATATCTTTTATAGACTGTGTTGGTAACACGTATATTAATTGCCCTCCAATTTATATTGATATTCAGGGAAATAAGCCCGAAAAAGCCCACAATAAAATAGCCTTGGCTAAACAATTAGGTAAGGCATTTCAACCTAAGGGCATGAAAGTAGTATTTATGTTTTTAGTGCAGCCGGAGCTAGTAAATAAACCCATGCGCACAATTGCAAAGGTGGCCGAAGTTGCACTGGGAACGGTTAAACAAGTAATTGACGATTTAATATATCAAGAGTTTATAGTTCAAAAAGACCAACACACTAAAACAATCTACAATTCAAAAGCTTTACTAGATAAGTGGTTAGATGCTTACCCTGTAACTGTTGAAGCTAAATTAAAACAAGAAATCTTCACCACTGATAACACAGAGCTACTACAAAAACTTAAACTAAATAATGTAAAAGCGATGTGGGGAGGCGAATATGCTGTTCAACAATATGACAATTATTTAAATGCAAAAAATTATCTAATTTACGTAAACCCTGAACATAAAAAAGTCATTTTAAAAACCGCACGATTACGAAAAGTAAAAGCAGAAGATGATATAAACGATGCACTAACAAAAGTAGTTTTAGTGGAACCATTTTTAGCCATAGAAAAACTTGTCGGCCCAAAGGTTAATTTAGCACACCCGTATTTAATCTATGCCAATTTATTAGCTAGTAGAGATGCAAGAAACATAGATGCCGCAACGAGGTTTTATGAAAAGCACATCGCTTAATGTCGTTGGTAAATTACCACAAGGGTTAGTTGGCCTTTATCAAAAAATAAACGTCCAAACTGAAGCATTAGGGATCCCTTACCTAGTCATAGGTGCTACCGCCAGAGACATTATACTCCATCATGGTTACGGTGCTGCAATTGAGCGAGGTACAAGAGATATTGATTTTGGTATACAAGTCCAAAACTGGGATCAGTTTGAACAGTTAAAGGAGCATCTCCTAAAAAATGGTTTTACACCTGATAAAACAAAAGTACACCAACTAGTAACTACCGTTCCTAGCGGTGAGAAATGGGAAATTGATATTATTCCATTTGGAAATATTGCTGGTGATGGTAACTCTATTACTTGGCCGCCACAGCACGATATTGGAATGTCAGTAACAGGCTTTAACGAGGCATTTAAACATGCACTTGACGTAAAAATTGCCAATAGCCCCAACCTTAATATTAAAGTAGCATCGCCTGCTGGAATGCTACTGTTGAAGTTAATCTCATGGCTAGAAAGGGAGCATGGCGTTAGACGTAAAGACGCAATGGATATTTTTTATCTTACTAGGCACTACTCAAAAATACCTACTATCGCAGACTCACTTTATGAAGATGATTTTATGGACGCACAAGACTATGATGAACATAAAGCGAGCACAATGAAACTAGCCACTGATGCTTGCAACATCGCTAACGCAGAAGTTCTTTCGTTCATTAATGAAAATTGTTCAATGTTGAGTCCAAAGTAGACAATTTAGTACTAGATATAAGCAGAGCAGTTCAAATTGAATATAGTGATGCTGAAGCGCTTTTAAATATTATTTCTAAGCAGCTAAATACTTCTTAACTGTTTTAATGACTGCTTTGTTTTATATAAAGTAATCGCTATTGAAACCGCCCGATGCAATTCTCTTGTTCCTCATAAGTTACTAAAACAGCTTTGCTTATAGCGATCTTTTTTGATCAAAAAACAGTGATTATCCAGTTAAGTGCAATTTGTCATAAAAGTGCAATCAAAATAGATGATAATTCAAACTCGAACTGTATTTTTTATAATCAAGAAGACTAAGTAAGATGAGTACACCACTAGTGCAACTAACATTTGCACAGCAATCATTTGATGATTCTATGTCTGCGGCGATGAGCCACGCTATGGAATATGAAAAGCTATCGCTAAAAGCCAATGCTGCGCATAACATCACGCTGCAATGTGTGCTGCCTGATGGCGCAAATGAGAGCGATGTTATTTCACTAAGTGCTACGCAGCCCAGTGCGCGTGGGGCGCAGTACTTTACTGAGAAAACACTAAGCAATGACGACCTTGAATCTGGTACTGTAAACCTTACTTTAAGTAACATTACACAAAGCCAATGTTTTGTAGTGCAAATGATGCTGCACGGAAAAAACACAACCTTAAAAGAAAGCCAACAACTCGATGTGTACATTAAAGCATTTGAGCAAGGCTACATTCCTGAACACATAACAACTGAACATGCTAAGCCTCAAGGCGTTCGTAGTTACTTTGCGAGTATGGGATCTACGTTTTTATCACTGTTTTAGTGCTGGCTGCACTTAAATTACGCGACACTACTTATAAGTTGTTAATCAGCAAAACTTACTTTACCCATAGTAACTCCCGCAATACCTTGTGCAGTATTACTTAGGTGTTGCTGCTCTCCTGCTAGGCATTCGTTTGCTAAAATAGCAAATAACACAGCCTCTTTTGCATCAGGGTTTATACCTAAATCGTCGGTGTTTTTAAAAGCCTTAATACGTGGGCAAAGCGCTGTAAGTTGCGCTATTAGTAACGGGTTATGAATACCGCCACCACTTGCATACACCACACAATTTTGTGCGCGCTCTGCACACTCATTTAATGCGCTTGCTATTACTGTGGCAGTAAAGGTATTTAAAGTAGCCATAACATCTCCATGGCTTAAATGCTGAGTATGTGTTTGCTGCTGTGCGGCGTTTAAATACGCTAAGTTAAATACCTCTGGGCCAGTTGTTTTAGGCATTGGGAGTTTAAAAAATGCGTTATTACACAATGCACTCAATAATGGCGTATTTACCGTACCTGCTTTTGCTATTTTTGCACCATCGTCATAATGTAGCCCTGTAAAATGTTGCTGTACGTAGGCATCCATAATGGTATTACCGGGGCCAATATCGGCGCTAAACACACCGCTTGCATCGCCATTTTTAGGTAAAAACGTTAAGTTAGCTATGCCGCCCATATTTAGCAAAACCCGACTTTCAACAGCGCTCGAAAAATACAAATAATCGCCATACACTGCCAGTGGTGCTCCCTCGCCTCCTGCGGCTATGTGTTTTTGCCTAAAATCACCAATGGTAGTAATACCCGTTGTAACGGCTATTTGGTCGCTGTCGCCAATTTGTAAGGTGCCGTTATTAAAGTCTTTATGATTATGCTGCGATTGCGGACAGTGATAAATTGTTTGCCCGTGGCTGGCTATTACATCAATACTTGCTGGGTTTATATTCCACTTAGTTAAGCACTGATTAACCATATTGCCATGGAGTTTACCTACCCAAGGGTGCAATAAAGTAACAAGCTCTAAATCGCATTCGCGCTTAGCAAATACCTGCTTTATTTTGGTTTTGTAGTCGTCGTTGTAGTCAACGGTGGTAAAATTTAAAACCTCAATGTGTGTATTTAAGCCTGCGCCCGTTACTTTGCACAGTGCAACATCGAGCCCATCTAACGAGGTACCACTCATTAAACCAATAATTAAACGGCTTGGCTTTTGGGCACTATTATAAAG
>Ga0316197_10001299_pt1 | contig 17881 bp, 11 predicted proteins | sample OudBiesiAoxic_MG_FD_204939 | JGI IMG/M metagenome (GOLD analysis project Ga0316197, IMG submission 204939) | Coastal sediment microbial communities from Oude Bieten Haven, Netherlands - site A oxic | ecosystem: Environmental > Aquatic > Marine > Coastal > Sediment | place: Netherlands... | reverse complement strand
TCGTTCAATTGGATCCCCCCTCGGGTGGGCCGATGGAACCAGCCCCTTGCTCGATCAGCTCCTTCAGGCGAGCCGCCTTTTCCGAATCGGTCATCCGATTGATGTCAGACTGGAGCTTCTGCATCTCGTAGAGGAGATTGATGGCCTGTTGGAAGTCCTCATCCTCAACCATGTTGACCAGGATCTGTTTCATCGAATCGATAATCACCTTTTGCCGTGCGATGGTATCTTCGAGAATCCCATTGCGCAGCGTGATATCATCCGGCGCGCGGCGGGCGCGCTCGAGCTGGGTCGCAGCCACCGGGATCGCCTCCTCCCAGAGGTTCCGCATCGGCGTCAGAACTTTCGTGCGGAGCCTCCGTTTGAGAATCCCATCCTCCTCCTCGAGACGGTTGTTCTGGATCTCGGCGATGATGCCGTCGATGCGCTCGACCATCGGGGCGAGATTGGTCCCTTGAAGCTTCTGCACACGTTGGAGCTTGATCAGTCGTGACAGGCTGTCACGGTCGAGCCCCTCCTCCGATCGGGTATCGGCGAGGAAGGCTTGGGTGTCAGTGAGCAGCTCATCTTGGGTTTTGAGAATTCCTGTCAGAATCTGCCGCTGCTCCTTCTCCCTGCGCAGGAGGTCGGTGCGCAGCTCGGATTCGCTGACGACACGCAGATGGATCGTCGTCGAATTGCCCACCTTCGGCCCGCCCTCGGAGATGCTGTCGTTGTCGGTTGCCCGCATCGTGATGCTGAGGCGCGAATCGACCGGAACCTCGAGCGGCTCAAGCTCGACATAGTCTTCGATGTCGATACGCCGATCCCCGAGCCTGGCCGCGATACCGGCAGGGACGAGATCGCCACCCGTGATATCGTCGGCGGCGGCGCGGTCGGCTTTGATCTGGTAGCCGATCTGAACATCCGTGATCGAGTAGTCGTCCTCGACCGAAGCCGTGAATGGCAAGCGGGCACGTGGGACGATCATCGTGCTGACCCCACGCAGCGCCAGGTCGATCTCGGGCGCGGTGTCCTCGCGTAGTCGGATCTTAAACTGCGCAGGCTCCCGCGGGCTCAAGCCCTTCGGCTCGGGGGTGAGATCCGGGTCAGGGGTGACGATCTGCTCGAGATCCTCGATCTCGAGGAAGTAGGTCCCAGCCGCCAGTTTCTCCGGCTCGACGCTGCCGCTAAAGGCCGTCCCGTCGATCACTAGCGGGATCCGTAAATCCCCGACCTGCAGCGAGGCTTTGGCGAGTGGCTTAGAGGTCTTTCCCCTCACGCCTAGCCGACTGCCGCGCAGCAGGTAATACGGGCCGCTGCCGATCTCCAGAATCGAGGCCTCCTCACCAGTGTAATCCGGCGGCCGCTGTTCGAGGGCAATCTCGTCGATGGTCGGACGTTCGACAAGTTTGATACCCACCCACTCGCCAGTCACCTTCTTCGTCGAGATGCGGAAATCAAACTCATCCGTCACCGAACGCAAGGTGTGGAAAAAGACATCCCCGTCCGAACCGGGATCCATGGTCGCCGTCCGACCGGTGCCACGCTTCGAGCGGAACTCGATTTTTGCCGAGTCTGGGAGCGAGCGATACCCGTCCCGGATCTTGGCGATCACCGGCCAGTCGTCCCCCCGCGGCACCACCAGCTCGCCGTCAGCGACACCATCAACATCGAAAAAGTAGTCCTGCGGCCACTGCATGCTACCGAGGAGCACGTTGCGATTGAACCAGGTCTTGAGGTTCTCACTGCGCGGGATCATGATCGCGCCCAGGCAGACGATGCCTGCGAGCAGCGCGAGCAGCAGGCTGTTCGATAAAAACTTGCCGCCGCGCAACACCCTCGAGAAATCCAGCTGCCCGCCAGCCTCTGCGCCCTGCGCGATCGTGCTGGCGACCATTCCCTTCGAGGCGTTCGGGTGGAGCGACCAGTCCATGCGCGAGAACTCGAGCGCGCTGATGAGCTCCTCGCGGACCTCCGGCGACTGCCGCTCGACCTCGAGCACGAGCGCGTCATCGCTGAGCCGGGAGAACAGTGGACAGACGAGCTTGCGCCAGGCCACCCAGCATAGCAGCGACAGCCCGAGAACCAGCATCACGCCGCGCTGCGGCCGATCCATCCTAGCGAAGCGGTCGATGCCATACGAGACCGCGCAGATCAATAGCAACACCGCGAGCACCCGGATGGCACCGTCGACGAAGAACCATTGGAAAATCTTGCGCCGCAAGACACGCAAGTTCTGCGCGATGCTCCGCGGCGTCTGTCTCGGGATCTCTGCAATCTCACTCATTGGGGAATCTGGCAGTGTTAGAGAAGTTTGAATTTTTTCCTAGCCGCCCACTCGAGGGTGAGCAGGACTGCTAGGGCGATGAGCACGCTGCGGTTGTCCCACAGCGGCATCGGTTCGCTCTGGGTTTCGTAGCGGCGGATCCTCGACGGCACGGCCGCGACCAGCGATGCGGTCTGGTCGATATCGAAATACTTGCCTCCGGTCGATTGGGCGAGCTCCACCAGTCCCGGCTTGTCCAGCCATGACTCCTGGGTCTCCCGGATCGGCAGCATCACGGTGAAATCGGCATCGATCGCAACCTCGCTATCGGCACCGGGCAGTTCGATCGATACGGTATGGTTGCCCGGGATCGACGCTGGGATCGATGCCTCGAACTTCCCGGCCTGGTTGGGTATCTTTGTGAAGGTGAGCTCTGCAGGTTCGCTTCCGGGCACGGTGACGAGCCCTTTGATCTCCTCCTCGTCGAGCGGGTCGAAGTTCGGCTCGCGCAGCTGGGCGTTGAGGCGGATGCGATCCCCGACCTGGTAGCGGAAGCGATCCGACTCGATGACGCCCCGGCGCTTGCCGGCTAGGGCGCGCCCCTCGACGAGGTAGCGGGTCGTCTGGATCCAGAAGCGCTTGAAGAACTCGCCGTCGTAGCCTTTGACCCGCCAGCGCCAGGTGCCATCGAATCCGATGTAGGTCGTCCGGCCAGAGCCATACTGTCCGGTCACGAGGAGCGGGCGCGGGATCTGATCACGGGTGAGGTTCGGATTGGAGTGTTCGATCAGGACGCGGCTGGCTGGCTTCGGCTTGCTGGCCGGGAAACTCCAGAAGACGCCGGGCATCTTTTTCCACTGCATGAGCGACTCGGCCGCATCTGGGAAGAAGCGCATGATCGGCCGATCGACGTTGGAGGCGACGACACCCAGCGGCCACTGGGTCTCATAGGTGCTGCCGAGCGAGTCGGCCTGCAAGGCGGCGACATCTCCAAGACTGACCGGGAGGATCTCCTGGATCTTGCCGGTGGCATCCCCCATGATGAACTTGCCGGAATTGATCGGACCGGTCATGAACAGGAATCCCCCTGAATGTTCTCGCACGAACTCGCTGAGGAGGCTGACCCACGCCGCATCGAACTCGGCCGGATCCGGATCGATCATGATCACGACATCGTATTCGAACAGCGCCTCCTTGGTGTCAGGGAGGACACTGATGGGCGTGTTCCCCTGCTGTTCCCTGCCCTGATCCAAAGACTGCAGCCAGCACGAGAGGTTCAGCATCTTCTCGCGCATGAACAGGCGGGTGAGCGCCCGGTATTCCCAGTTGGCAGAGCCGGAGATGAGTAGGATCCGGGCGTTGTCATCGAGCACTTTGACGCGCAGCGGGGCAGCGGGCTGGTTGTCGTCCGGATTCGATTCATCGGGGACGGGGGCGATCCGCACCGTATAGGAGCGCATCCCTGGTTCCTCCGGGACATGCGTGAACGCCAGGCGCTGCTGCCCATCACCACCCTCTGGAATCGTGAGCTCGAGGGTGTCGAGCACGATCTCCTGACTGTCCTCGCTATCGGGATCCTCTTTGATCTCGACGAGTTCGACCTTCACCTCCTCGCCATCGAAGCCTTGTGCCCGCAGCACCGCCTGCAGCTCGAACGGGTCGCTCTTCCAGACCTGCGGATCGGCATAGATCTGTTGGATACTCAGATTGCGCGGTCGGGTGGGATCGCCGACGCCGACGATGAACAGCGGCACGCCGCGCTTCTTCGCAAGCGACGCGGCCTGCTCCATGTCGCTTGCCCCATTGTGCTGGCCGTCTGTGAACAGGACGACCGCAGAAGTGAGTTTCTCTGAGAGCCCCTCCTGGATGGCTCGCGCGAGGTCGGTGCCAGAGCCGGACGGGACGAGCGGCGGCAGCTGAATCAGTTCGATCTCCTCTCCGGCGGAGCCCTCATCTGCCGGATCGATCGGATCCGGGGCGAGATCGATCTGGAGGACTCGATCGGAGAAATCGAGAACGCGCAGACGGCCCTTTTTCTCCAAGCCTCTCAGAAACGCCTGCTCATCCTGTTGGAGAACCTGGTTCACCAGGTCGGCACGCTTCAACTTCTCGCGGCGGATCTCGGCCGTGCTAAGCCCAGTGGCAACCGAGGCCGCCTTGGCGGAGGCGTCGTCCGGATACGCGTCGGCAATGTTCATCGAGTCCGATGCATCACGGGCGAGCGCGATGACCGGGGATTGCGATCGGGATTTGGTGTAGCTGACCGAGGGGTCAAGGTAGACGAGGAGTAGGATCAGCAGGGCGAGGATCCTGAAAATCGAGATCAGGTGCTTTGCCCACATCGGGCAAGAAGGGTTCTCGCGGCGATAGGTTCTGACCGTCAGCAGGATCAGACCGAGCGCGACCGCAATCAGCACGAAGACTCCCCACGACTGCGGGAGATTGGCGAAACTCAACTCGACCTCGGCATCTTCGGGGATCGAAGATGAATCGAAGCCTAGGTAGCGGAGCCAGGTGGCGTTGGCTTGGGCAAGGAACATCAGCAAGAAATCACTAGCGGGCAAAAATCGGGAGCATATCGTTGGGCATCTGGAGGATGATCGTCGCCATCGCGGTCGCATACTCTGCGCCGTAGCTCGAGCTCCACGAGCCATTCTTACTCTGCTTCTTCACAAGCACCTCGCGGATGTAGGGATACCACTCGTTCCACCACCGGCCGCCTGCGTGCCACATCGCCTGCACCGCGTAGTAGTGGCCGTAGAAATAGTAGTGGTTGCTGAGTGACTCGCGGTTGCCCTTGAGATATTCGAGCCCGCGCTCGATCTCTTTCCCCTCATAGATCCCGGCGCTGAAGAGCGAGACTAGTCCCGCAGCGGTGAGCGGGAAGGTGGTGTGGCCACCGTTCATCGTGTAGCGGAAACTGCCGTCGCCCGCCTGGCTCTTCTTCACGTAATCGATCGTCTTATCACGTACTTTGTCCGGGACGTTGATCCCGGCATCGCGGGCGCCGCGCAGGGCCATGACCTGGCAGACCGTGACCGAGAGATCCGCATCCGACTTGACCGGGCGATAGCGCCAGCCCCCCTGGTCGTTCTGGGCAGCGATCGTGCAGTTGACGGCGAGCTTCAACTTTTCCCCGAGCTCACGCTTGCCAGACATTCCGTATGCCTGCGAGAGGCACAGCATCGCAAACCCGTGCCCATACATGTTCCCAAGGTCGTTTGACTGGCGCGCGATGTAGCCAGATTTCTGCGTATTGCGCGCGAGGAAGTCTGCTACATCCTCGACGTTCTTCCCATAAGTCCCGATCCCCGGAGTGCTCCCAGAGGACATGAAGGCGATCCCGGCCAGCCCACAGATCCCGACCGAGCCGGGATACCCGCCGGATCCGAACGCACCTCGGTTACTCCCGAGGGTGACCTGCCGCCCCGCCAGGAAGCGCAGTCCCCGATCGATCGCCGTCTTGGTTTCAGGGTCCAGGAGTTCCTCGGCGGTCATCTCCTTCTCAGGATTCTCGCCCCCTTCGGCGGCCAGTGCCGTGCCAGCTCCGAGCAGCGGGATACCCGATCCCAGCCAGCTGGCCGCGCGTAAGAACTGGCGTCGGCTGTGGACGGATGGATTGCTTGCTTGTGGCTTTTTCATCAGGCGTTTCCTCTCTACTGTTCCGGTGGCTGCTCGTCTTTCGCCGGGTCGATCTCTATCCCGTAGGCTCTCAGGATCGGCAATTCCTCGGCTCTCTTGCGGAACTTAATGATCTCGCTGAGGAACTCGCCATCATCGCTCTCGTTCGAAAGGATTCGCCCGATCGACTCACTGAGCCGCTCAGCATTCCGAGCGTTCACCCTCTTGAACAGGCTGCCGATGCTCTCCCGAGTCACGGCGTCCGGCTCGCCGAGTTCCTCCATGCGTTTGGCGATCTCCGCGAGCTTGTCCCCTGCAGCCTCGAATCCTTCACCCGCCAATACGACCCCCTCAGCATCCTTGACTTCAGCGAGTCGGCTGTAGGCGGTTTCGATGGCCTTCTGCACTTCGACCGCCATCGTCAGATGGTTGAAGGAATCCTCCTCCTGAGCCCTCGGTCGGGGCGCCGGTTCCGAAAGTGATTCGCCCGCCTCGCGGATGCGCAAGGCGTCCAACTTCCGAAACCCGACCGAGTAGATCCGCTCGCCATCCGTGTAGAGGTTCCCGAGCGGCCCTCCACCTTCGCGGGCTTCGACATCGATGGTCTCGAGCAGCTCACCGTCTGCGACCGACAATCTTGCAATCGAGTCCTGCATCGGAATGTAGATACCTGACTTGCTCAACATCCCGCGCCCGTAGGATTGTTCCTCGAGGATATGCTCCCACAGCAGTCGCCCGCCATCCAGCTTGTATGCCCGCACGACCTTCCCTCCGGCGACGCAGACTTTTCCCTCTGAGATTCCGAGGACGTACTCGCTCTCGGGCTCACCCTCGATCGGCGTCCTGGCCGATTCCCAAAGAAGGTTGCCGCTGCGCCGGTCGAGAGCCGCGATACAGTTGAAGTCAGAGGCCGCAAAGACAATCGCATTGCCGCTGGGGATGATCGTGTCGTCGATCCACCCATCGAGCTCAGCCTTGGGTGGCGCGTAGTAACTCATCGGGTTGCGGGCGTCCCGCTTGACGGACATCGGAGCCGTGCGCGGGTAAGCAATCGCCCAGTTGAGTGTCCCCGAAATCGCGTCGACGGAAGCGACGATCCCAGCGCCGGTCGCGACATAGGCTTCGCCACCATCAATCGCAACACGCACCGGGGAGTTCATCGCCGTCTGCCCAGGTGGCTCGTCGGCAAGGAACACTTTCCAGAGCACTTTCCCGCTCGCGGGATCGAGTCCGAACAGCCACAGCGACGTCGCCTCGTAGGCAGGGACGACCACCAGCGAGCCGTAGGGCACCGGAGAACCAGCGAAAGCCATCGGACGTTGCGACTCCTTCATCATCTCACCGGGCTTCAACATCCACTGCAACTTCCCGGTCTTCGCATTGTAGGAGAACAGGCGGTTCTTGCGCGACCGCCCATCCGTCAGCTGCTGCGCGCCCCCGACCCTGAACCTCCCAAAACGCTGCGGCGGCTCTTCTGCGCCGGCATCGTCGAGATCGCCATCTTCGTAGAAATCTGATGCCCGCCCCTGCACCACCAGCAGATTGTCTCCAACGATCGACATCGACTGGTTGAGAGTATCGGAGAAACTGATCGCCTCGCGCTCACCAGCTGGGGAACTCGACTGACCCGCGAGTCGCCCCGAACGGGAAAAATTTGCCGTGATCGTCGCGAGGGCGTCCTCTGGGTATTCGCTGCGGAAGCCGAACCACTTTAGTTCGCCGGTCGCAGCGTTGCAGCAGACCACCCGGTCGTCGGTCTTGAAATAGATCAGCCCGTCATTGAGCAGCACCTGCCCGACGGGGAGCCAACCGTTCTCCTTCCACCTGGCGATGATCTCCTCGTCCGTCGGAGGTTCCTTGGTCTGGCTGCTGAGTTGACGCTGGAACGGGTCGTCGTTCAGCAGGAGCGCGAGTGCTTCGCGGTTCGGATTCTCCTTTTCTTCGGCCGCCGCCTGAACCCTACCGATCTCCTCCCACTCCTCACCCGGGGGCAAGGTCAACTCGTAGCCCTGCACCCATGATTCAATCATTCCTGCAGGCAGATCGGTCGCCGCCTCCGGCATCAGACCCGTCCGCTGTGGCCCCCCATACGGCAGGATCCATGAGCCGACGCGATCGGCCGCAGCGCCCCGGTTGTCAGCTACCATCTCGATATCCTTCTCGACGAGCTTGATCACCGCCACCGGGACTGGCGGGATCGGTTGGGACTTGATCTCGTCCAACATCTCCCGCGCCAGTGCCAGGTCGCCAACCCGGGCGTTGACCGCCGCCAGCCTCAACTGGATCTCCCCGAGCCTCACCGTCGGATCGGGGTAGTCGCTGACGATCTTCGAAAGCAGCCGCGCAGCCGGCAAAAATTCGCCACGATCGAGCTTCAGGCAGGCGAGTTCAAAGGCCGCCTCGTCGCCGAGTTTGCTGAGGAAGAACCGGCGTACGATCTCCGCCAGCGCTGACTCGCGGGTTCTGGAATCGGCTGCATTCATCAACGCCCGAGCTTCGCCGTCAGCCTTCAACCGATACGCCGCCAGGCCCTCCGGCGGCAGCTTGGCAAGGGTCGCCTCGATGTCGCCACTGACCGATCGGTATTTCCGGTACTCGTTGCGCAGCGTGCGTTCCTTCCACTCGTCGCGGGTGAAAACCTGATCTCCACTCTCGTCGATGACCCGCTGCCACAGGATCGAAGCGAGGTCATAGCGCTCCTGTTTCACAAATTGGTCCGCCTGCACGAGAATCTCCTGGGAGCTAGAATCGGTCTTCATCTCGGCCGGCTCGAGGAGGGACGCCTTGTTCATCGATGCCCCAAACGGATCGACATCGCCCCCCAACATTACCCCCGGAGGGAAGATCATCTCCCCCTCAAGATCGAGAAGCCCCTGCGCTTGCGCGCTGGCGAGAGAAATAGCCCCGACTGACAGCAAAACCGTCAGCAGCCGAGGGAAGCGAGCTGTGGAAGCGATCATTTTGCAGCATCTCCTTTCTTTGCGAATTCTGGTGAGGGCTGGTTCATCTGCGCGCCCCCAACCACCAACCATACAGCAGTTCGATGCAAAGCAAAGCTGCTAGGACATACAACACAGGCTTCCAAATCTCGAACTTCGCCTCCGCCGGACGCAGCTCGAAAACCGGCTGCCCGGCATCGATCAAGGTCACCTTCTCCCCTAGGTCGAGCGCCAGGTTCGCGGGCGGAACACGGCGCAGGGCACTCTCCCCAGGATCAATGTTGGCGGCGAAGAGCACGGTGCGTTCCTGTGACGCATCGCCACTGCCCTCCAGACCGATCTTATAAAATCCCCGGCGGCTGGTATCATCGTATTCGATGTTCCACAGAGTCGTCGAGGCCGAGGCTCCGGCAGGTGGGCGCGCAGGCACCCGCTCCGGGTTCCCGGCCGGCGTGGTCACCGTAACATCGGGTTTCGCCTTGGTCAGATCCAGCTCATGGGTGATCGGCTGGCCGACCGCGATCTGCCCCGCCTTGGCATTGCTGCGAGCCATGTAGCGCGTCATCTCCTGGGCGGTGATGATGAAACTCGGCGCCTCCTCCGGCCAGTTGCTCCAGTCCGGATCCATCGGTGTCGCCATCACCATCACTCTCCCGTCACCGAACTTCGAATCGATCATCGCCGGCGCCTGCTCTCCTCCAGTGAATGAGAGGACGACCTCGCTGCGACCTTCTGCGAGCGCGGAGGCGTTGGGGACACACTCCCACCAGCGGAACACCTTCACGCCCTCGAGCAATTTGATGTTCTCCTCGCGGAAATACTGCATCACCGGATGGTTCGCCTTCTCGATCTTGAAGTAGCCCCAGGTCTCCTCAGTCTCGTCTCCGCCGATCCGCTCGAGCGTCGCCGGGAACAGCCCCTCTCCCCCGCGATACAGCACCTGGTTGTAGAACTCCTCATCGATCTGGTCGCCGAGCGTGAAGACAAGCCCGCCACCACCGCGCACCCACTCCTCGAGACTCGCGACCCGCGCCTCGCTGATCCGGTAGAGGTTGGCGATGTAGATCACCTGGTAGGCGTTAAGATCTAAGGTTTCAAAATCGTTGTCGTCGACCACATCGACCACCACGCCCGACTCCGTACTGCCTTCCGGTGCGAGTGCACGGCGGAGGAAGAATGTTTCACCGCGCCCGAACGAGCCGTTCGGATCACCATCGACGACCAGTGTCTGAATCCCGCGCACCGTCCGTGCAGGGAAAAAGCGGGTGTTGTCCTCGTCAAGAAGGTCGCCGCTAATCCCGGCGAGCGAGGCGCGGATCGCCACCGGTTCTGGCTCCCCCTCATCGTCGATAGCCGGGGCGAAGGTGAACGTGAAAGGCACCGAACCTGTCTGGCCAGGCTCGATCCGGTCGATGGTTCCATCGAGCGGGAGCGACTCATCGGCCGCAAAGCGGACTTTCACATCCAGCGCCGGGCGGGTTCCACGGTTGCGCACGACTACCTCGAAGTTGGTGGTCACACCAGCCACCAGAGCCTTGTCGATCGCCGCGATCTCCTCCACCACGAGGTTCTCCTCACCCTCTTCGCCAACATCGATGACAAAACAGCCAGCGACGACATCGGCGATGCGCTTCATCCTCTCGACGACACCCGCATCGGCACTCTCGCCGCTACCGGCCCAGTCACGCTCGCGAAGATCACTGAGCAGGTAGACGACACGGTTCACCGAAGCATCGCCATCAGCGATCTTCTGCTCGACGAATGCTAGCGCCCCGTCGAGATCACCGCTGCCGTCGGACGACTCCAAATTCTTGATGTCGTCCAGTATCTCTGCCTCGGAATTCCCGTTGAGCGGCTGACTATCGTAAATCGTCCGCCCTGGCTGGGAGCTTAAAACAAGGGTCAGCGAGTCGTCGGCACCAGCCCCGACCAGTTCGTTGACCCACTTCTCCAGAGCGAGTTTCGCCGTCTCCATCGATGTCTGACCACCGGCCTTCGCCTGCATGCTCAGGCTGTCGTCCAGGACGACGATGCGTTCGTAGCGCGCCCCATCAAATAGACCTCCACCCCCGCCAGATGAAAAAAATGGCCTGGCTAACAGGAAACCGATCAGCCCCATCGCCAGGCAGCGCATCAGCAGCAGGATGAACTCCTCCAACTTGATCTTGCGGCGGTTCAGCTTCTGCGCCTCGAGCAGAAAATCCATCGCCGCCCAATCGACGCGCTTGAAGCGGCGCTTATTGAGCAGGTGGATGATGATCGGCGAGGCGATCGCGATCAGCCCGCCGATGAACAGTGCCGGATTGGTGAGAAAACTCCCCATGACCTAGCGTGACCTCCCCTTGCGCGTGTGGCGTTTGCGGAAGGCCAGGTAGCTCGTCAGCGCGGCATCGAGCGGTTCCTTCGTATTCAACAATTTGTAGTCGACCCCGAGACCATCACAAAGTTTGCGCGTCTTGCGCATGTATTCGTTGACGATCTTCAGGTACGACTTGCGCAGGGCGCGCGGATCCGCATGGACCTCGTCGATCGATTCCAAACCGATGAACCGGGTATGGTCTTCGAATGGGAAGTTGATCTCGTCGTCATCCATCACATGCATGACGATGACCTCGTGGCGCCTCAGGCGGAACTGCTGCAGCGACTCCCGCAGCTTGTCCAAGTCGGCGAAAAAATCTGAAATCAGAATGACCATCCCACGCTGGCGGATCTGCTGGGCGAGATCGAGGAAGACGTCGCCGACATCAGTCTTATCGTCGAGCTCGGTCTTCTCCAGGACATCGACCATCTGCTTCAGGTGGTTTGGCCGGGAGCTCGGCGGCAGGTTCGCCACAACCTTCGTATCGAAGGTCACAAGACCGACCGAATCCTGTTGCCGCTGCAGAAGGTGGGTCAGCGAAGCAGCAGTCGTCGCGGCGTAGTCAAACTTCCGCCACGCGTGCCCGCGGTAGGCCATCGACTTGCTGCAGTCGACGATGATCGTCGATTTGAGATTCGTCTCCTCCTCGTACTCTTTGATGTAGAGGCGGTCGGTCTTCGCCCAGACGTTCCAGTCGATGTGCTTCAGCTCGTCACCAGGGGAATACTCACGGTGTCCCGCGAACTCGATGGCGAATCCGTTGTAAGGGCTGCGGTGGGCGCCGGTGATGAAACCTTCGACGACGTGCCTCGCACGTACGTCGAGGCGCTTGATCCGCTCGAGGACCTTCGGGTCGAGGTAGTTTGGGGTCTGCGTCGCAGCCATGCGGGGTCTTTGTAATCAGAACTGGCCCTCATGCACCGGGGGCGAGCGCCTGTTGTTCGATTCTACGCTGCGCCGAAAGCCGGGGCCAGCTCTGGGGCGACCTTGTCATCATCGTGGCGCTCCGGCGTGTGCTCGAGCAGACGCTCGACGACATTGTCGCTCGAGATCCCGCTGGACTCCGCGTTGAAGGTGGTGATGATCCGGTGACGCAATACCGGAGTGGCGATCGCCTGCACATCACTGATCGTCGCAAAGGAACGCCCGTCCATCACCGCTCGCGCCTTCGCGCCGAGGAGCAGAAACTGGACAGCGCGCGGCCCTGCCCCCCAGCTGAGCAGATCCGGGATGAATTCTGGCACATCGTCGTCTCCATCCATCACTCGCGTCGAACGCACCAATCGCAATGCGTAGTGGATGACGTGCGGCGGCACCGGTACGCGGCGCACTAGCGCCTGGATCTCCTTAATCTCGTCCCCGGAGAGAATCGCATCCACTTGCGCCTCGCCAGCAGCCGTGGTGAGATCAGCAATTTTATATTCCTCGGCGTAGCTCGGGTATTTCACGAAGACCTTGAACATGAAGCGATCCTGCTGCGCCTCGGGGAGTGTGTAGGTTCCCTCCTGCTCGATCGGGTTCTGAGTCGCCAGCACGAAGAATGGATCGGGCAGCGGGTTGCGCTCGCCACCTATCGTCACCTGCCGTTCTTGCATCGCCTCGAGCATCGCCGCTTGAGTTTTCGGCGGCGTGCGGTTGATCTCGTCAGCTAGAACGATGTTGGAGAAGATCGGACCCTTAAGGAATTTGAACTCGCGCCCGCCGCTCACCTTGTCCTCTTGAATCACTTCGGTTCCCGTGATGTCGGAGGGCATCAGGTCAGGGGTGAATTGGATTCGATTGAAGTCCAGGCGTAAAGACTTCGCCAAAGTGCTGACCATGAGCGTTTTCGCCAGACCCGGCACCCCCTCGAGCAAGCAGTGCCCACGGGAGAAGATCGCCATCATCAACTGGTCAATCACCTCACTCTGCCCAATGATCACCTTCCCCAGTTCAGAGCGGATGTTGGTCGCCGCGGTCTTGACGGTCTCCAGGGCTTTCAGATCCTCGTCAGAGAATGTTTCTTCGTTCTTTATATCAGACATCGTTCGGGTCAGCCGGGCTGAAATTGGGTTTTTGGTTCGGAAAAATTGACTAACTGCGGCACACCATACCAGATAACGGCCCACCGCGCCAAAGTCTTAGCAGGATTCGTCCCATGCAGAGCGATTCCATTCAATCGATTTGTCTGAATTCCACCTACCCCAAAGTGCACGGATCCAAAACAAATGTTGGGAAAATTTAAAAACTTCTCGGAAAGCATTGCCTTTTGAACTTTGGCGATTCGCCGCTAATGATACGCCTCTCGCCTGAATCTGTCTGATGCTCTCTTTCTCAACATGCTGGAATAGCTCTCGCCACACAGCTGGCGAAGAGATGGTGCAGGAGATCGTCGGCATGGGATTCGACACTTTGGAAATTAGCCACGGTCTCAAAGTTTCCCTACTGCCCGGGATCCAGCGAGCCTATGAGCAGGGGAAATTCAAGGTCTCCGGGGTGCACAATTTTTGCCCCTCCCCGGTCGAGGTGATGATCGACGCTCCCGACTGCTACGAGTTCACGTCGCACCGCGAGTTCGAGCGCGAGCGCGCGTTGAAGCTGACACTCGACACCTTCGATCTCGCCAAGCAGCTCGACGCCAAATACGTTGTCCTGCACATGGGCAGCGTGCCGATGAAGAATCACACGAAGCGCCTGACCCAGATGCTGCGGGATGGCAAGCTCAACGACCGCGACTTCGTCAAGCTGAAGCACCAGTTCATCGAGAAGCGTGAGAAGCTCGCACCGACCTACTACAAACGCGCCATCGAAGCTCTCACGCAGATCGCGGAGAAAGCCGCCGAGGTCGAAATCCACTGTGCGGTCGAGAGCCGCAGCCGCTACGAGGACATGCCTAGCGAGCGCGAGATGCTCTCGCTGCAAGAACACTTCAAAGATCACGCCTTCGTCGGCTATTGGCATGACTTCGGGCACGTCCAACTGAAAGAGAACCTCGAGCTACTCGACCACGAGGAGTGGCTGCGCAGCATGCAACCCTACCTTGTCGGTTGCCATTTGCATGACGTCGTTTGGCCAGCGCGCGACCACCGCGTCCCGCTCGCCGGCAGCGTCGCCTTCGAGCGCTTGATGCCCATGGTCGCCCCCGAGAAACCAGTGGTTTGGGAGCTCAGCCCAACCCGTAAAAAAGCCCACATCAAACGCGCTCTCCCACTCTGGAGAGAACGCTTTGGTGACTGATCTTCCCCACTCCTCTATGTCCGCCATCTTCCGATCGATCCGAGAAGCACTCACCTTCATGTGGGAGAACGGGATTTGGAAATCTCTGCACATGAAGGACGCCCCATGGCTGATCCAGTTCGGCAAGTATGGAATGTGCGGCGTCCTCGCGACCATCATCCACAATGTCACTTTCTTCTGGCTCTCGTCGAGCATCCTACCGGCTTTCGAATCGGCAGGACTGGGCAACACCGAGCGCGCCTGGCGTATCGTCTACAACAACCTCCTCGCGTTCATCCCATCCAATTTCTTCGTCTACTTCGCCAACCTGGCGCTGGTATTCACCGGCGGGCGCCACCACCGGATCCTCGAGTTTATCTTTTTTACGGTGGTGAATCTCATCGCGATGATCCCGGCACTGGTGCTCGCCTGGTATGCCGCCGCCTCCGGCGCCGAGACCCCCTATGCCCAAATCATCTTCATCGTGTGCGCCGCCATGATGAACTTCGTCTGCCGGAAGTTTTTCGTGTTTAAAGGTTAGGCTGGATCCTCCGGCGCAACCAACACGGAGGCCATCCCGGCCGCCTCCGCCGCCTGGATCCCGAGGTGGCTGTCCTCGAATACGAGACACTTAGACGCGGGCACCCCCATCTTCTCGGCCGCTAGGAAAAAAATATCGGGGGCAGGCTTGCTCCTTGCGACATCTTCCTGCGTCACGATCACAGGGAACATGTCAAAAATTTCGATTGCCTGCATCGTGCGTGACACGGTGTCGCGGGTGCCACCGCTGGCCACCGAGACCGGGTGTGTCGCCGCCACCCTCTTCGCGAACTCCACCACCGGTTGGTAGGCGATGACGCGATCGAGGTTGGCCAAGTAGTATGCCTCCTGATCCTCCACGACCCTTACCGGATCCATCGAGCAGCCAAAGCGCTGGTTCATGATCTCGACCGTCTCGTGCATCCCGACTCCGGCGTAAGATTGGGCGAGCTCCCGGGTGAGCTCAAAGTCGCCGCCGTTCTTCTGATACGAGTGGATCCAACCATCGAAATGGACATGCATCGACAGCGAGAGCGTCCCGTCATGGTCGAAGATGTAGCCTTCGAAGTCGCCTTCGGGAATGATGAGTTGATCCGACATGCCGGGAGGATTGGCCCGGAAGGGGCGAAAGTAAACCCGTGGCTTCGCGCTTGATTTCCAACCGCGCATCAATCTAGCCTCCTGTTCTATGAAGATCGCTCCCCTACTCGTGCTCGCTACGCTCCCCGCCCTCCTATCACAGACGCTCGCCCAGAGCCCGCTTGCACCCCCCGCCACCGGGACGATCAATACGGACAACTTCCCGACCATTGGAGAAGTCGTGCGCCTCGACCCAGCGCTCGATGAACTCATTCCGGAAGGCGCGAAAATCGAGGTGCTCGCGACCGGATTCGAGTGGTCTGAGGGCGCGGTCTGGGATCGCTCTGATAGCTCGGTCCTATTCTCCGATATCCCGCGCAACTCGGTGATGCGCTGGAGAGAAAACGTAGGGACGACCCTTTTCCTACAACCTGCCGGTTATACGGGCGCCACCGACTACGGGAAGGAGCCCGGTTCGAATGGGCTAGGCTTCGACACCAAAGGTCGCCTGATCTCTTGCGAACATGGCGACCGCCGCATCTCGATGCTTACCACGGGCGGCGGCAAGCGCACCCTAGCAGACAACTACAATGGCAAGCGCCTCAACAGCCCGAACGACCTCGCGATCAAATCGAATGGCGACATCTATTTTACCGATCCACCGTACGGCCTGCCGGAGCGCTGGGAGGACTCCCGTCGCGAGTTGGACTTCTGCGGCGTCTACCGGATCTCGAAGGAGGATGGATCTCTCACCCTGCTGACCAAGGAGATGACTCGTCCAAACGGGATCGCCTTCTCCCCGGACGAGAAGACACTCTACGTCGCACAGTCCGACCCCAGGGCGGCCATCTGGAAAGCCTTTCCAGTGAACGAAGATGGCACGCTCGGCGAGAGCAGAATGTTCTATGATGCAACGGCGGAGGTCGGAAAGGCGAAGGGCCTCCCGGATGGACTCAAAGTCGACAAGCAAGGCAATGTCTGGGCAACCGGACCTGGCGGCGTCCACGTTTTCTCCCCGGAAGGAAAACTGCTGGGCCGTATCGAGACTGGCGAGGCGACCGCCAATTGCGCCTGGGGCGGAGCCGACGGCAGCACGCTATACCTGACCGCCGACATGTATCTCGCGAGAATCAAGACAAGCACGGTCGGCAACGGTTTCTAAGAATTTGAGAGTCTGTAGGAACCCGGGAGCCCTTCAACAGCGAAAGGTGATTTGGAGCGTCGGGCTCTGCCCAGCTTTGGATCGGAGAATGACGGCAAGCGAAAACAAAACCGTCGACCTTGGCCACACCGTCACCACAAGATCTCGATCCGCCTCCCTCACCCGACTCCGAATCCGATAGTGACCATGAGGGGCATCACGAGCCAAGTCGCTAGACGCCGAACAGAGCTATCCCGCCCCCGGCAGCCGAATCACACCATCCCGCAGGTTGCGCAGCGTGCGCAATTCTCCCCACACGGCTCCCTTCATCCGCCGACCGCCACTGGTCCGCGCGCCCCCAAATCCATCCCGCTGTTCCTCGAAGAACCCGTCCACGAATTCCTGGCTACCCATCACCATCCCATCCGTGAAATATCTCACACGGCAACGCAGCGCCTGCGCCAGAGTCAAGCGGCCACCCGACTCCCACACCGCTTCGATTTCGCGCTGGCTGAAGCCCCGCTTCGATTTCTGAACGCCGTCGGGAGTCTTGCCTCCCACGACCTCCTGCCCGATCCCATAGAGAAATTTCCGGTAGCGCTCCAGTGCTTGTTTCCAAGGGATCGCCTTCTCATGCGAAACCGCCGACACCAGCCCCGCACGCGCCAGCCGCATCCCGCCCAACGCTGCCGCATAGCTGCACCAGCGATACTCCTCCGGCTCCGTAGCCAGCCCAGCGCGCAGAGGGTTCAGGTCGATGTAAGCCGCCACCGCACGCACCGCATCGCCTCCCTGCACCAATAGGCTTTTGAAGCGCCCCTCCCACAGCGCCCCTGTCCGGCCATGGGCATAGTTGTAGGCCAAAGTCATCTTGAGCTTCAGCTCCTTCATGAACATCGACAGGTCGAACAGTCGCTTCGACACCCGCTCCGCGATCTGCCGCAAACCCTCGGCATCCTCCAGCCGCCGCCGGGTGTCAATCTCCTCCTGCAGGAACTTCGTAGACATCTCACCAGACAGAACCGAGAGCCGCGAGAGGATGTCATCCTCACTCAACACAGCCAACGCCAACTCCCGATCCGGCACCTCCAATAACAGGTGAAAATGGTTCCCCATAAAACACCAGGCAATCACCTTCAGCCCGCTAAATTTGAGCTGCTTGAAGAGGATCTTGTGAAACGTCTCCTTGTCCTGGTCGCCAAACAGGATCTCCTGCCCCGCCGTGCGCGACACCACATGCACACAACGGCTCCCATGCG
>Ga0316197_10001298_pt1 | contig 17882 bp, 3 predicted proteins | sample OudBiesiAoxic_MG_FD_204939 | JGI IMG/M metagenome (GOLD analysis project Ga0316197, IMG submission 204939) | Coastal sediment microbial communities from Oude Bieten Haven, Netherlands - site A oxic | ecosystem: Environmental > Aquatic > Marine > Coastal > Sediment | place: Netherlands... | reverse complement strand
CGAGACCCGACTCCCCGACCAGGAAGAAGCCGTGCGCCGGGATGGTCAAGCCCGCGGGGCTCGCCCCCAGCGTCCACTCGACCTCCACCGTCCCGTCGCCCGTGCCGATGTCAAGCCGCGTCACCAGCGCCATCGTGTCCAGCGCGATCGGCTGGGACGTGGTGTTGAATAGCTCGATCCACTCGGGCTCCGAGTACGCCGAGAAGCCGGAGATGATCACGTCGCCCGGTTGCGGGCCCTGCGGTACCTCACAGAAACCCAAACCAACGTTGCACACCTCGCCACCGGTGCAGGTGTCCGTGTTGAGGCACCCCGACCCGGAGTCGCACGTGTCGTCCGTACAGGCCACGCCGTCGTCGCAGTCGACAGCGGTGCCGGTTTGACACGTGCCGCCCGAACAAACGTCGTTCTCGGTACAGGCGTCGCCGTCGTCGCACGATGCAGTGTTGTTCGAGTACTGGCAGCCGGCCAGCAGGTCGCACGTGTCGTCCGTGCACTCGTTCGAGTCATCGCATGCCAGATCGTTCGGTGCGATATCACAGGAATCGGTCGTCTCGTTGCACGTGTCGACCGTGCATCCCACGCCGTCGTCGCAGATCACCGCGGCGCCGGACAGGCATGTTTCGGCGAGGGTATCGCAGGTCTCGACGCCGTTGCAGTACAGCCCGTCGTCGCAGTCCTCGTCGACGGTGCAGCCGCCGGGGAGGAAATCGACCGTCAGTCTTGGCCGTTCGACCAGGACCGAGTACTCGCTCGAACGCACCTGGGCGCCGTTGACCGAGACGGGAATGAAGATCAAACCGAAGTTGCTCGCGGGGTCATCTACCCAGGCCTGCACGGCGCTGGTCACGTCGATGTCGTGGGTGCCCACCGCGAGCGGTGTCGCGGCCACGAGGGCGCCGATCTCGTCCGCCTGGACGCCGGCCTCACCGCCGTAGTCATTCCACGTCGTGGAGGCTTGGTCCCAGGTGTCGAGGGCCGCGTGGATTTCGCCAGCCGGTGCGACGCTCTCGTCGAAGATCACGAGCGTCAGCGTGGCCGACAGCACGAGGGTGCCCTCGGGAATCGCTCCGGTTCCGACGATGCCGTCGAAACGCAGCAGCCCGATGTTCTGGTTCGGCGCGGGATCTTCGGCGTCCCATTCCCAGTTATCAAGGGTGCCGTTGGCGGCATCGGGCGCCGCCTGCTGCAGGAAGGTGTCCTGCGTCCCGGTGTAGATGCCGTCGTTCTGGAACGTGAGCGTCGCGGGTGCCAGGACGCACTGGCCGTTTCCGTCGCAACTCTGGCCGGCAGGGCAACTCTCGGTTCCCCCGCAGACTCCGGCCGCGCACTCGTCGTCGATCGTGCAATCCCAACCGTCGTCACACACGCCGCCTTCGTTGCCGGCGGTATTGGAACAGGTCCCGACGTTGCAGGTGTCCACCGTGCAAGGATTCCCATCGTCGCAGTCTGGATCGCCGACGCACGGCGTACAGCCGGTGATCGGGTTGAACGCGCAAGCGCCGGCGTCGCAGGTATCCAGCGTGCAGGCGTTGCCGTCGTCGCAGTTTTCGTCCCCGACGCATTCGTACCCCTCGGGGAACCCGAGCCAACCGATCCCTCCTCCGGTGGAACTGGCACTGGCGGCCGGCGATCCGGCCTGAAGGCTGTAGTCCCGATTCGCCGGGTCCTGGAACAGCGGGTCCGTCGAGAGGTTTCCGGCGCCGCAGGCGACGTGATCGGTGTTTCCCGCGAGCGTGTAGTTGATGTTGCCATCGCAGCTTCCGGTGTTCATGCCGGAGGGCCAGACGATGGAGTTCTGGACGCTGATCGGCGCCCCCATCGGCATGCCGACGTTGGCGATCGTCACGTGATCCAGGATCGCGCCGGCGCCGTTGATACCGATCGGCATGCTGAACACCAGCACGTTGTTGAACGTGACGTTGCCGCCGCCCGACAGGCTCACGCACTTGTCGTCGGCGTCCCAGATCAGGGTGTCCTCCACCACGGGCGTGGCGCCGCTGTGGTCGATCATGTCGTCACCACAGTCGGCAAGGACCGAACGGCGCACGGTCTGGTCACTCGACGCATTGTCCAGGTGGAAGATGTCGCCGTCGACGTCGTAGGTCTCGTCGGCCCGCCCGATGCGGGTGAACCACGAATCCTCGATCAGCAGCGTGTGGCCACCACCGAGGAATTCGCCGCCGTAGCCGACGCGTGACCACAACGAGCGACGGATCGTGATGTCATTGCTCCCCGTCACGTGGTTGACCTTGCCTGGAGAGTCCGCGACCACGCAGTCCTGCATCGTCAACGAGTGCGAGTCGGAGAAATAGAAAACCGGAGGTCGAGGATGCCCGCTGGATGGCCCGTTACCCGCTCCCGTGATGAACACCCAGTCGTAGCTCGAATTGCCGGTGCCCTGGTGACGGAAGCCCTGCCAGCTCGGCGGGTTGTTGAGCGTCGTCTGCGGCAGAACCATCGCCGCAGGACCGCTGGTCGGGAAGAAGAAGATCGGCTCGGCCGCCGTACCTTGCGCCACGACGTTGCTACCCGTGGCCTGGATCGTCGTCCCGTTACCGGAAGGTCCCGCGTCGACCATCACCAAAGTTCCGGGCGCGATCGTCAGCGTGCTTCCCGAAGGAACCGTGACCGAACCGGTGAGATGGATCACGCCGTCTTCGGGTCCCCAGTCGAGGCCATCCCCGGAGAGCGTGCCGGACAGCGTGGTGAACAGTGCCGGTTGGTTGTCCAGCACGGTGACCACCCTGGATGTGCTCATCCCCAGGACGGAGACCTCGACCTCGATAAGTTGGCCCGCCACCGAGACGGGGTCGTCGATCGTGAACGACACGCTCCCGACGCCGTTGTAGAAGCGGATCTGATCCTCGCCGGGCCCTCCGGCGCCGGTACCTGCCGGATAGGTTTCGAAGACGGTGATCGTCGTCGGAATCGGAGTCTGATCCGACGCTCGTCTTGCCGAGACGGTGCCCACGGCGGTCCAGGTCTCCCAGTGGATCCGGTCCAGCTCGTCCAGGATCTCGGCCTTCAGGGTCAAGGTCTTGTCGTTGACCATCCTCGTCGGCATGGTCAGGCGCAGGCTGTCCGGCGCCCCCGTCCCGGGAGGGGCGTAGAACACCGTGGCCTCGGCGCGGTCGATCTCGACGCCATCGTGGTCCAGCGTCTGGATCACGATCGCGTTGTTTCCGGGGACCAGCGTGAAGTCGGACAGCCAGTTGGCCCCGACGCCGCCGGGGTTGGCGATCGTGTAGCTGTCAGCGTCGATGCCGTTGACCGCCACGCGGTACGCCCCGCACTGGTTGAGCTCGCCGCTCAGAGAGATCACCGGATTCGGATCCATGTAGGGACTGGCCGGAACCCCGTTCAACGTCGTCTGGCGGCGAATCTCGTTTTCGATGTACGCGTGCCGTGCGACGACCCAGTCCTTCATCCCCTGCTTGGTCTGCGGGCCGTTGCCCTGGGGAGTGCCCGTGGGGAACAGCGCGTCGGGTAGGGCGTCGATCCTCGCGTTCATTTCATCCACGGTGAAGACCGTGTCGAGCTGGTCGCAAACGGCTCCGACGAACAATCCCGCGAACTCGTTGTGGCGCAGGAAGCGCTGGACCGATGTGACCGTCGTGCGCCAGATCGTCTCGTGCGTCACCGGGAAGATGGCGTCCATGTCCCAGGGCAGGAACGTGGCGTGGTCCTTGGTCGGCCAGAAGTAAAGGAAGTAGTCATCGCCCGTATCGCGATAGATCCCGCCCTCGACGTTGTTCAGCACCATGTGCATCCCGAACCAGCGTGCCCACTGACTCACGACGCCGTAGTCCGGCAGGTGTTGCGGATACCAGCCGTCATAGGTGTCCTCGACGCAGAGACTGCCGCCGTCGCTCGTGCTGCACCACAGCGCGTCGACGAGGTTGATCAGATCGGTCCAGTCGTCCTCGTCCTCGTTGGTGATCTGCTGGTAGCCGTTACGCTCGGTGTCGTCAACGCGATACGCGTCGGGATCGTCGCCCAGGTAAACCAGCCGGGCGGGGTAGTCATGACGGCCTCGGTAGCAGCTACCGGTATCGGTGGGTAGGCAGGTCTCGCCCGTCGGACAGTCCGCGTCGCTGTCGCAGACGGTCTCGCTCACATCGCAGCGATCGGGGAAACGCAGCGGGCTGAGGTCGCCGTCCTGAGAGGCAAAGAAATCGTCGTCGATCCGCTCGACGTTGATGTAGGGCCAGTCCTGCGTCCCGCGGTGGGCCAGAGGATTCGTGTTGAGCCTGGCGAACTGGTTCTTCGGGACCGGGTCCCCCAGATCCTCGAACAACCCGTATCCCAGCGTCTGCCGGGCCGGCTGCTGCCCCATCAGGTTCAGCGACGTCAACTCGAATCCCATCTCGGAATCCAGCGGGTCGTCCGAGGGGAACTCGACGCGGAACGACGGCGGGTCCTGGTTCAGGCTGCTCGCACCGCGGTAGCGCTCGATCACGTTGTAGTAGATCTTGCAGTTGCCGCCTGCGTCGCAGTGCAGGAATGTCGCGTCGTACTCCGTCTTGTCGCGGACCGCCTGCAGATCCCGCGTGTACTGCGTCGTGATCAAGTGGTATTGCGGGAGATCGGTCAGCACCGGCGCGTCGGAGAACTTGCAAAGGAACGTCCGGGGAGGATGATTCCCCGCCGCGAAATTCCCGTCGTGTCCCACCGGTGCGATCGAGCTGGTTCCGTTATTCGCCACGACGGCGAAGTCCAGACGTTGGCCCTCGGCAAGACCGGCGACGGTAGCACTGTAGGTGCTCCCACCCACGTTGCTCATCGTGGTGTTGGAGTAGGCGATCGTCGGTTCCTGGTCCTGGCGGTAGAACAGCAGGACGAGCGGGGTCCCGATATCGATCACCTCGGCCGTGACGGTCACCGGCTGGCCGGCACCGGGAATCGGCGGATCGTGAATGACGTCGACGATGATCGGCGCGGGAGAGTTCTGGTATCCGCTGTTCTCTGCGCCGGGAGTGCCGTATTCGGCGAGGGACGCGACCCACGCCGGACCGTACTGGTTGGGCAGCAACGGGTTGATCAGCTCGAGCGAGGGACCGTCGCCGTCCGGGGTGCCGGGCCAGCTCCCGCCGTCGGCGTAGTCGACCACGTCCAGTTCGTTGCCGTCGGCGTCGGACAGGGCGATGCGCTCGCCGCCGTTGGACAGCCGGCCGTCCGCCCACTGCAGCGCGTCGGAGTAGCCGGTCAGCGCCTGGAGCAGCGCCGCGTCGAGCGCGATGACGAGATACTCCCCGGGAGCGAGGGTCGTCCCCGCCGGGAAGATCATGTCGAGGCCGTCCGAGATCTGCCAGTCAGCCATGTCGGCGGCGTTCGAGCCCGCGTTGTACAGCTCGACGAACTCCGCGTCGGCCACCAGGTCCGGCGGATGGTAGTGCATCTCGTTGATGACGATGACGAGCCCGACCGACACGGTCCAACTGTCTCCGTCGAACGGGAGTCCACCGCTCTCGATCGCCCCGGACGCGAGGGCGATCGTGGTCGACCCCGGCAGGGGCGCAGCGTAGCCACTGAAGAGATAGGGGCCGGCACCGCTGCCGCTCACCGCCGTCGCGGGCGAACCGTTGACCGTCAGATCGCCGGCGCTCACGCCGGTGACCGACATGCTGAAGTTCACCGTCACCGAGGGCAGGGTCTCGACCGAACTCAGCCGGGTCGGGGACTCGTCGGCGACCGTCGGCCCCGTGCTGTAGACGCTGTTCTGGGTGCCGGGCGTCCCGTGGGTTACGAGCGACGGCAGCCAAGAAGAGGACAGATTGTTGTCGAGCGCGGGGTGGATCAACTCCAGAGAGGGGCCGTCGCCGTCCGGCTCGGGGGGCCAGGGCGGGTCATCGTCGCAGATGACGAGGTCGATCTCGGTCGACAGGCCCGCGGGGCCGTCGCGCAGGATGATGTCGTCGCCGCCGTTGCCGAGATTGGTATCCAGGCTGCCGAACTCGAATCCGGCGGTGTATCCGGTGGCGGCGGAGAGGTTGGCGATGTTCTCCGCAACGACGATGTACTCTCCCGGGGCCAGGATCGTCCCGGGTGGGAAGACGAATGGCACAGGACCGAAGTCCAACTCCCACCCACCGATGTCGACGGTCGCACCTGCCGTGCACTGGAACTCGACGAACTCGAGCAATACCTCGCTGTCGGTCCCGAGCGGGTTGTAGTTGATCTCGTTGATCACGACCTGGGCCTGGCTGCTGCTTGCCAGTGCCACGCAGGCGAGGAACCCGACAACGAACGCTTCGATTCGTCTACCCGACCGTCTCATGATGCGACCCCTTGTTGTATCCCGATGCGTCAGGCAGCGCCTTGCATTGTGGAGTGCGTTGCCCCCTGGTGAACGCTCTCACGAACGAACGCCGTCTGTCACATCGGTCGAACCCTCCGGCCAGAGCGTCGCCGTCGTTGGCCCGTGTCGCGACGCTCTGATCCCCCTGTGCTCACGGGCAAGCACCTGTCGGCAAACGCTCCGGCCCCGCCGTCGCGTGACCGTACGTGCCGGTGCAAACGTGCTGCGCACGAATGATGTAGTAAAAACCTTCTCCTGCTACGGGAACTGCTCGCTCGTCCATGAACCCGGAGTCGGCCAGATCGTCTTCCAGACACTGCGCCTCGTCGGTGCCGTCGTCCGCGCGCAACTCTCCGAGCAAGCCGCCGGCAGCGTCGTAGACCACACCGTTCAGGGCGGACCAGTCGAGCGTCGTCGGATCCGCCCCGTCGAGCACGAGGCCCGTCACCTCGAGCGGCGGATCCCAGAACAACGGATTCAGCGGCGCACAATCCAGAAAGTCGTCGACGCCGTCCGCATCGTCATCCGGGTCCACGCAGTCCGCCGTCCCGTCGACGTCCGTATCGGTGAACGTCTCGTCGACGGGCCCGTCGCAGTCGTTGTCCAGCCCATCGCACACCTCCATCGTCGAGCCCTGCATCGGGTCGCACGTGTCGAAGGTGTTGCCGAAGATGCACAACAACTGGCCCACATTGCCCACACACTCGCCGACACCGCAGGTCGTCGGAGGTTGCGGGACGTTGTCGTCGACCTGGCCGTTGCAGTCGTTGTCGACGTTGTCACAGACTTCCGGATTGCCCGGAAAACGCGCCGGGTTGCCATCGTCGCAATCCCCGCCGCAGAGGCTGACGCCATCGTGGTCCGCGTCCGAGTTGTCGCAAACGGTGAACAACCCGTCGATCACGTAAGGCGAGATTCCACCCTGGTTGAGCACGACCAGGTCGAGATCGAACACGCTCGTCTGGCCCGGGATGGCCGCACCGGATACGCGGAACAGGATGTTGACGATGGCGCCTGTGCCGGCCATGGGCGTGGTCCCGGTCAGCGTGATGTCCGCCTCCCCCGGTAACGAAAGATCTTCGGTCAACGCGAGTTGCTGGCTCAGGGTCGTCTTGCTCACACCGAGCGCCTCGAGCAGCGTCGCATCGAACAGGACCGAGATCTCGGCGTCCTGGATTCCGGTGGCCGGCGCCGCCACGATGGGCACCAGGACCGTGTCGCCCGGGCCACCACGGGCATTGGCGGGCATGCTCAGGCTCGCCTGATCGTTGACGTAGATCCAGCTGTCCCCGGTGAACGCGCTAGCATCGAGGTCCTGAATCCCTCCGCTGACCAGGCTCACCGTCACCGCCCCGGGAGGAGGCGACGTCACGTCGAACAGGTACGGCCCGGCGCCGCTCCCGCTCACGGCCCCCGCCTGGACGCTGGCGACCAGCAGGTCGTCGGGCGTCACCCCGGTCACCGGCTCCGAGAACAGCACGGAAACCGACTGAAGGCCGGGGACGATCGCACCCCGTGGCGGGTCCTCGCCCATCACGATCGGTGCCAGGGTGTACTCGCTGTTCAACTGTCCCGGGGTGCCGAAGGTCCCGACGGACGCGCGCCAGGTTTGTCCCACGGCGTTGTCCAGGTTCGGGTTGACCAGTTCCAGCGAGGGCCCGTTGCCGTCGGGCTGTAGCGGCCACGGAACCGCGTCGTCGAACTCGACGAAGTCGATCGCGAAGCCGTACTCGTTCGTCAGCGACAGCGGTTCCCCGCCGTCGCCGAGTTTCCCCTCGGGCCACTGGTGGGGGGTGGAGCAGCCCGTTGCCGCGAGCAGCGCCGCGGGATCCTGCGCCACGACGACGAAGCCGTTGGCGGGTACGAGGATCCCGGTCTGAAATACGAACGGTGTATCCGCGAAGCCCGAGATCGACCACCCGGAGACGGCCACCGGCGACGACTCCATGTTGTGCAACTCGATGAACTCTTCCACGTCTCCGACGGAGGGGGTATTGTAGTTGATCTCGTTGATCACGACCCGCGGCAGCGAGAACGAGTACAGCCAGGAGTCGCCGCTGAACGGATCGGCGTCGAGATCTTCGATCGAGCCGGGGGGCATCGACACGAAGACCGGACTCGCCGTGGGCGCGGCAAATCCGCCGAACTGATACGGGCCCGCGCCTTCCCCCCCGACGCAGGTCGAGCAGGTCAAGCTTGTGGCCGGGGATCCCGCGACGGTGAGGTTCGATGCGGCCACGTTGCGTACGGGCTCCGAGAACGTCACCGTCACGGTGGACAGGGTTTCAATGACCGACCCGCGAGAGGGGGTCTCGACCGTCACGATCGGCGCATCGGTATACGTGCTGTTGAGCGCCCCCGGCGTCCCGTTGTCGATCGTCGACGCCCGCCAGGCCTGACCCGCGGAGTTGTCGATCGCCGGGTTGACCAGCTCCGCCGACGGGCCGTCGCCATCGGCCTCCCTGGGCCACGGGGGAACGTCGTCGAACTGGACGCGATCGACCTGCACACCCGAGCCGTCCAGGATCTGGATCGCCTCGTCCTCGTTGGACAGGCTGCCGGTAGGCCACCGGTGCGGCGTGAGATAACCGGTGGCGGATTGCAGGGCCGGCGGATCCTTGGCCACCACGACGTAGTCTCCGGCGGCGACCATCGTTCCGGGCGGGAAGACGAACGGTGTGTCCGCGAACTCGGTGATGCTCCAGCCCGAGATGTCGATCATGTCCGGTTCGGCGTTGTACAACTCGACGAACTCCTCGAGATCGGCGAGTCCTGTCGGGTTGTAGTGAATCTCGTTGAATACGATTTCTGGAACCTGTAACGAGTAGATCCACGCGTCCCCGGCGAAGGGTCGGGAATCCGTATCCTGGATCGACCCCGGTCCCAACGTGACGATGACGGGGCTGATCAGGGGAGCGGCGAAACCGTCGAATACGTAGGGACCGGCGCCGGTACCGCCGACACATGTTCCGCAGGTCACACCGGTCGCCACGGAAGACGCGACGATCAGGTCCGCGGGCACGACGCCGGACACCGGCTTGGCGAAGATCACGGCGATCTCGGTCGGACCGGAGACGATCGAGGTCCTCGGTGGATCTTCCCACAAGACGATGGGCGCTTCGGAGAAGCAGCTGTTTTGAAGCCCCGGCGTTCCGTTCGTTCCCGTGGACGCGCACCAGACCAGAGGGTAGGCGTTGTCGAACTCGGGGTGGATCAATTCCAGCGACGGGCCGCCACCATCCGGTGAATTCGGCCACAGTCCGGTGTCGTCGTACAACACTTCATCCATGACGACCGGCGTGGGCATGGCATCGTCGAGCAGTTGGATCAGTTCGCCCCCGTTCGAAAGACCACCGCTGTCCCACGCGAAGATCTGGACGCCCGAAGGAATCGAGGGACCTCTGAGGTCGAGGAATACGGCGTCCTCTGCCAGGATCAGGAACTCTCCCGGCCCCATGGTCACACCCGGGGGAAAGGTGTGAACGATACCGGGACCGATGGACCACCCGGAAAGATCCACGGTCGTCGGCCCGGCGTTGAACAGCTCGATGAACTCGAGATCGTCCGGATCCTCCTCGGGGAGCACGGCCCAGTCGGCAGGATGGTAATGCAGTTCGTTGATCACCACTTGAGCGCTCGTGACGCTGACGAAGGCAACCAACGAACCGATGAGGGCCACAGCGCGCAACCAATCGACTGAAGATGGTTTCAACGCTGATCTCCCTCTACCGCGTTCCCCACTAGGGATCGATCGAGGAGCGCGGACTAGAATCGGAGTCGGGTGGCCGGGCGGTTTCGAGCTTTGGTGAATCGACGGTGCCCGAGCGGGCAGGCGTTTCTGGAGACGCTGGCATGCCGGGCGGTTGCATCACGTGAGGGCCCCTGTGCCGTCGCGGAGAACTCAACTACAGTCCCCTTTTCCACGCCCCATTTGCGCGGTCACGGGGTATCTCCATCGACGTGAAATTTCGTCTTGAATTCGATGCGAGCGTACGCCGAGGTCCAGCATGTGTCAATCGACATGTCGGCGAGAATCGTGACCTGAATTGTCCGGAAATACAAGGAAAAACGGCTATCAGCGCGATACGGACGCGGAGGTTTCCCATGCGTCGATCGAAGGTCCGTGGAGTGCCCTCACGAGCCGATCAGGGTCGCCGGAAGGAGATCAAACTGCAGACTTGCTACAGGCGCTCCCGACGCGTCAAGAGCCCGAGGTGAGGCGGGTGCTTCGGGTGGACCTTGAATGGTCAGGCTGCAGTTCCCGCGGTCCACGACACGGAAGGTGAGACTCACGATCGTCGGTTCACCGTCGGTCACGCCGTTCCCCTCGTCGCCGCTGTTCTTGGTCACGCCAACCACGACACGGTTACCTTGCTGCGAGGCCATCACGATCGCCTCTTGATCTGGGGTGGGCTGCAGCACGGTTCCCAAGACCGCGGTTCCACTCTCGTACCGCGCGACCTCGGGGTCGCCGAGCACGAGATCGAAGGCAAACGAGTAGAGATCCGTGCTCGTGGTCGGACCGCCGAGCACGACGTGAACCGTGATCAGGCCGCCCGATCCGGGTTCCGCTGTCAGACGCACCCTGTCCGATCCCGCCTCGGTCCCACTGGGACCGAACAGCGCGACGGGAGCTGGATCGGTCGGCACGTGGACGTCGGACCCCGCGCCACCGCAGCCGGCGGCGACGCAGGCAATCACTGCCGCCAGCGTCACCCGCCAATAGCGCCTACCCGACGTTCGGTGACGGGCTTGATCGGCAAGAACCATTCCCTCTCCAGGCCCCGATCAGGGCTCGGTGATCCGTTGACCGAAGTGCGGAGCCATCATGCTCAGATCCGTTCCATCGATCGTGCAATCGCGATCGAAATCGGTCGCAGGATCGTAGACGGCCGCGCCGCAAGTGCTGCCGAACGAACGAGCCAACTGCGCGAGATCGACTCCATCTACCCTGCCCGACCTGTCCGCATCGGCCAGGGCCGTACCGGTTTCGCAAGAGTCTCCCGTGCCGTCGTAGTCGTAGTCCCGCTGCTCCGGATTTGCGAGGACAGGACAGTTGTCCAGGCAATCGGCGACCCCGTCACCATCGGCGTCGGGAGACTCGAAGAGACAGGCGGTGTTCTGACAGGAATCGACGGTGCACGGGTCTCCATCGTCGCAATCGCGGTCCGCGTAGCATTCCGCCGGTCCCACGCTCGTCAGCCCGACGACCAAAGAGAAGTCCGAGCTGTCGAGAGAAAGGTTGTGCCCCTGAATCGCCACTACGTTGTTGCCGGTCGACAGCAAACTCGGATCGAGTGTGATCGTCATCGGTTCGTTGGGCACAGTTGTCGAGCCGGAACACTCGTGGTCCGCGTCCGCCGTTCGGGTGTGCTCCGGCGGATCCCCCTGCACGTTGTCCCGCGCCACCTCGATCCCGTTCAGATAGGCGACGAACGAATCGTCGTAGTCCAGGGTCAAGGCAAGACTGGAGATCGTCGTCGGATCGTCGACGTGGAAAGATCGACGAACGAAGACGGAGACGTAGCTGCCCTGCATGTCGGGCAGGACCGTCCCGTGACTCGCGCCACAGTCGGTACCGTATCCGAATCCGCCCGAACCGATACTCCACGATGAATCGTCGAAGGCTGGCACGCTCCAGTCGGCCGGAGGCCCCGTGATTCCCTCGAGGTACCGCCAAGGGTCGTGCGGACCGATGGGAAGCGAACCGGCTGGAGGCGCTTCGTCGCACTGTCCGGACGAGACGATGCAGACCTGACCCGGGCCACAGTCGAGTCCACTCAGACAGTCCACGCACTGCGCCGCGGCGTCGCTGCATAGCTGCCCCGTGCAGTCGGGGGCTGCGCCGGGTTGACAGCCGCTCAGCGGATCACAGGCCTCGTTGCCGTTGCAAAACGAACCATCATCGCAGTCGGCGTCGTCAGTACACCCTGCCGCGACGGTGCAGCCGTCGGGGTCGACCAGGGTGCCCTGCGGTGTCGCCGGGCAGAGATCGTCGCAGGTGGGTACGCCATCGCCGTCGTCGTCCTCGGATGTCGCCGGGAAACCGTAACGCCAGACCTCCGGCCCAACGTCCTCGGCGACGAACAACTCGCAGTCCTTCAGCGTGACGCCTTCCTGATCGTTCCCGGGAAGCTCCCAATCCGCGATCATCGTGCCGTCGGGATCCATCGCCACGACTCGATTGGGCCCGTCGAAGATCGCGTACAGCACGCCGGTTTCGCGATCGTAGTGCAGACCCGAAATGGCGGTGCGCCCCGAGACGGGTGTGATGGTGTTCACGAGCGTCACGACGGTGGAACTCGCGCTGGAACGGATCGGAAGATTGAAGACGTAGATCCTGCCGTCGGACTGCAGGCCCGCGTAGAACACTCCGCCCTCCGGGTGCGCGGGATCGGGGACGAAGGTGAGCGCCTCCAGGCCCGAATTGTCCGGACCTTGCATGGTCGCGGTCAGATCGAACGTGCGAAGCACCTGGCCGGTCGAGACGTCGAACTCCCGGACCGAGTCGGGATTCTCGACTCCGAGGAAGATCACGTCTCCGGACGGATCGGCCACACAGACACCCTCGAGATCACCCGGAACGGACCAGTTCGAGAGAATGTCGCCGTCGGCGGTCGACGCGGTGACGGTGCCCCCATCACTGACGAGGAACAACCTCGCGAGGCGGGTATGCCACACGATACCGCTGGGCTCGTAGCTTGCGGGCAGCGTGCCGCCGATCTCGGTCCCCGGGAGATCGCCGGGAAACGGATCCGCGCTCCAACCAAGTAGCGCGCTGCCGAACATGAGTCCGACCGCCAGCATCGAGCGACCGGAGTAGGAAACGAGCCGCCTCAAACCGTACACCTCTCGCCAGGGGCAGCATCCGGAAAACACGACGTGCGGAGCGGTGCCCAGGCAAAAGGTAGGGAAACGACTCATGAGGAGTCAAGCAACCGCGGGCAGTCTTGGCGCGGCGGAACCGTCTTGGCGACCGTCCGATATCGGAATTGTGATCTACGGAACAACAACGTAACCGCGACGATTCTCAGGCGCCGTGCGTCGTCGCAACGGCTTCGTCGAAAAGTCACCGGCGGTCTCTACGCGGGGCACGACGACGAGGTGCAACGTCTCCTCGAGACCCGGGTTGGCCCGAGACACGCAGCGGGATGCGCCCCTCGTTGGCCGACCCTTCCAGCGACAGCGCCAATCCGTTCCGACTATCCTCGAGCACCTCCACCGTGATCTTGATCAACGGTCCAGATCCCTCGAGTGCCGCGACACCGTACATGCCGATCCGCAGCATGCCGTCCACATCGTGACTGACCATCGACCAGGAGAAGCCCAGACGGGCCAACTCGATCCCGGTGATTCTCATCTCCTTCGCCGAGTAACCGAGTGCGAGATCGAGCGCCTCGATCCCGTCGGCGCGGCGCAGGAGCAGAACGACTTCGCGCTGCTCACCGACCCTCATGGCTTCGCCGATCCCGCTCAGGACGGCGATCGCCGGGCCGGCTCTCCTCGAGCGCCTCACGCTGCGCTGGCCTGTCGCGGCCAACCGCTCCGCCTCACGTCGATCCTGTGCGGCGACCTCGGCCTCTTCGTCGGCGGCCTTGGCGCCTGGGGCCGGCACCCAGTTCCCCGTGACGTCGCCGAACAACGTCGCGTAGAAGTCGTCGACTTCGGTCTGGCTCAGTGGGTCGTGCGCGAACCGCGGAGAGACGCAGTCGTGATCATCGGCGGAGACGTAGCGATCGCAGCGGAAGAAGCCCCAGTCCGACGCGGTCGTCACTGCCACATCGAAGTGGTCGATGACCTGTACTGCGAACTGCGACACCTTGGCCGCGTCGAACGAGGTCACGACTCCATTGCCGCTGACATCGGCGGTGATGAGTTGCATATCGGACAGAACCCGTGCCTGGACTGCGTACTGGGCGATGTAGGAGGCGTCAAACGAAGTGATCGCGCCGTTGTGATCGGCAATTCGCTGGTCGCCGAACTTGTTCATCGGCGTGACGACGAAGGCACCGAACTGGTTTCCGATCTGCCACCCGCCATCCGCACCGCTCTCCGCCTCGAGCGTGGCGTCATCGTCGATGTCGATCCGGACCGCGGGCACCCCTTTCGTGCTCGGCTCGGCCGGGCCCACGCTGTCCCGGTAGTAGCGAACCACGCCGGACAATCCGCACTCCCCGCTCGCCGCGTAGATGCAGTCCTCTGCCGTGCAACTCTCGTCCGTGCACGGATTGCCGTCGTCGCAGCTCAGGGCTGCCGCGCAGGTGACGTCCACACGGAACACGTTCTGGCTCAACGTGCCGACGACTCGCACGATTCCGGGCCCCGACACCTCGAGACAATCGTCCGCCGGGCCGAGGAAATCGTGCAGGCCGTCTCCGGCGGCATCGATGATCTCGGTGACACGTCCATCCGGCCGGACCTTGAACGCGTTGTGGCTGGAGAAGCCGGCGACGTAGACGTTGCCCTCATCGTCGGCACCGATGCAGGTCGGGCTTTCGAGTGCATTCCCGTTACCGTCGCCCGTGGCGTCGAGGACCATCGACACCGCACCTCCCGACGTCACGCAGAAGACGTTGTCGCTCGCGTTTCCCGTCACACACAGGGTGCCCGAGCCGTCCACGCTGAGGCCCTCGGGGCCGGACAGGGCATGGCTTCCGTCTCCCGTGGCATCGAGGACCAGGGTGATGACGCCCCCCGGCCCGACGCGGAAGACATTGTTGCTGTCGCGCCCCGCGACCCAGACCTGGCCGTTCCCGTCCAGGGCCACCCCCTTGGGCCCCCGGAGGGAGTTCGAACCGTCCCCCGCGGGTCCGAGGATCTCGCTGACGGTCCCCGCCGGGCCGATCTCGAACAGATTGTTGCTGTGGTAGCCGGAGACGTAGACGTAGCCCTGGTCGTCGGCGATCACGCCGATCGGGCCGGACAGAGGATGCACACCGTCGCCCGCGCCATCGAGAATCACCGTCGCCGATCCGCCGGCCTCGATCTTGTAGACGCGGTCATTGAGGTAGCTGGCGACGTAGACGTTGCCCGCGCCGTCGACGTCGATGCCTACGGGTAGGCCCAATCCGTCGGCGACACCGAGAATCGGTTGCGGCTCTCCTCCCGGCGGGATCTTGAAGACGCTGTCGTGTATCCCGAACCCGGAGCCCGAAACATAGACGTTGCCGGTCTCGTCCACTGCGATTCCGTCTGGCAGTTCCAGCGGAACGCCCGCTCCACCGGTGGCATCGACGAGCTGATCCATGAGCACGTCGTCGCCCCCGGGACAGACGATGCAATCGAAGACGGGGTCACACGCCTCCGGACCGTTACAGACGATGCCGTCGTCGCACACGGCGTGCTCGAGCGAATTCAAGCAGCCGATCACTGGATCGCAGGAGTCCGCCGTGCAGCCGACGCCGTCGTCGCAGTCGAGGGGCGTCCCGGCCTGGCACAGGCCGATATTGCAGCTCTCGCCCTGCGTGCAAGCATCGCCGTCGTCACAGACGGTACCGTCCGAGAACGTCTGGAGCTGGCACAGGCCGCTGGTTGGATTGCAGAAGCCCACGTTGCAGGCGTCATCCAGACCGGAGCAGTCCACGGTCAAGCCGCCGCAGACTCCCGCCTCGCAGCTGTCATCCGCGGTGCACGCGACCTCGTCGTCACACGGCGTCCCGTTGGCCAGCGTGGACCCGTCGCACAGACCCGTCGCACCGCAGCTATCGCCCTCGGTACATTGGTTGCCGTCATCGCAAGTCGCGCCCGTGTCCGGCGCATTCACGCAGCCGGTCTGGGAATCGCAGGAGTCCAGCGTGCAGCCGTTGCCGTCGTCGCAGTCGAGCAACGGGCCGCTGGCGCACACACCGTCACTGCAGGAACCGTCACCCGTGCAGGCTTCCCCGTCGTCGCACGACGTTCCGTCGGCCAGGGTCTCGGCCCGGCAGGTTCCCGTTGCCGGGTCGCAGAGACCGAGATGGCAGGCATCGGCCCAGACACTGCAGTCCTGCGGGGTCCCGGTGCATTGACCTGTCGCGCAGACGTCGCCGAGCGTGCAGAGATTGCCGTCGTCGCAGGCGTCGGGTTGTCCGTCGCCATTCTGGTCGTCGTCCGCCGTGAATGCGCAGCCGGTCAACGTGTCGCAAGAGTCTGCCGTGCAGGGATTCCCGTCATCGCAGCTGATGGCGATTCCTCCCTCGCACACGCCCGATGCGCACGTCCCGCCGGTCGTGCAGGCGTCGGCATCGCAGGCGGTCCCGTCGCCGACCGGAACGGGTTCGCACGATCCGGTGCCAGGGTCGCAAACCCCGACGTTGCACGAGTCGTCGACAGCGGAACAATCCAGCGGAGAACCCTCGCACTGACCGACGTTGCAGCGATCGTTGTCCGTGCAGGCCTCGCCGTCGTCACACGGCAGGCCTTGGTCCACTGGCTGGGCCGAACAGGTTCCGGTCAACGGATTGCAGATGCCCAGATTGCAGGCATCGTCGAAACTCGAGCAGTCCGTCATCGAACCCGTGCAATACCCGGCGACGCAGGTGTCGTCGTCGGTGCACAGGCTGCCGTCGTCGCAGGCCAGCCCCTCGTTCTTCGGCGTCACGGCGCACTGCCCCGTCGTCGTGTCGCAATAACCGTCGCCGCAAACTCCCCCGACGTCGGTGCAGTCGACCCCTCCGCATCGCACCGCGGCGAAGTCCTGGTGCACCGTGCCTGCGGCGAAGAGGTTCGGTGCACCGAAGGTGCTGGAAGTGCCGTCGTTGTAGTTTGCCCAGGGTGTGATGAACGGCCCCGGGTCTTCCTCGAGCTTGAATACTTCGTCGCTGCCGACCCCGCTGTCCGGGACCACTCCCTCACCCGCAGGCCCGAAGACCGTTTCGCCCGTCTCGTTCAAGATCGTCAGCTGCCAGTTCCGATTGCTGACCTCGATGTCGTCGTTCGTGATGAAGGTCCCGCTGGCCCCGGCGCCGGTCTGCACGTTGATCCACCAGTCCCCGGCCTCGGGATCGAAGCTCGGATCGTCGGCCAGCGCTTCGGAAACGGTGATGAGGGTGCCGCTGCGCAGGTCGGACCAGACGCCTTCGTTGCTGAAGAACAGCGACACGACCGATTCCTCGACCCCGCCGGTGTCCTCGCTGATACGCAACTCCCACCCGCGAATGTCCAGGTGATCCACGGTGACCACGAGCTCGAACCAGTCCCCGCCATTGCCCACAACGCGCCCCCAGTAACCGTCCGCTGCTCCGCCGTCCAGGAAGTTGGTGGGTGCTACGGCGTTGTATTCGTTCAAGATCAGCGGTCCGAGCGTGGCATCGTTGGCCGCCAGCGGGGTGACCGACGTGAACAGGCGTCGTCTGCTGTCGCCGTCCGGGTAGCGGCCATAGGAGCTGTTCGACGGAATCGAGTCGTAGGTCAGGTAGTCGAGCAGGGTGCCGCTCGTCGAATACAGGCCCACGAATCCACTCAGCGGGTTCAGGCGGAAGCTCGCATGAAACGGGCCTTCCGACGGTTCTCCATCGCCCCAGACCTGCATCCAGCAGCCGGCGCAGATCGTGGTTCCGATCGGCACCTGCCACGAGAAGGGCAGGTTGACGTTGTCGCTGAG
>Ga0316197_10001297_pt1 | contig 17885 bp, 16 predicted proteins | sample OudBiesiAoxic_MG_FD_204939 | JGI IMG/M metagenome (GOLD analysis project Ga0316197, IMG submission 204939) | Coastal sediment microbial communities from Oude Bieten Haven, Netherlands - site A oxic | ecosystem: Environmental > Aquatic > Marine > Coastal > Sediment | place: Netherlands... | reverse complement strand
GGCTGTCTCCTCGGTCGTCGGCGCCGGCTCATCGTCAGGCTCGTCGACCTCGGTGTCGGAGGGTTCGGTCGCCGCCGTGTCGTCGGATGACGTCGTGTCGTCTCCGCTCGAACATGCAGCGGCGACGAGTGCAACGGTGACGATTCCTGCCGACAGGCGTTTCCTCATGTCCGGAGGATCGCACGCGTCTGCAGCCGGACGTAACCTGAGCCGGTGATTGAGTTCATCTCTGCCGACGTGTTCGACCTCGACACGATGCTCGCCGACCTGGCAACGCTCGTCGAGATCGAGTCGCCTTCGCTCGACCTGGATGCGCTGGACGCGTCGGCTGGTGTGCTTGCGGCGATGATCGAACGCCACCTCGGTGGAGTGTGCGAAGTCATCCCGAGCGCCGCCGGGCCGCACGTGCACTGGAAAGGGGGTGGCGACCCCCAGGTCCTGATCCTCGGGCACCACGACACTGTGTTCCCGATGGGCACGCTGGCCAAGCGCCCCTTCGACGTCGCCGACGGCATCGCAACTGGGCCCGGTGTGTTCGACATGCTCGGCGGCATCGTCCAGGCGCTCCATGGATTGAGCCGTCTCGACGACATCAGTGGGGTCGAGTTGCTGTTCAGCGCCGACGAAGAGGTCGGCTCGATCCACTCGCGTGAGTTCATCGAGGACCGGGCCCGCGCCTGCGGGAACGTGCTCGTGCTCGAGCCGTCGGCCGATGGCGGTGGCCTGAAGACCGGCCGGAAAGGGTGCGGAACCTTCGAGGTCGTCGTCGGTGGCCGTGCTGCGCACGCTGGCCTGGAACCCGAAAACGGTGTGAATGCGCTGGTCGAAACTGCGCACCAGGTGCTCGCGATCAATGAGATCGGTCGGCCGGAGGTCGGCACCACGGTCACGCCGACCGTTGCGACCGCCGGCACCGCAGACAACGTGGTCCCCGCCGAGGCGCGGATCAAGGTCGACGTCCGCGTCGAGTCGGCCGACGAAAAGGATCGCGTCGAGTCGGCGATGTCCGGTCTGGCCGCGGTCGACGACGCGACGACGATCACCGTGCTCGGTGGCGTCAACCGGCCGCCGATGCCGGAGTCGGCGTCCGCGACGCTGTTTCCCCTCGCCGTGCAGGTCGCCCCGGGCATTGCCGGGTTCGCGGTCGGTGGGGGGAGCGACGGCAACTTCACCGCTGCCATCGGCGTGCCCACGCTGGATGGGCTCGGCGCGGTCGGTGGGGGAGCACACGCCGATACCGAACACGTCGTCGTTGCGACCATGCCGGAACGAGCGGCGCTGGTTGCGAACATCGTGGCCGCGATCGCCGATGGGAGCTGAGGGCATGTCGCTGCGTGTGGTGATCACCGCCGCCGGTGCAGGGATCGGACGTGCGACGGCGGAGCACTTCGCGTCGACGGGCGCCCGGGTGTCGGTCTGCGATATCGACCCGTCGGCGGTCGCCGACGTCGGCGACATCGAGGGGATCGTCGCGTCGGTTGCCGACGTGTCCGACACCGCATCGGTGGACCGATTCATGTCCGAGTCCATCGAGGCACTCGGCGGCATCGACGTGTTGGTCAACAACGCCGGAATCGCCGGCCCGGGCGGCGTGCTCGAGGATCTCGATCCCGACGATGTGACCAGGACGCTCGACGTCGACGTCACCTCGATGTTCCGCACGTCGCGCCACGCGATCCCCGTGATGAAGCAGCAGGGGAGTGGCGCGATCGTGAACATCGCGTCGACGGCCGGTTTGTTCGGGTTTCCGTACCGGTCGCCGTATGCCGCTGCGAAGTGGGCTGTGATCGGGTTGACGAAGACGATGGCCATGGAGCTCGGCGAGTTCGGCATCCGGGTGAACGCCGTGTGCCCCGGTTCGGTGGAGGGCTCGCGGATGGATCACGTGATCAACCTCGAAGCCGTCGCCACCGGGCGCACCGGCGACGAGATCCGCGCTGGCTTCGAGCGGCAGGTGTCGTTGCGGACCTTCGTCGACGCGACCGACGTCGCGCACACCATCGTGTTCCTCGCGTCGCCGGCCGCATCGAAGATCACCGGCCAGGCCATCCCCGTCGACGGCCACACCGAATCCATGCGGACCTGACCAGACGGTCGATCGGTGACGGAGATCGACACAGGAGCTTCGATCTCTTCTTGCTATCGTGAGTTGATAGACATCTAAACCGAACAGGTGTACGATACAATCATGTCGTCAGGCGGTGCGGGCGCAACACCGACCGGTCCGGTGGATGCGATCGACGGTTCGTCGTTCGAGTCGCTGCTCGACGACGTCGCCGGACACCTGAACGCGCAGCACGGTCGGCTGATCGACCTGACGGTGTGGCTGCTCGCGCATCCGGAGGAGTGGCAGGGCGACGGGTTGTGGACGCCGAATCAGTACCTTGCGTGGCGCTGCGGCATCGGGCCGGCGCTCGCTTCGAACGTCATCGCGGCCGCCGAGCGCGCCGCCGAACTCCCGACAGCCATCGGCGCGGTGCGGTGCGGCGAGATGTCGCTCGACCAATTGATGCCGATCGTCAGAAGCGTCCCGTCATGGGCCGACGAGCAGGCCGTGTCGTTGGCCAAGCGGCTCACGGTGGCGCAGACCCGGCGAATGATCAGGGAGACCGACTGGGACTGGCAGCCGGGCCGGGTCGACGGACCCGAAGCGCGTGAGGCGTCCCTGCCCGGCGAGGAAGTACGTGCGGACGAGTTGTCTTCGGACGGCCCGTCGTCCGAGCCGGTCGCCGAGGCGTCGACCCCCGATGAGAATCGGGTCAATTACGGGTTCGGGCCCGACGGTCGCTGGTTCCTCCACGCCGATCTCGATGCCGACCTCGGCTCACTGTTCGAGTCGGCCCTCGACGAAACGCGCGACGCCGAGCTCGCCCGCCGTTGCCATGACGGCGGCGATGATGGCGCCTTCTGGCCCGCGTCCAACGCCGACGGACTGATCGAACTCGCACAGCGATCGCTCGACGCGGTGACCGCACCGGCTCGGCGGAACCGATACCGGGTCAACCTGTACCTCGAACGCGACGGCCGGCTTGCCACCGACACCGGCGTCGAGATTCCCGAGCCGATCGCCAGGTACCTCACCTGCGACGGACACATCGATCCGGTCGTGGCGGATCGGGGCCTCCCCGTTTCGGTCGGCCGGTCGCAGCGGACGATCCCGGATCGCACACGTCGAGCTGTCCTGCATCGTGATGGTCGCTGCTGCCAGATCCCGGGCTGCACTGCGACCCGCGGACTCGATCTGCATCACATCGTTCACTGGTCGCAGCTCGGCCCCACCGACACGTGGAACCTGATCACGCTGTGTTCGAGACACCATCGGATGCACCACAAGCACCGACTCGGGATCTCCGGCAACGCGGACCACCCCGACAGCTTGGTGTTCACCGATGCCCGAGGCAGACCGATCCGTGCCACCGGGGCGAATCCCGCGCCACCGGGCGGTCCGCCGAGACCGATCGATGGCCGCCACGAGCATCCGCTCGGCGAGCGGCTCGATCGTCGCTGGGTCACGTTCGTCGACCCCAACATTCCTCCCCACCTCTGGCATCAACACCCCGACATCGCCTGACCCTCTCCTGGTTGGCGCGAGGCTCGCCGTCCCGATGCGGACGGCTTCACGGCTCCACGGTCAGATCTCGGCGGCGATGACCTCTCGGCCGTCGAGGCCGGCGTCGAGGGCGATCGTCACGGTCTGTTCGAAGTCGCCGGCCTGACAGGAGCGGCTCAGCGCATCTTCAGTGATGCCGACCTGCAGCGTGACGATCACCGTCGAACCGGTGGCGGTGGCCGTCGCATCGGCGGCGGTGCAGTTCGGGTCACCGCTCGTGAAGCCGACCACGAGCTGTTCCGGATACGATTCGGCGATCGCGATGTCGTCGATCGGGTGTGGCTGCGGGTCGACCACGGTGCCGCCGAGGTTTCCCGTGCCCAGAATCCGGTCGCTCTGGGCAGGCGGAACGTCCGACCCCGAATCAGTGCCCGGCCCCTGATCTGGTTCCGGATCGCCCGGTGCGGTCACGGACACGCCGGTGTCGAGCGGGGGCGGGAGCTGTTCTCCCGCATCATCGGAGCCGCAGGCGGCCAGACCGAGTGCAGTGAGGATCACGGCGGCACACAAGGATCGAGGAGCTCGTCGCATGTTGCTCATGGGTATCTGACGTCCAGTCAGCTGCATCGGTTCCTGACCAGCACGCGGCGGTCGAGCTGAGAACCGTCGCGGAGCCTTCGGGCGCGGCTCAATCGGCGCGGTCGAGCGCCGGGGTGATGTCACCCTTGCCCAGGGTGCCGACGTTCTTGTAGACATCGAGCTTGCCGCGGGTGTCGGCGATGTCGAGGTTGCGCATCGTCAGCTGACCGATCCGGTCGAGCGGTCCGAATGCGGCGTCCTCGACTCGTTCCATCGACAGTCGATCGGGTTCGTACGTGAAGTTCTCGCCGGTCGTGTTCAGGATCGAGTAGTCGTCCCCGCGGCGCAGCCGCACGGTGACCTCGCCGGTGACCGCCGCTCCGACCCACCGCAGCAGCGGCTCGCGGAGCATCAGGCACTGGGGGTCGAACCAGCGGCCCTCGTAGAGCAGGCGGCCGAGTCGGCGACCCATGGTCGTGTAGTTCTCGAGCGTGTTCTCGTTGTGGATCGCGGTCAGGAGACGCTCGTAGGCGATCTGTAGCAGCGCCATGCCCGGACCTTCGTAGATGCCACGAGACTTCGCTTCGATGATTCTATTCTCGATCTGATCGCTCATGCCGAGCCCGTGGCGCCCACCGATCGAGTTCGCTTCCATCACCAGCTCGACCGACGAGGCGAACGTGGCCCCGTTGATCGTCGTCGGCCAGCCTTCCTCGAACCCGACCGTGATGTCCTCGGTGGCGATCTCCACGGAGTCGTCCCAGTGCGCGACGCCCATGATCGGTGTGACGATCTCCATCGACGCGTCGAGCTCCTCGAGCGCTTTCGCCTCGTGTGTCGCTCCCCAGATGTTGGCGTCGGTCGAGTAGGCCTTCTCGGTCGGATCGCGATACGGGAGGTCTCGTGCGACGAGGAATTCGCTCATGCCCTGGCGGCCGCCGAGTTCGTCGACGAAGTCGGGGTCGAGCCACGGCTTGTAGATCCGCAGCGCCGGATTGACGAGCAGCCCATAGCGATAGAAGCGTTCGATGTCGTTGCCCTTGTAGGTCGATCCGTCGCCCCAGATGTCGACGCCGTCGTCCTGCATCGCCCGCACCAGGAGCGTGCCGGTGACCGCTCGGCCGAGGGGCGTCGTGTTGAAGTAGGTGCGACCCGCCGTGCGGATGTGGAACGCGCCGCACTGCAGTGCGATCAGGCCCTCGTGGACGAGTTCGTCACGACAATCGACGAGGCGTGCCTCCTCTGCGCCGTAGACCTTGGCGCGTTCGGGGACGGTGTCCAGTTCGGGTTCGTCGTACTGACCGATGTCGGCGGTGTAGGTGTACGGGATCGCCCCGCGCTCGCGCATCCAGGCCACGGCTGCGGAGGTGTCGAGTCCGCCGGAGAACGCGATACCGACACGCTCGCCGGCCGGCAGCTGCATCAGCACCTTCGCATTGGACGCCGTCGACGGATTGGCGGTCGGGTTGTCTGCAGGGTTCGAGGCGTCGGACACGGCAGCGACGATAACTGACCGATCGCCGGACGGTCAGGGATGTTCGGGTGGAGCGAACAACGCCATCACACCGTCGCTGTCGGCTCCATTGTGCGTTTCGCTCGCCGAATTGCCTGCGGTGCCGGCCGTTCGATCGCTGGTCTCGGCGCTCGTGTCGTTACCGCCGGTGAACCGGTCGGGTGCGAGCCGGTACCGGCCGGTCCCGGCCGCAACCGTCACGACACCGAGCAGGCCGGCGATGACGAGTTCGGCGACGCCGAGGCCGATCGAGCGCGTGAAATCCGGAATCGCCACGATCGTGGCGAGTACGACACCGAATGCGCTCAGGCGCACCAGCCGCGGGACGTTGTAGATGGCACACATCGCCATCGAGATCGAGAGCAGCGACGGAAGCACCCTGACGAAGGTGGGTGTCGGCTGAGCCCGTGCGCCGATCCACCACGTGCCGATGCCGATCTCCACGCTCGCCTGCCAGATGGCCGCGTAGGCGAAGAATGCGAGAACCCAGGCCACCGCGAGCACGACCCTCCAGCGCCCTGTCAGGTCGCCCGGCCGCGTCCCGATCGGGGCCAACGACTGCTGTGCCACGGACTGCGGCGGCGAGGCTTCGGGTGGCCCGGTGAGCGACGGCGACTGTGGTGTTGCGGACTGTGGTGTTGCGGACTGTGGTGTCGAGGGTGCGGGGAGCTCGGCGGCCGACGGAGCGGGTGGGGGAGGCGGGGATGAAGCGGCCGGTGAGCGGCGCGGCCCGTCGTCGTTCAGGTCGGCAAGCGACGTGTCGGCGGGGTCGTCGGGGCTCGTCGACATCGCAGAGCACGTTACTGCTGCCGAGGCGCCACCCGGGCGCACGACTACCCTGCACGGGCGATGGCCGTCCCGGAGCACACCCACGAATCCACTGCTGCCCCGGAGCGGTTCGAGAAGCTCTCGATCTTCTACCCGATGTGGAACGAGGAGATGTACATCGAGCGTGCCCTCGACGCCGGGCACCGCGCCGCCCGTGGCCTGATGGATCGTGGTGATATCGGCGACTACGAACTGATCGTCATCGACGATGCGTCGACCGACCGCACCGGCGAGATGGCCGACCGGCTCGCAGCGGAGAACCCGCGTGTCCGCGTCGTGCACCACGAGAAGAATCGCAAGCTCGGGGGTGCGATCAAGACCGGATTTGCCTCGGCGACCGGCGACCTCATCCTGTACACCGACGCAGATCTGCCGTTCGACATGGCCGAGCTGCCACGCGCCGTGCGGCTGCTCAGCGACTACGACGTCGATCTCGTCAGCGCCTACCGATTCGATCGGACCGGTGAGGGGTACCTGCGCCTCGTCTACACGTTCGTGTACAACCTGCTCATCCGTTCGATGTTCGGGGTCAAGGCCCGCGACATCAACTTCGCGTTCAAGTTGTGTCGGGCGCGACTGTTCGATCACGTCGAGCTGCGCAGCGAGGGGTCGTTCATCGATGCTGAACTGGTGATCCGTTCGACGCGGCTCGGTTTCGAAATGCTGCAGTTCGGCGTCGACTACTTCCCGCGCACGCGCGGAGAGTCGACCCTGAGCTCACCAGGTGTGATCTGGACGATCTTGCGCGAGATGCGCGAATTGCGCAGCGACCTCGATGGGATCGAACCCGTCCGTCCGGATTGACCTTCGTCACGGCGCCGGGACCTGAAAATCCCCGCGAAACTGCGGTTTCGCGCACCGAGACGGACCGGACGCGCAGGTAGCTTTGCGTCGTACTGACCTGGCATTTGCCCCGACGTCTGCCGACCGAATTCCGACATCGTGAACCAGCCACCCCCTCCTCCCAAGCGTCCTGTCTCACAGTGGCTTCCGGCCGGTGCTGCGGTGGCCGTGCTGGCGATCGTGATCGTCGCGGGAGTGGCGCTCGGGGGCGGTGGCGGCGGCGGTGCCGGCGACGATGTCGTGGCGACGGGCGAGCTCACTCAGCTGACGGTCCCCGATTCGGTGCCCGATGTGATCGCCACGATCGAGACGACGGCCCCGGTGACCAAGTCGGTGCTCGACCGCACGCTGTCGAAGGGGGTGGCAGGCGCCGACGTCCAGGAGGTGCAGCAACGTCTCACCGATCTCGGGTTCGCCCCGGGGCCGACCGACGGCATCTACGGCGACGAGACGATCAAGGCCGTGTGGGCGTACGAGAAGCTCGTGCTCGGCGTCGAGAGCAATCGTCCGACCGGCCAGATCACCCCCGAGATGTGGGATGCGATGCAGGAGCCGTTCGTCATCCAGCCGCGGCGTCCGAACGCCACCCCGAACCACACCGAGGTCTACCTGCCCGAACAAGTGCTCGCAGTATTCCAGGGAGATGTCCCGGTGCTGATCACCCACATGTCGTCTGGGACGAACGAGGAGTGGTGTGAAGAGGTCACGATCAGCCCAGGCGAGTACGGCAACCGTGACGGCGAGGAGCCGATCGTCCGCGGTGAGTGCGGCCGGTCGAACACGCCCGGCGGCGTCTTCGAGTTCTACCGGCAGGTCGAGGGCATCCGAGACAGCGCCCTCGGCAGCATGTGGAACCCCGTGTACTTCAACTACGGGATCGCCATCCACGGCGCGATGAACGTACCGCTCCAGCCGGCGTCGCACGGCTGCATCCGGATCCCGCTGAACATCTCCGAGGGTCTGCAGGACCTGATGGACATGGGCGACCAGGTCTTCGTTTGGGACGGGATCAAGGAGCCCGAGGAGAACGGGGCCCCACCACCCACCTTCAACTGGCTCGACCCGAACTACGAGACGACCACGACCGTGCCGGAGTCGACCACGACCGTGCCGGAGTCGACCACGACCGTGGCCGACACGGCCGTGCCCGACACGACCAGCGCCCCGAACACCACGGCGGCTGCGACGACCGCGCCTCCGACGACGTCGGCTCCCACCGCGTCTTCCTCGACGACGAGCACGACGTCGTCGACCACCTCGTCGACGACGAGTACAACGACCATCACCACGACGATCTTCGCTCCGTGAGGCATGTCGTGCGCTCGCTTCGTGCGAGCGCCCCCTGGTCCGTACGATCAGGCGATGGACGACGAATCTCGACGCGCTGAATTCGCATACGACGAGTTCGGGCTGTTCCACGAGAACATCGCCGAGTTCGGTCTTGACGTCGCCACACTGCCGCCGGTCGAGCGGGTCACCGTCGGGCTCCCAGCGGATCCGAGCCGCCAACTCAGCGCGCTGCGGTGGGGGACCGGGCCGGCCGAGGTCGTCTTCGTCCACGGTGGTGCCCAGAATGCCCACACCTGGGACACCGTGGCGCTCGCGCTCGGGCGCTCGGCGCTCGCCATCGACCTTCCCGGTCACGGACACTCAGCGTGGCGTGCCGACGGTGCCTACACCCCGCACAACCTGGCGGATGACATCGCGTTCGTGGTTGCCGAATACGCCCCCGAGTCCCGAATCGTGGTCGGGATGTCGCTCGGCGGCTTGACGTCGATGGAACTGGCCGTCCGGCATCCGGCGCTGGTGCGACGCCTCGTGCTGGTCGACATCACCCCCGGGGTCAATCAGCAGAAGGCGAAGGCGGTGCTCGACTTCGTCGACGGGCCGCAGGAGTTCGCGAGCTTCGATGACTTGCTCGAGCGGACGATGACCTTCAACCCGACACGGTCGGAGACTTCGTTGCGACGGGGGATCCTGCACAACGCGGTACAACGCGCCGACGGTTCGTGGCAATGGCGCTACGACCGGTCGAGTCACGTCCGATCCCGAGATGTCGCCGACACGACCGGGGGCGAGACAGCCGAGACAGACACGAACCGCACCAAGGTGGTCATGTCGGAGGTGATGTCGCCGCTGTGGGAGGACTTCGGGGCAGTTGCGGTGCCGCTCACGCTCGTTCGGGGTTCGACATCACCAGTCGTCGATGACGACGATGTCGTCGAAGCGCGCCGCCGTCAGCCCGACATCGACGTGCGGGTCATCGAGGGTGCCGGCCACAGTGTGCAGGGGGATCGCCCGGTCGAGCTCGCCACGCTGCTGGAGGAGCTGCTCGGCTGATCGCGTCGGCGCAGCGCCGCCGCCCTGGCACTGCAGCCGAGCAACACCGAGCCGCGGAACAACAGGGTGCGTGAGTCGTCAGCCGCAGGCGTCGATGCCGCCGAGTGCGCCGCGGCGGAACGAGTCGATCTTCTCGAACGCGGAGCCGAGGACGTCGGTGTTGCGCTCCGGGTCGCCGATCATGATCACGGTCTGGATCGCCTCGGTCAGGTCGTTCGGCGAGACCACCGCGGTGCGTTCGCGATCTCGCGGTATCGGCAGCTCACGGGTGGTCGGGTCTGGGATGACCGTCTGCACCCATGCACCGACGAGGCAGTCGTTCTGCAACTGACGTTGCTCGCCGCGGAGTCCGGAGTTGCTCGTGATCTGGGCGTGCTCGGCCCACACGACACCGAGCAGGTAGCCGGGTGCGAAGTCGCCGAACTCGGCGTATCTCACTCGCGCCACAGGTTCGTTCAGATACGCGGTATTCGTTTCCGAGCAGAGCTCGACGCCGAGTTCGAACAGACCGAACGGGGAGTCGCAGTCGATCTCTGCGGGGGACTGCACCGGGACGAGTTCGAGCGGCGTGAAGTCGGGGAACTCGCTCTGGAGATCGTTGTCGAAGAGCAGGTTGAGGTCGGGGACCAGGAAGCCGAACAGCTCGTTCTCGCCGAACCCGAAGTCGGCGTTGCCTCCGCTGATGATGTCCTCCTCGCTGAGGAACTGGAGCGGTGTGAGCGGGAGGGGCTCGTCGATCAACCGCTCGCAGCGGACGAGACCCTCTTGGAAGCCGACCGCGAACGCGCCGACCCGGTCGAAACCCGAGCCGTGGCCACCGGCTTCGGTGGGGTCGATACCGACGGGATCCTGGACCCGGATCATCGCGATCACGCCAGCGCGGATGTCGTTGTCGGTGAACGGCACGCCGGGAGCGTCGCCGTTGGCGGCGCGTCCCGCCCAGGCGCCGGCGATGCAGTCGGCCTGCTGCTCGGTCGCAACGGTCGGCAGGTTGAGCTGCAGCGCACCGGTCCGGGCCTGGATCGCGTGGCCGTACTCATGGGCGAGCACGATGCCGATCGTCGCAGGCCCGAAGTCGCCGGCAAGTTGCGCGAGCAGCCCGTTCTCACCGTCGTCGTAGACGATGAAGTCGCCGAGCGGGCAGTAGAACGCCACGAACTGCTGCAGTTCGTCGTAGCTCGTCCTGGGTTCGCCGCATCCGGGGAGCTCGTCGGAGCGTTCGGGGTATCCCGCGAAGACCTGTCCTTCGAGCGGTTCGTAGGGCTCGCCGAAGGCGGGCTCGTACTCGGCCCGAAGCCAGGCGTCGATGTCAGCGATCGACGCGAGCAGGAAGTCGTCGTAGCTGCGTGCCGGCTTGTTGTCACCGAAGTTGATTGCGTTCGGGTCGATCGCGGTCGGGTCGACGTCGGGCACGTCGGGATCGCCCATCGGATCGGCGGGATCGATCGGGTCGAGGGGTGTGTTCCGGCTCGGCTCCGTGGTCCCCGGATCGGTCGGGTCGGCGGGGTCGGTCGGGTCGGCGGGGTCGGTCGGGTCGGCGGGGTCGGTCGGGTCGGCGGGGTCGGTCGGGTCCACCGAGCGGATCTGGTCGGCGCGTTCGCTGGTGACCAACACGTCGGCCGTCGCACATGCCGCCGTGGTCAGCGCAGCAACGAGCGCGAGCCCGAGATGTCGAACTCGCCGGGAGCCGAAGGTATGCCAAGCGGTCACCCGATCGACTCTACGCGTCATCTCCGATCTCCGGACCGCGGGTGCACGGGAATGTCTCCCGGTCGCTCAACCGCTCCCGAAAATGGCCGAGGGGCCGGTGGCGATGTGCCACCGGCCCCTCGAGTCATGGTGTTGGATCTGCTGGAGAATCAGCCCCCGAAGGTGCCGGTTTCGCCTTCCACGCTGATCAGGTCGGAGACGTCGGTGTAGGTGCCGACACCGCCCTCTTCCGTCGGAGCCTGGTACTCCTGGATGATCGCAGCCTCGATCAGGTACGAGTCATTGACGCCGTCGAGGATCTCGGTCACACCGTCGAGCAGCAGCGGGTTCTGGAAGTCGAGGTTGTAGTTCGCCGACATGATGTTCGTCCGGGTCAGCCCGCCCGGCAGTGCTGCAGCGTTGCGCAGCACGGCTTCCAAGGTGTAGCCGAAGATGACGCCGGTCGAGGCGGAACCCGAGTCGGGGTCGATTCCGGCATCTTCGAGGATCTGACGCCACAGTGTGATGGCCTCGTCACCGGTGTCGGTGTCGCCGATCGACTTGTTGTTGTTGACGAGCCGTACTCCCTGACCTGCGGGATCGACCGGTGCGAAGAACGAACCGATCGCGTTGCAGGTGTTCGAGATCAGGACCAGTGGTTCCCACGGGCTCGCGGCCACGCCGGCCATCGCCTGCGGACAGAACGCGCCGGTGGATCCCAGCACGAACGCGTCGGCGCCCGATGCTGCGAGGGTGGTCAGCTCGTTGGAGATGTCTGCGGCGGTGGTCTCATGGGTGATGTTCTCCACGAGATCGATTCCCTCACAGGCTTCGACGGTGCTCTGGTACGACGCACCGAAGTCGTTGTTCGCGAACAAGCCGGCGACGGTCGCGCCCTCACCGAGTTCGTCCACGATGTGACCGCACCAGATGTCAGCCTCGGTGCTGTAGGCGAGCAGGCCGCCGCTGGTCCACGGGTAGTTGGCGGGATCGCCCCAGGCGGGGAGCCCGGTCGAGTTGAACAGCTGCGGGATGCACTCCTCGTTGAGGAGCGGTCGGACCTGGCCGTTGTTGGCCGTACCGACGATCCAGCTGAAGGCGCCGACCTCGTCGGTCTCGATGATGTCCTCGACGTTGGTCTGGGTGCGAGCAGGGTCGTACGCGTCGTCCGCGAGGATCAGCTCGAGCAGCTTGCCGTCGATCGGGTCGTTCTCGTTCACGTAGTCGAAGTACGCCTGGAGGCCGTCTCCGAGTGCGCCGAATGCGGCGAGGGCACCCGACTGCGGGAGCGACATGCCGATCTTGATCGACTCCTCGAGGCCTGCCGTGTTGCTCCAGTCGCTGGGACAATCGGCCGGGTCGATCGTCACGCCTGCCGCGATCTGATAGACGCCGTCGGCATCGGGTTCGCCGCCGAACTCGCCGGAGGCGCCCTCGTCCGCGGCTTCGGTGGTTTCGGTGTCGTCGCCCTCGTCCATCGCCTCCGTGGTTTCGGTGTCGTCTCCCTCCTCCATCGCTTCGGTGGTGTCGGTCTCCTCAGCGGCTTCCGTCGAGTCGGTTTCCTCGACGGCAGACGTGTCTGCCGGTTCGGCGTCGTCGTCGCTACCGCAGGCGGCCGCGATCAGGCCCAGTGCGATGACGGGCGCGAGGATTCGCGTTGCACGCGATCGTTTCATGTGTTCCCCCTTGTGTGGTCGTCCGGGAAGTCCGGACGTTCTAATGGATCTTGAGATTGTGTCACTGCACGGGCTCCGCGTCGTTCACCGACGGTGGATTTGTCTCCTCGGACCCGTCGTCGTCGGCGTTCGTCGCGGACGACGGGGGCGCAATCTGCGCGCCCTTCGGTGGTGTCGGCACGACGGTGATCAACCTGCGCTTCAGGCGGTAGACCCCGGACATGATGCCGCCGGGCAACAGGAATGTGACGGCGATGAGGAACGCGCCGAGCAACACACCTGCGTACGGACGGTCTCCGGTGACCTCCAGGCCGAACAGCGATGTGTTCTCGGTCGCCCACTGGCTCGAGAGCTCGGGGATCAGGACAATCGCCAGGCCGCCGATGATCGCCCCCGGGAACGTCGCGACGCCGCCGAGCACGAGCCCGACAACGAAGAAGATTGCGAGGTTGAGGCCGAAGGTGTCGGGTGCCAGTGCGCCGATGGCGAAGGCGTACATCATCCCACCGACGCCGGCGAAGGCCGACGAGAGCCCGAAGGCGAGCGTCTTGTACAGCGGGACGTTGACGCCGGACACGGCAGCCCCGGTCTCGTTGTCGCGGATGGCGATGAAGGCACGGCCGACACGGCTGCGCACGATGTTCCACCCCATCCAGAACACTGCGATCATGATCGTCAGAGCGAGAAAGTACGTCCAGATCCGTTCCGGCGCACGGCGGCCGAGCTCGCCCTCGCCGAATATCGACCCGATGAGCGGAAGCCCCTGGAAGAAGTCGGACAGACCGTCGATCGGAAACCAGGCGGGCGGGTCGAAGTCCGCGTCGACGTTGAGTCCGTTCGATCCGCGGGTTCCCTTCGGTGGGTCACCCCACTCGGCCAGGCCCGGCAGACGGACCAGGGTGGGGAAGATCACCGCCAACACGAGCGTGACGAGGGCGAGGTAGAGCCCCTTGATCCGCAGCGCAGGGATGCCCACGGCCATGCCGAGCAGGAAGCAGCTCGGCACGACCACGATCAGCGTCGAGAGGTACGACCAGTTGTAATCGACCATCAAGATGCCGGTCGTGTACGCGCCCGTTCCGACGAAGAAGCTGTGCCCGAGCGAGATCTGGCCGGTGAACCCGATCAGCAGGTTGAGCCCGAGGATCGCCACTCCCCAGGCCATCGCCGTGAGGATCTGGTTCATGCCGATCGTGAAGCTTCCGGTGATCAGTGGTGGATGGAACTCCCAGGTCTCGTCGAAGAAGAACGGGATCGCGACGATGACGAACGCGGCGATCAGGAAGCCCACAACCTGCACGGTCCGATGCCGTGGTGATCCCTCGGTGACGGTGAGCAGGCTCATACGCGTTCGATCCCTTTCGTCCCGAAGAGTCCGGCGGGTTTGAGGAGCAGCACGAAGAGCAGCACGATGAACGCTGTTGCGAGGTTCAGTTCGTTTCCGATTTCAGGCATCCAGCTCCATTCCTTGCTCCAGCCGGACAGGTAGCCGAAGAAGGCCTGGAGGAGCCCCATGATGAGGCCGCCGATCAGTGCGCCCTTGATGCTGTCGAGCCCGCCGAGCGCAGCGGCCGCAGTCGAGAAGATGAGGACCCGCAGCATGAAGGTCGGCTCGATCTGGCGGATCGGGCTGGAGATGTACAGCACGGCCGCCAAGGTGCCGACCGCCGCTGCCAACGCCCACCCGAACATCAGTGTCTGCCCGACCTTGATCCCGACCAAGCGGCTCGATTCGAGGTTGGAGGACACCGCACGGAAGGCGAGGCCGATCTTCGTCTTGTTCAACAGCAGCTCGAGCAGCGCAACCATGATCAGCACCGAGACGATGACGCCGACGTCGTACCAGCGCAGTGTCGTCGTGCCCCATGTGAAGACATCTCCGTCCGGGAACAGACCCGGGAAGGCGCGCGGGTCGTTGCGCCAGATGACGCCGGCGATCGAGTCGATTCCCAGGAGGAGCCCCAGCGTGATGATGACCAGCGGGAGGTGGTCGGAGGGATCGAACGGTCGGATCAGGGTCCGCTCGAGCCCTGCTGCGAGCAGGCCGCTCAACAGCATCGAGATGAACAGTGCGATCCAGATCGGCACCCCTTGCTCGGAGGCGAACACGTAGGTGACGAATCCTCCGAGCATCGCGAGGGAACCCTGGGCGAAGTTGATCAGCGTCGTCGCCTTGTAGATGAGCACGAGCGCGAGCGCGATCGCCGCATAGGCGGCGCCGTTCGAGAGTCCGTCGATGACCCTCGCCAGAAACAGTTGCATCAGAGATTCGCTCCGTGATCGGTGGGAGGAGAGGCAGGGTGGTCGGTGGGAGGATCGGCGGGATCTTCGTGGGACTCGTGCTCGGCTTCGTCGACCTCGATCCCGAGATAGGCACGCTTGATCGAGTCGTCGTTGCGCAACTGCTCGGCGGTGCCCTCGATGGCGATCGAGCCGGATTCGAGCACGTATGCGCGGTTGGCGATGCCGAGTGCCAACTGGGCGCTCTGCTCGACGACGAGCATCGATGTCCCGCGCTCGCGGTTGAGTTCGCCGAACTTGGCGAACAGATCCTTCACGATGATCGGAGCGAGGCCGAGCGATGGCTCGTCGAGGAGGAGCAGCTCGGGTCGCGACATGAGGGCGCGCGAGACCGCCAACATCTGCTGCTCGCCGCCACTCAGGCTGCCGGCCTGCTGTGTGCGACGTTCACCGAGGACCGGATAGGCGTCGTACCACGATTCGACGTCGGCCCTGATCTCTTTGTCATTGCGGGCGTATGCGCCCGCGTAGAGGTTGTCCTCGACCGACAGCTCGGGAAACGTGCCTCGCCCCTGTGGCACGTGGGCGATGCCAAGGCGGACGATGTCGGCTGGGTCCTTGCCGACGATTTCCTGTCCCTTGAAGAGGAACGAGCCGGACGTGGCGATCATCCCAGACAGCGCACGCAGGGTGGTGGTCTTTCCGGCGCCGTTGGCGCCGAGAATGACGACGACTTCACCCTCTTCGACCGTGAAGTCGAGTCCGCGGAGGACCTCGACGGGCCCGTAGCCGGCGTGCACGTCGTGCGCTTCGAGTAGTGCCATCAGTCGTTTCCTCCGAGGTACGCCTCGATCACTTGCGGGTTTGCTTGTACCTCGGCCGGCGTTCCGTCGGCGATCTTCGAGCCGAAGTTCATCACCACCACCTTCTCGCACGTGCCCATCACCATGCCCATGTGGTGTTCGACGAGGAGCAACGTGAGGCTGTGACGTGCGACGAGATCCTTGAGCAGGTCGCTCAGCTCCTCGACTTCGGTGTGGGTGAGCCCGGACGCCGGTTCGTCGAGCATCAGGAGTCGTGGCTCACCGATCAGTGCCCGAGCGAGTTCGATCCGCTTGAGCGTGCCGTACGGCAGGCCGGCTGCCGGCTGGAACGCGAACTGGGTCAACCCGATCTCGTCGAGCGCGGCCCAGGCCCGCTCGCGCAGATCGTTCTCCTCGCGCTTGAGGCCGATCCGCAGGGAGGCGGTGAGCATGTTCTGTTTCGACCTGGCGTGGGCGCCGACCATGACGTTCTCCAGCACGGTCATGCCCGGCCACAGCGCAAGGTTCTGGAAGGTGCGGTAGATGCCCTTGCGACTGATGTTGTGGGGAGCATCGTCGAGGAGACTGTCTCCATCGAAGACGACATCTCCGGTGGTGGGGTCGTAGATCCGGCTGACGACGTTGAAGAGCGTCGTCTTCCCTGCACCGTTCGGTCCGATCAACCCGCAGATCTCACCTTCTTCGATGGTGAACGACAGATCCTGAAGGGCGGTGATGCCGCCGAATCTGACCGTGATCTCTTTGACGTCCAGTAGTGCCATGCCGTTTCAACTTCCCCCTCTTCCCCTCGTCGACGCCGGCCGTCGATGGTGAGACTGTAGCCACGAGGCAGCGATTGGTGAAAGCCGCCGTCCGGCGTGATGCGATGCGCCTGGATCGCCTGCGTCCGAAGTGGATCGATACCGTTCGGTAATGGACCCAGACAACGGCGTGCTACTGATCGATGATCCGGCGGAGCACGTCCGACGACTCACACTGAACCGCCCACACAAACGGAACGCATTGTCGCATGCGCTCCGCTCGGCTCTGTTCGATGCGCTGCGTTCCGCCGACCGCGATCCTGCCGTGCGCGTCGTGGTGATCCGTGGCGCGGGTTCCTGCTTCTCCGCCGGCTACGACCTCGCCCAGGATTCGAGCGAGCGGCCCCCGTGGACGATCAGCCCGGCGGACGGCGGGTGGGCACGCCACGTGCTGCAGGGGTGGTTCGAGATGATGGATCTCAGCATCCCGATCATCGCCCAGGTGCACGGATACTGCCTTGCCGGTGGGACGGAGCTCGCAACGGCATGTGACCTCGTCTACGTCGCGGACGATGCCGAGATCGGGTACCCGCCGGTCCGGTCGATGAGCAGTCCGGACATGGGCTGGCACGTGTGGATGATGGGCATGCGCCGTGCGATGGAGGCGATGCTGACCGGTGATTCGATGTCGGGAGTCGAAGCCGTCGAGGCCGGATTCGCGAACCGGTCGTTCCCTGTCGACGAACTCGACGGTGCCGTGCTCGCGATGGCCGAGCGGGTGGCAAAGGTGCCTGCCGATCTCCAGGCGTTGAACAAGCGGGTCGTGCATCGGGCGATGGAGGCAATGGGGATGCGCAACGGCATGCGGGCGACGGCCGACATCAACGCGATCGGGTTCCACCAGCCGAGTTCGATCGAGTACCACCGCCGCTTTCGCGAGGGCGTCACCTCGGCACTCACCAGCCGCGACGAGACCTTCGGCGACTACCGGACGGCGGAGGAGTCGGGTTCCTGACGATCCTGTAGCGCCCGGATGCTCGGCGGGCTGATGCGTCGCCCGTT
>Ga0316197_10001295_pt1 | contig 17897 bp, 15 predicted proteins | sample OudBiesiAoxic_MG_FD_204939 | JGI IMG/M metagenome (GOLD analysis project Ga0316197, IMG submission 204939) | Coastal sediment microbial communities from Oude Bieten Haven, Netherlands - site A oxic | ecosystem: Environmental > Aquatic > Marine > Coastal > Sediment | place: Netherlands... | reverse complement strand
TTATGATAATCTGTGACCTTAAAACAGATGCAACTAATTACAATAGTATTCGCGTGGTTATTCATAGGGAGGAGAGTATGAAAGTATTAGTCGCTGGTGGCACAGCAGATGGACGGAAGTTAGCAACGCAGCTCTTTAATCGCGGCTTTAATGTTATCTACAGTATCGCCGGCATGGTGCGTAAAGCAACTTTACCTTGTCCAGTTGTTACCGGTGGGTTTAGCCAATTTGGCGGTTTAGAGAAATATTTGTTAGCACAAAAGATAACCCATGTTGTCGATGCGACCGACCCCTTCGCACAGAAAATGAGTGACAAAATTGCGCTGGTCACTAAAACCTTATCTATTCCCGCGATCCGTTTTCAACAGCCACCATGGACTACTACTAGCGCTGACTATTGGTTTGAAGTGAACGATTGGCAAGCGGTGATAAATGGCTTGAGAAGTGATGAAACTGTGCTAATTAGTGTTGGTCAGGTCACACAGTCGCTGCTTGTACAACTCGCAGCATCAACAAAAAAGGTAATACTTCGCACAGCGATGCCTGTGAAAATAGCGCTACCTAGTAATGTGAGCTGGATAAAAGCCCTTGGCCCATTCCAGTTATCCGATGAAATAAAACTGCTTAAAGCAAATAACATCGATGCTGTTATCAGCAAGAATAATGGCGGAAGTTCAACCTATGCAAAAATTGCAGCGGCAGCAGAGTTAAATATTCCGGTATATCAGTTCCAGCGTTGTGAATTAGAACCATTGGATTATGAGTTTGAACATTTAAATAATTGTATTGAACTTTTATCTGAATTTAGAAAAAATATAGTGCCAACAAGCACTTACTTCCCATAAAAGAGAAATAGATGAAAAGTTTACACCAGTATTCTAAAGTAGAAAGAGATGCACTTTATCGTGTTATTGCTGAGCGGCGAGATATGCGCCATTTTAAATCTGAACCACTTCAAGATGGGCTTTTGAACAAGTTGTTAATGGTTGCTAATCAGGCTCCTAGTGTTGGATTAATGCAACCCTGGCGTTTCATTCGAATTACTGATGTTAATATTAAACATTCAATTAAAAAATTAGTTGAGGTTGAGCGAAATATTACCGCTGATTTACTGGATGATCGTAAAAATGAGTTTCTAAAACTCAAAGTTGAAGGAATTATAGAGTGCGCTGAGCTTATTGTTGTAGCGTTGCCTGAGGGACGTGAACATCATATCTTTGGGCGACGTACTATGCCAGATATGGATCTTGCTTCAGTCGCCTGTGCTATTCAAAATATGTGGTTAGCTGCTCGTGCTGAGGGCATTGGGTTAGGTTGGGTATCATTATTTGATCCAAATGAACTCGCAACATTACTGAAAATGCCTGAACAAAGTCGCGCTGTTGCTATTTTATGTATTGGTCATGTAGAAAAATTTTACGAAAAACCAATGTTAATCGAAAAAAACTGGATTAAACCTAAACAAATTGAACACTTTTTATTTGAAAATAGTTGGGAAAATAATACTGAATGAATTTAATCGGCATTTACCTTTGCAGCGTAAAAATTTATTATTAGTCATCTACCAAATATTGTAAATAGTTTTGTCATTTGACAATGAAAAACAACGTAAAAGGGACAAGATAAACTTGAGCTCAATATCCATGAATGATCTATTTACTCGTTTTTCACTATAAGTATTTAAATTAATAAAATAATATTAAGCAAATGCTCAGTATGTTTGGGCAAAGCAATTATAATAAAATAGACAATAAGAGTTAATTTTGACAATAGAAACTATTTTTCACCTTAGCCGTCATGGGCAAACACATTGGAATATTGAACATCGAATTCAAGGTCAACTCGATAGTCAACTGACTGCAAAAGGCGAACAACAAGCATTAAAGTTAGCAAATTTGTGCCATCCTTTAAACATTACACAAATCTTATGTTCATCCTTGGGGCGTACAACTGCTACGGCTAAAATATGTGCGACAAAATTACAATGTCCTTGGAAAATATTGCCTGGCATCGAAGAAAGAAATTTTGGTATCTGGCAAGGAAAACAGACTTGTGAGATACAAGTAAATGCCGATTATACTGAAATTACTTCTATGGTTACCGATTGCAAACCTGAACAGGGAGAAAGTGCAATACAGCTATTAACTCGTTTCAAAAAAGCAATCATAGAACAATTTAAAATTGCCCCGAATGAACGTTATCTCATTGTAACTCATGGTGATGTATTACGAGTCTTTATGAATCAATTTTTGCATCCGGGGCAAACCACGACAGGCTATGATTATGCAAATGGGCAATTAATTACTATTACCTTTAATCATATGACGGGCAGTTTTACCTCATTATGAGTATACCTTTCACTCTGTTACTGGGATTATTGCTTGATCATTTTTTGGGTGAGCCCGCACGTTTTCACCCTCTTATCTTATTTGGTAAATTTGCCAACTATATTGAACGGAAATTAAATTCAGGATCAAATAAAAGAAGGTTTTATAATGGCATCATCGCTTGGGGGATATTAGTCTTACCGATTCCGTTAGGGTATTTATTGTTGGTGATAGTTTTACCTTATCATCTTCTTTTACTCGTTAATATTTACATCGTTTATTGGGCGGTCGCACTCAACAGTTTGAATCAACATGGCATGCAAATATACCGCCCATTAAAGGCAAATAATATAAAGCAAGCTCGGTATTTTTGCTCCTACATTGTTAGTCGTGACACTGATAGCTTAGATGAGGTTGAGATTAGCCGTGCAACCACGGAATCAATGCTAGAAAATGGCCACGATGGGGTTACTGCCACGCTTATCTATTTTGTTATCGGTGGTGCGCCTTTGGTCATTATTCATCGTCTGAGCAATACACTAGATGCAATGTGGGGCTATCGAAATTCACAGTTTAATTATTTTGGAAAGTGTAGTGCACGGATGGATGATGTATTGGGGTTTATAAGTGGCAAAATCACTTGTCTATTGTATTCATTGATAGGTTTGTTTAAAGGGCGTTTAAAGTGCGCCTTGTATAATGCTTTTTGGCAATCTAGAAATTATAAAAGCCACAATGGCGGATGGGTAATGGCATCTGGCGCAACCGTTTTAAATGTATGTTTAGGTGGGAAATCCGTCTATTTTGGAGCATCAGTAGAATCACCAAAATTAGGGCAGGGAGAAAAGGTTAACAGTAAACATATCAAAGCGAGTCTGTTTTTAGTCAAAAAAGCTGTTTTATTATGGCTATCGATAGTATTTGTTTGGTTTTCTATCGGGACTACAGTTTAGTTAAACAAGGAATAAAAAGTGGGTTTAATACATGGTGGACAACTATCAACAATCGCAGAACAATATAATATTCCTGAACAGCAATGGTTGGATCTCTCTACAGGTATCGCACCTTTTAGCTATCCTGTTTGCAATATACCGCAAAATATTTGTCAAGATCTTCCGACTATTAGACCGAGCTTAATTAAAGCTGCACAATACTATTATCAAACTGAACATTGTTGGCCTTTAGCTGGCAGTCAGCAGTTAATAGAAAAATTACCACAGCTATGGTTAACTAAACAACAGAATCTAAGTAGTCATAATATAGTGGCTGCACAAGCGGCAAAGAAACGTGTTTATTTACCCCAAGCTGGTTATAAAGAGCATCAACATGCATGGTTGAAAGCAGGCTATCAACTTCACTTTTATCAACAGTTTTTACCAACTGAAATAGAAAAGGGGGCCGTTGTTGTTGTTATTAATCCAAATAACCCACGTGCAGATACTTTTAGTGTTGAACAGTTATCAGTACTTCAACAAGCCTGTAAAATAAAACAAGCTCTATTAGTCATTGATGAAGCCTTTGCAGATATATTTCCATCAGGATTTAGTTTTGTTGAAAAACTAGATCCTTTATCATTTGATCTACAAACTGAAAATGTGATTATTTTACGCTCTATTGGTAAATTTTTTGGTTTAGCTGGGTTACGCATTGGCTTCGTCTGCACTTCTAAAAGTTGGTGTGAGATAATCAAAAATGCCATTGGACCATGGTCGATTAATGGTGTTGCATTGTATATAACAGAGCAGGCATTACAGAATATTGAATGGCAAAAGAATCAAATAAGACGTTTACAACGACAGAGTGAAAAACAAGTTGTGCTATTAAAACGCCACTTACCAAGCCACAAGATAGTAAGCAATGCACTCTTTATTACTGTGTTTATTGAAAACGCTGCTAAGGTTTATCAAACGCTTTGTGAACAATCATTGTATGTTCGGCTTACCGATGAAAATGATGCATTACGATTTGGTATTGCTGACGAAGGGCAACTGATCAAGCTACAAAAGATATTAATTCAATTTGAAAATATATATATTAATATCAATTCCACTAAATAGCTGATCTATTTTGCTGGCTAAGGCAACTGACTTCTACGTTGTAAGTTTCGCTTAGGGAACAACCTTTTGCGTCAACTTACGTCTTGAATTAAGCTGTTTTTCCTGCGCAAAATTTAGATCACATACTTAATGAAATTCGTATAAACAGGAGAGAAGCCGTGAATTACAAAGTCCAACCTATTGAAGTGCAACATGATGCTGAAATTTGTAAGGTTATAAAGCAAGTCGGTGCGGAGTATGGCGCAATTGGTGAAGGGTATGGTCCTTCTGATCCAGAAGTTGAAATGATGAGCCGCTTTTATAATGATGATAGTGCAAGTCGTTATTTCGTAGTATTAGTCGATGAAATAATCATTGGAGGTGCTGGTATTGCCTCCTTTGATGGTCGTGATGATGTTTGTGAATTACGTAAGTTGTTTTTACTGCCAGAGAGTCGGGGCTTAGGTTTGGGAAAACTGCTTACCGAGCATTGTTTAGAATACGCAAAAAGTAAAGGGTATAAAAAATGTTATTTAGATACGCTTAACCGAATGAAAGGTGCAATTAGTTTATACGAAAAACTCGGATTTAAACATCTAACACAGCCCTTACAAGGAACAATTCATAGTAGTTGTGATGTCTGGATGTTAAAAAAACTATAATTTAAAGGACATCAGTTAATGCATTAATGATTATCTGAATCAGCATCATTAAAATGTTCCAATAAAAAGTCAATCAAAAGCCTTACCCTATGCGGTATGAGGTCTTTTTTTGGATACACTAACCAGTTTGCGTTATCATCTACTTGAAATTCATCTAAAATATAGATTAATTTTCCCGTATCTATCTCAGGTTGCACTAGATCCTTAGCAAGATGTGCAATGCCTAAATCAGCCAAGCATGCCGCTTTTATTGCATCTGTATTATTACTACGCCAATTACCCTGTACTTTTATTTCTTTTACTCTAGAACCAATTTTAAATCGCCAACGGTTTGTGATTGCCATCAAACAGTTATGATTAATTAATGCTTCGGGGGTGATAGGTGATCCATGTTTTTCGATATAATCAGGTGTTGCAACCAGGCTCATATGGCGTGTATATAATGGACGAGCAATTAAGCTAGAATCTTGCATACGACCAAAACGTATTGCTAAATCAACCCCTTCTTCTATTAAGTTTACATTACGTCCACTGAAATTTATTTCAATACTCACTTGTGGATAACGTTTAATAAATTTGGCCAACAGTGGAGCAATTTGTTTTGATACAAAGTCACCAGCGCCCGTCAGTTTAATTAACCCCTTTGGCGCTTGTTGCGTTCCCTGAAGATGATCCGTTGCATCGTTAAGTGCTTGGCGTATGTTTTTTAGCGTGATGATGTATTGATGTCCGGCATCAGTAAGGCTAATTTTTCTTGTGGTTCTGTTGATCAACCTTGTTCCCAAACGTGTTTCAAGTTGTGTAAGTTGTCGACTAATGTGCGATGTTGAAACATCTAATACTTTAGCCGCATTGGTAAAACTGCCTTGTTCTACCACTTGTATAAACTCTTCCAACCCTTGCCAAACCATAACACCTCCAAATACAAAAAAAGTTACAATCTTAGGATATTACGCTTATTGTTGCATGTGTGCAAAAGTGAATGGTTGAAATAACTATTAACGAATTAATTTTAAGCTCTATACTAGTTGCATCTTTTAATAAACAGGTACGCATATCATGCTTAATTTTTCTTTTTCGAACAAAACTCGTATCCATTTTGGTACACAGCAAATCGCACAAGTAAGTAACGAAATTCCACTCGACGCAAAAGTGTTGATCACTTACGGTGGCGGTAGCATTAAGAGTAATGGTGTCTATGATCAAGTTATCAGTGCATTAAGTGAACATACGGTATTTGAATTCTCAGGCATTGAGCCAAACCCAAGTTATGAAACGTCAATGAAAGCGGTCGCATTGGTTAAGCAGGAAAGTATCGATTACATTTTAGCAGTTGGTGGTGGTTCGGTAATTGATGCAAGTAAATTTATTGCCGCAGCAGCTTTATTTAATGGAGAACCATGGGATATTTTGTCAAAAGGTGCAACAGTTGAAGCTGCTATTCCATTAGGTGCGGTGTTGACTTTACCTGCCACTGGTTCTGAATCTAATAGCGGTGCCGTTATTTCAAAATTATCGACAAAAGATAAACTTCCGTTTTTAAGTGCACATGTGATGCCTCAATTTGCTGTACTTGACCCAAGTGTGATGAACAGTCTGCCTAATCGTCAATTAAGTAATGGTATTGTTGATGCATTTATCCACACAACTGAACAATATTTAACTTATGATGTTAACGGAAAACTTCAGGATCGTTTTGCAGAAGGTATTTTATTAACACTTATCGAAGAAGGTCCTAAACTATTCACAGATGAAAAAACAGATGATGTTAATGGTAATGTAATGTGGAGTGCAACACAGGCTCTAAATGGACTAATTGGTTCTGGTGTCCCACAAGACTGGGCTACACATATGATTGGTCATGAAATTACTGCTACCTATAAACTTGACCATGCACAAACACTAGCGATAGTCCTACCAAGAATGATGTGGGAGATGCGCGAAACGAAGCAAGATAAACTATTACAGTATGCATCACGAGTTTGGGGCATTAATGAGGGCGACACAGAGAGTCGTATCAAAGCTGTTATTGAGAAAACCGAGCAATTTTTCCATTCAGTTCAGATGAAAACACGTTTTTCTGACTATCAATTAGGCGAAGAGGTTGTTGATGTAATAATTGAGCAACTTGAGCGTCATGGTATGACTCAACTAGGTGAAAAACAATTAGTTACGTTACAGCACAGCCGTAATATCTTAACTGCAAGTTTATGATCCTAAAGTAAGCCTATAAATAGCCCAGATAAGTAGATTAACATTTATTTGTGGCTATTTTTATATTTCTACAATCCCGTCCTACCTCCTCACTCTCAATAAACGCAAGTCTTCAAGAGATATTCAATATTAAACTTTCTGTGTGATTTGTTGTGCTTATGAATATATGTGACTCAGTTTTGTTTTAATAATACAATTTTGAATTAATTATAAAATTCAGGTTTAGTATTAGAAAATTATCTTCTAAACTAGATGCTTATGGCAAGCGGTTGAAAATTGCTCACTATTTTGTTGTGAGAGTTAAGTATGCAACAGATTAGACCAAACTGATTAAGTATGTGATCTGATTTTTGCTTAGGAAAAATGACTCAATTCAAGACATAAGTTGATGTAAATGGTTGTTCCCTTTACGAAAATTGCAACGAAGAAGTAAGTTATTTTAACTAGCCCAAAAGATAAGTAATTGACCATAAAACCACGCAGAAAAATTCAGTTATAACAAGGCGTAAATTGTAGTTAACTTTAATCACAGTAATCTTTAGGATTGATATCATAATATGAAACGAATTACTTCCGTTATAGCAATTTACTTGTTCTCTTTTTTTTGTTCGGTTTTATCTGCAGAAGAAAAAATAGTCTTTTGGAATGGTCATCAACATGCAGAATATATGGTTAAGATTGTTGATGAATTTCATAAAAAAACAGGTATCAAAGTTGACCTACACCAATTTTTATCTCCTCAGTTAAGAGATGAAGTGTTGAATCAGGCAAATTCTAATCAACTACCTGATATGTTATATGTTCCTAGTGACTTTGTTGGCTTATACAAAGAGATTAAATTAGCATCAGTACCTAGCGACTGGATTTCACCTAAACTGGATATTCGCGTTAAAGATTCAGGTAAAATCGATAACATAAATTATGGTGTTCCCCTATTTCAAGGAAATCATTTGATGTTATTTTATAATCGCGCATTAGTCGATTCTCCAATAACAGATTGGGCTCAATTAGATAATCATATTTCAACGTTGCCAGAAAATATTCAATTTCCCTTTACTTGGAACTACAGAGAGATGTATTGGCTTATCCCTTTCATGTCAGCATTTGGGGCGTGGCCAATTGAAAACGATAAAATCAGCCTCAATACACCTGAAATGGTAGATACACTCAATTATTACAAGTACCTAGCTAAAATGGGTTACGTCGATACTGAGTGTGATCATAATTGCAGTGTTGATCGTTTTAAAACAGGAAAATCCGCTTACATGATAAATGGTGACTGGGTTATTCGTGATTTGGAAAATGCGATGGAGGATAATCTTGGTATTGCAATGTTGCCTCGTATACAAGGCAAGGAAATGGTACCTATGTTTAGTAGTTATGTTTTAGCCTACCCTGGGCTTAATCCAAATAATAAAAAATTTGAATTATTAAAACAATTTACACTATTTGCTCAGGATAAGTTGGCCCAACAAATAATCAGTGACCAAGGTGGTTTAATGCCTGTTAACAATGACTTATTAACAAAACAAGGTAATGCAAAAACTGAAAATGCTGCGATTGTTATTAAGCAGATGCAACAAACAAGAACCATGCCTATTAGCAACAAAATGGCAATAACATGGTCTGCAATGGCGAAAGGGTTCACACGTTTTATGGATCATAATTATCCTGCAGAAAAAACCGCTATACTAATGCAACGCGTTGCTGACAAAGAGATTAAACGACGTAGTAAAGTAGAAAAATGATAATCTCTAGGAGTTAATTTGCGCTTAAGAACCTTAAGCTTTATTTTATTAACAATAGTTGCATTGATTCCATGTCTAGTGCTTTCTGCTGTTATTTATCAAAAAGTTTACCATTTAACTGAAAATAGTGTTGAAGAGAAACTAGATCGAGTTGCCAAGCAAATTAACGCGGATGTTACTCATCAAGTTGCAATCTTGTCTAATGGTTTGGAACTCTTGTCTGAGCAAAACTTGATGCGCTTAGGCATTGATAACCTATTTTACTCCCAGCAAGTTTATGTTTCCCTTAATAATTTCGGTATGAATAACCATTTAATCGAATCTTTATACCTTGTATCAGAGGATGGTTATGTAGTTGAATCCTATGCTGGTGATATTCTTGCCTTTGAAGACTCAGAAATAATTAAATTTGATGAGTATAAAAAATCTATTATGTATTCAGATAATATGGTGGAGGGGAAATTTGTAGACAGTCCGTGGGTTGAGTATTTTAATAATAGTGAACTACTTGAAAATAAAAGTGATCAAGGTGGAATCGCATTTATTTTCCCTATTTCATCCTCTGTTAAATTAGATATCATTGATATTCATGGCCATTTAATTGCAATCGTTCCGATGTCTAAAGTCATTGAACTAGCGAATTCGTTAAAAAATCATGAAGAATTGGTTAATATATCAGTAGAAGGAAAATATATCTCCGGTGATATTATTGACCAGAGCAGTGATGATGTTATTAAAACAAATAGAATCGCAATTACCAATCCTAGCTTTAAAAATACTTTATGGTTGTCTCTTAATATTGCTCAATCGAGTACAGAGATAATTAATGCAATACACGCTGAATTATCGCCTGTTTTGACAACTGGAGCGATTATTTTAATCATATTGTTGCTAGTTGCGGTGGCGACAGCAGGTTTTATTTCTCGTGCATTCAATCAATTAAACCATCTTCTCAGAGGCTTTAAATTAGGCGGTAGTATTAACACTAAATCTTTTTTTATCACTGAGTTTAAGGATTTAAATAAGCTACTAGCTACCTTACAGAATACAATCAATCAACAGATTCAAAAATTAAATGATAAAAATAGTGAACTTGCTAGAGTAGATAAACTTCGAGAAAAATATCTACTTGAAGTTGAATTATTAAACACTGGACTTGAACAACAGGTTGAACTTAGAACTAAAGAATTAGCATTGACATTAGGTAAAGTAGAGCACGGACATTTTGTTTTTCAACAGCTTATTAAATTTAGACGAGAATTAGAGTTATGTAATAGTAACCGTTCCGTGGTTGCTGCTACGCTAGAGAGTATACAAACCTGTCTTCCTGGGATGCCCATTGCTCTATTTCTGCCGTCTCAAATCAAGCACCGCGCAGTATTTCAAAATGTTAACATTGAGGGGCTAGACCCATATCATATCAATGAACTCCTCTCATTAGGTGCGAGTAGTGCGGTGAACGATAAAGAAATACTACTGAATAATGAATACTTTTATATCACCACTTTTAAGGCCAGCAATAAAAGTTTTGGATGGTTAATCATTCAAAACAAACTAAATAGTCCAGAAAAACAAAGTTGGTTAACTCTCTTCATTGCAGAAATAAATAGCTATTTAATGATGAGATCATTAAATGAACATTTAGATAGGGCAGCAAGCACTGATTCATTAACTCAGTTACAAAACCGTAAAGCTTTTGACCTTTATCTTTCAAAGTTGCAATCTAAGGAAGATTGCCAAATAGGCTTGTACGTGATTGATGTCAATGGATTAAAAATAGTGAACGATACCCAAGGTCATGAGCAGGGGGACCAATTAATTATCAAAGCGGCTGAAATTTTAAATGACTGTGCAAATAATATTAGTAGCCATGTTTACCGTATTGGCGGTGACGAATTTTCTATTATTTTAAATCACCAAGAATTAACACAAGCAGATAAGCTAACTGCGAAGTTAACTCAGCAACAATTGATTGCTCGTTCAGATAGTAAAGCTGTTAGTTTTTCATTTGGTTATGCAGATACAGAAAATGAAAGTGATGAGATGTTATATAAAGCTGCGGACAATAATATGTACAGAGATAAAGCACTTTTTTATGGTAGGCGTAAAGACGATCTTCCACAACCAGGTTTAACACAGGGTTAAATTTTTTACGTAAATATCAATTTTTTCTTGTTTAATGGTGATTTATAAAATGAATTATTTAATCGAAAAATTAATAACTTGTCCTTATTGTGGTGAGAACATTGAAGTACTGGTAGACATAGCAGATCTCAATCAGCGTTATATAGAAGATTGTCAGGTATGTTGTAAACCGATAACTTTTTTGATCACCGAAAGTCATAGTGGTGAACTAAGTCTGTCAGTTTATAGTGAGGATGAAGTATTTTAGATATTTTAAAATCAACCCATTAAAAAATATTATTTGGGCCAAATATAAAAGGGCTCTGATAAGTACAATTTTAAAAAGTTAATATTAAGTAAATAAAACTGTTTTTAGCGAGACATTCGGTGTCTTTAGATTGCTTGGTATTTTCGATAGTATATATTTTGAAATAAACATTAATAATGATCCTTTGCTAGCTGTTTAATAAGCGGGTAATGCTTACATCAAAGTGATGGTTATTTAACCTTTGATACAACTTCTTAGCAATAAGAGTGTTGTAACTACCTTCCTATTCCTAATTTCAATTGATTACTATAACCTTAAAATTAACGTGAACTTCTAATCACAAAAAAGACACAAAACAGTCTGAACTTATATTTATTTGTGATCTTAATCCCTTGTTAATCATCTATTAAATGCTAACCTTATTAAATCAACGATTTAACATTACATTAACATTTACTGGCCAAATGGATGGAGTTATGAAAATGCAAAAGATCTTTAAAAGTGGAATTCTAGGCTTAGCTTGTTTATTTTCATTTAATGTTGTGGCAGAAAACCACACTATAGGTACGGGCAGTCAAAGCGGTACTTATTATCCATTGGGAGGAATCCTTGCCAAAATTTGGAGTGAAAATATTGAAGATTTTAACATGCGTGCTGAAGTGACTGCTGCATCGGTAGAAAATACGATTAAAGTTTCAACTAAAAAACAACTCGCTGGTATTGCAATGGGTAATGTAGTTTTACAAGCACATCAAGGTGTTAAGCCATTTCCTCGTAAAATGGATGTATCAGTTTTATTTGCACTGTATCCAAATGTTGTTCAATTCATCGTTCCTGCTGATTCAGATATAAAAACAATTAAGGATCTCAAAGGAAAGCGTATCTCATTAGGTGCTCCTGGGTCAGGAACCCGTGTAAGCTCAACAAACATACTTGCTGCGTTAGGTATTAAAGAATCAGATATTGATGCACAATCTTTAAATTATACAGCTACAACCAATGCAATCTCTGCAGGACAAATTGATGCCGGTGCTATTGTTGGAAGTGTTGGCGTTGGGGCAATTACGGAATTAGCTTTTACACATAATATTCGCATTTTATCTTTTACTCCCGAAGAGCTGGAATTGGTATCTGCTAGTAACCCGTCTTATCAAACAATAGATGTTCCTGCCCAAAGCTATAAAAATGTAGCTGCATTTAGTGCACCTGCAGTATGGAATATTTTAATTGTAAATAAGAATTTAGATACTGAACTTGCTTATAAAATGACTAAAATTGCTTTTGAAAATATGAAAGAGATCAACCAAGTAATTAGCGTGACTAAGTTTACAACTATTGCAAACATGAATAAATTAAATGGTATAGATTTACATCCTGGATCATTAAAATATCTAAAAGAGAATATGTAACTTCAACTCCGTGGAGAATATCATGAACACATCAACAACTATGTGCAAATTGATAACGGATAAAGTCTTATTAATAGCTGCAATTGCGGCTATTTTATTATCTGTTTTTCAAATTTGGCAAGGAATTACCGCAGATTTGTCTGCTCCAGTATTTAGGCCAATCCATCTAAGCTGGGTACTTATCCTCGTATTTCTTACTTTGCCCACCTTTCAGAATCACCAGTCATCTCCTTTATACTTATTAGGAAGGTTGATTGATTTCATTTGTATTGCTGCAATCGCTTGGGCTTCATACCACATTGTTAATTTTGATTATGATGATATTAGCTTCTTGTTAGATGGATTAACGTCTCTAGACAAGTTATCAGGACTCATTGTTTTAATTTTATTACTTGAAGCAACACGTCGAACTGTTGGCTTCGTAATGGTAGTAATAGCGCTACTGTTTTTGCTTTATGCAATATTTGGTGACCTTTTACCGTCTAGTGTAGCAAGTAAGGGGTTTTCAATTGAAGAAATTGTAAGATTTCATATCTATTCTACTAATGGTGTTTATGGCGCACCCTTGGCAATTGCTGCCGGTGTCGTATTTATATTTGTCCTCTTTGGGGCATTTTTACAAGTAACGGGAGCTGGTAAGTTTTTTATAGATGCCTCTTTTTCTATTGCTGGTAAGTATAGAGGAGGCCCTGCTAAAGCAAGTGTACTAGCGTCTGCCGCATTAGGGTCAATTTCAGGATCGGCAATCGCTAATACTGTAACAACCGGTGCTCTGACAATTCCTATGATGAAAAAACTAGGATATAAACCAGAGCAAGCAGCAGGAATTGAAGCTGCTGCATCTACTGGAGGTCAAATAATGCCACCCGTAATGGGAGCGGGTGCTTTTGTAATGGCACAGTTTACAGGGATTCCGTACAGTGAAATATTATTGGTTTCGATTGCCCCTGCAATTCTATATTTTGGTTGTACTTTACTTTATGTTCACCTTATGGCCTGTAAATTGGGACTTAAGGGTATGGATATGACTGAAAAGATATCAATCGTATTGAAAGATGGGTGGCATTTTCTAGTGCCTTTATTATTGATAACTAGCCTGTTATTAATGAGTTATTCTCCCATTTTGGTTGGTATCGCAGGTTGTGTCGCTATATTAGTCGCAGCTATGTGCCGTAAACATAGTCGAATTAACTTTTCATTGCTACTAGAGGGGATGAAAGAGGGCGCTTTATTAGCACTACCTATTTCCGTTGCCTGTGGCACGGCTGGTATTGTTGTTGGTGTGGTTGGGCAAACTGGGATAGGTTTGCAATTTACACAATTTTTAATGGCTCTTTCAGGTGGCTACCTTTGGTCTGTATTAGGACTTATTGCTATTGCTGCCGTTATTCTTGGAATGGGCTTACCCGTTACCGCGGCGTATATTGTATTATCAATAATGGCGGTTCCTAGCTTAACTGAGCTAGGCATTGGGTTGTTAGCTGCACATATGATTGTATTTTGGTTATCTCAAACATCTAATGTGACGCCACCTATTGCTTTAGCCGCTTTTGCTGCCGCAGGTATTGCTAATACCTCTCCCATGAAGGCAGCAGTACAAGCTTTTAAATTAGCACAGGGATTTTTTATCATCCCGGTTATGATGGCATTCTCTGGGTTAATTTGGGTTGAAGGAGAAACAACAAATTTTATAATATCAATAGTATTAACGATCGGTTTAATTGTTGCATTTGCAGGATGTATAGAGGGGAGATTGGTGACTAAATTATCGGTGTTTAACCGTTTGTTTTTGTTAGTTTCAGGATTTTCTTTATTGTTCCCCTATCATTTTTTAAATTTAGCAGGATTGATTACTATTGGTTTAATAGTTGTTATTAATTTAAAATTATCTAATAAAAATAATCTGGTTGCACCGACTGCAGGCTAATAATTGTTATTATAAATATGTAGTTAGAGAGACTGGAATGAGAAGTGAAATTTTTAAGGCTATGTCTTTTCGCAAGTATCGTTTTGAGTTTTTATGAAGTGTGAATTGAGCCGTTTGAACTGAGGATGTAAATTGCAGTTTAGAGTTCCTCTTTCCTTTTAAGAACCCATTTTATTGCGTATATCTTGTAAACAAGACATATTAAGCTGCTTTCTTTGATCTGCCTGCTATGTATACACGTTTGCCTGTAGCAGTATTTTCATAAGCAGCTTCTTCTGTGATGTAAGACCATGAATAAGTATTTGAACCATCTTGCATCGCTAGACGACTGATAACTTGATCAACTCTTTGTCCACTTGCATCTCTTTGTGAACGTAAAAAACCTTTAACTAATGTAAGCATAATAAAACCCTTTTTGTAATATTTTTTGTAATATAATTTCGTTTTTGTATGGTTGGATTATATATTGATCCAAAAGTGTGATCAAGGTCTTGTTTATTTTTTTGAGAAATAATATTTATAAGTGATATAAAAATAAATTTTAGCTGTGTGTATATAGATTTTGATGGTCATTGCTTTGGTTATTAATTTGTGAATGCTGCGGTATTATTAGTACCGTGATGATTTAAAAAACGTTGTAACTGTCATGTTGCTTTTTTTTAAACTAAAATCCACTCATCTATTTAATTAAAAAGTTTGAAACACATCTAATACCATTGCGCATAATATTTTGGTCAGGCCTTGTTGAAGAAAATGATGAAGAGAAAAGTGAACAATCGAAATAGATAACTATTTTGATTGAATACAACATCACTATCTATTAGGTTAATCAACGAGGTAGATTAGATATCTATGTGAATTGGTATTACCACATCGAAATGTAATGATACTAATTAGGTACATTCCGTTTTGACATTAATAAGGATATAAAATTGAAAAAATTATTGATTATGGCGTCGACGGCGCTGGTTATTAGTGCCTGTAGTAATGCCATTCCAAGCGATTCAGAAGCGGTTGTAGCTGAGCCCGATAGAGTTTTTAACAGTGCTAAAAGTTCAAAAGTAGTTGCTGCGTGTATAGAAGAGAAATGGGAGGCTTGGGTTAATAAATTTGAAAATTGGGGGGTAATTCAAACTAACACAATCAATGAAGTCTACAATATTTCAGCCCTAAAATATGGTCCTGAAGCATATGACGGTGCACCTTTGAAACCTACAACGAAAAATTATTCTGCAGATGTCAGTCATTCCGAAGCGGGCAGTGAAACAAAGCTTTATCAATATTTTTCACTAAATATTGGCACAAATCCTTTCTTTTCTATTGTTGATAAATGCCAGTAAATAATTAAATACTATAACCACTGTTATGTAATTATTAATAGTGGTTAACTAAAAAAGCTCTCAATAATTTTTGTATTTACAAGCCTGCCTAACACTGACAGGCACGGAAGTGTGCGATCATGGATTTAGATAAACTACGTAATGAGAAACATTGCATAATCGCACATAAAATTATTGAAGGTAAATCTTTAACTATTAAAGAAACTGCTCAATACCGATGGTTTGAATACGGTGGAAACTCTATTCAGTCTTTAATGAGTCTTTCCAAGCCTGAGCAGTTAATATCCCCTATATACCAATCTTTATTACTTTTTTTGTTATGGGTAAAAGGGCCAATTAATTTACTGAATTTAGGCTTAGGTGGGGCCTCAATAGAGCGGGCTCTGAGTGGATTACCTGAGATAAAATTAACCGCTGTTGAATCTTCTCCCTATATAATCGAAATGGCAAAGCGCCATTTTCATCTTTCTGAAAATGTTGAACTGTATTGTCAAAATGCAGAGCAATATATTCGTGACACAAAATCTAAATATAATATAGTGTTGTGTGATCTCTTTATTGCGGAAAAAAGTCCTGAATTTCTATTTAGCCATAATTTTTACTTTGATATAGCAAAAATTGTAAATAAGAAAGCAGTCATTATTCTCAATATTCAGGCTGATAATGAACAACAATTAATGCATGCTTTACTCGCTATTAAAGAACAATTCCCACATATTGCATTAATCGAGTTTGACGATTTTGTAAATATTGTTCTTATTTGTAGTTCATATAAAATCCCTGAACCAAATGTCCTACAAAATCGTTTGAAATGTTACCGTGACATTAATTTTAACTGTTTAAATGATGTGATTAAAAAAATGCGAATTATTGCTTAATGTTAATATTTATCTCATCCACTCACTAGTTACAGATATATTGAACGTAATATTAGCGTTTTAATCTTATCTAAACATTCTCTTGTTTTATTTTGTCCGCTTTCAATCACAAGACTAATTAATAGCGATCCACATAAGTAACTGATTTATCTTGTTGGTTAACATGATAGTTATACCAATGGAATTTAATAAGTGCTCAGAGTTTGCGTAGGAAAAATTATTATTAATAAGACGTAAGTTGCAGGAGGTAGTTGTTTACACTTCAAAATTCACAACGCAGTTAGGGATAATTTTAACCAGCAAGAATGATCACTTTATCAATTCCTTTGGTATTCGCTACGTTTTATTGAATTGAAAACCAATCATGCGCCTTGCTCTCGAATTTTTCCTTAACAATTCCTGATAATAATATTATGTACAAAAGCATTACGCGTTAAAATCTACTTTCGAGCGTTCTTTTATGAAAAATCAACTATTCCACATTTCAAGTTAAACAAATTAACCTGGTTTGAGTTACAATTTGTTACATTCTATTTTTTTGTAGATGTGAGCTTTCTCATTTTAAAATTCTCTGAATACCGCTATTAGCCTAATAACTAACCTTTTTTTTATCATGGGTATAATTAATACAAAACACAGTTTGATACACTTTGTTACAAAGGTGGCGCTTTTATGTGTGATCTCTCACACTTAATTATTACTGATTTATGTTTAAATAATTTTCTTTTTTTGATTATTAAAGGTGAATAAAAATGTTACGGAAAACACTACTCGTACTCTCAATAACCGCAGCACTTTCTGCTTGTGGTAGTAACAATGCTTCTATGGGTTCAAATCCACCTACAGAAAAAGGAGAGCAAATTGTCATTCAAGTTGATCAGGCTAAGCGTGATTTAGATGAGCGTTTAATCTGTAACCAGCCTAATAATATTTCGGCTGCTTGTAACTTACGCACATACCAGGT
>Ga0316197_10001294_pt1 | contig 17905 bp, 15 predicted proteins | sample OudBiesiAoxic_MG_FD_204939 | JGI IMG/M metagenome (GOLD analysis project Ga0316197, IMG submission 204939) | Coastal sediment microbial communities from Oude Bieten Haven, Netherlands - site A oxic | ecosystem: Environmental > Aquatic > Marine > Coastal > Sediment | place: Netherlands... | reverse complement strand
TATACTTCTTATTTCAGCAATTTTTAAAAGTGACCAGATCTATTTCAAATGGTACGGAGGATTTATGAGAAATGCATTGCAAAAGTTTTCCCATTTCTTTATTCAGGATCCGGAGTCTGTAAAGTTGTTGAACTCTATTGGTATAACTAATACTACGATAAGTGGTGACACAAGATTTGACAGGGTTTCTGAAATCTTGCAGCAAGATAATTCACTGGAATTTATGAATAGGTTAACCCAAAATTACCCTTGTTTTGTAATGGGCAGCACCTGGCCTGAGGATGAGGAAATATTGGTTGATTATATCAATGCCTCTTCGCATGAAATGAAGTATGTAATTGCGCCTCATAAGATTATACCCAAAGATATTGAACGTCTGCGGCAAAGTATTAATAAGAATAATGTGTTGTTATCAGATACTTCAGAAAATCTTTTGGCAGACACACAAGTTCTGATCGTGGATACAATTGGACTATTGACCAAAATATACAGCTACGCCCATATAGCCTATGTAGGAGGGGCTTTCTTAAAAGGGGGACTTCATAACACTCTGGAACCTGCAGTATTTGGAATTCCGGTGATTATTGGACCTAATTATGAAGGATTTAAGGAAGCTGAAGAATTAGTTAAGCTAAATGGCATCTTTCCCGTGCGTGATAAAGCCGAGTTTACAAAACTGGCAGATAAACTGATTCTTGATTCTAATTTCAGACTTACAGCTGGTGATATAAATGTTTCCTACATTAATAAAAACAAAGGGGCAAGCATCCAAGTAATGAATCATATCCGTACATTAATATAGCTATTCATTGCATTTCGGATGAAAACCAAAGTAGGATCATCCAGCCAAGGGAGTAGTGGTTCAAAGGAAAATCCAATTAATTATAAACTGGGAGTTCTTTTGTAATTAATCCGAAAACAAGACTGATGAAATTTGCCCCTTTTCATACCTTATTGTTATGTCTTTTGTTTTGTGCTATTTCATGCAAGCAGAATGCAAAAGAAGTTAATGACCCCAACACAAAACAAAATACTACAACAGATTCTGTACCTTATAGTAACATTAAGAAAGACAGGGATTTAAAATCAAAACCAGGTTCTTTAAAGCCAACAAAAGAACAGCTGGACCGCGCTATTGAAAAAAAGAAAAAAACAAGTATTTTAGATTCTTTGAAACCTAAGACTGCCTGACTTCAATTTCTATTTTATTTTCTCTTCCCTTTTTTTGCTAGATTTACCAAAACCAGCAAACCATGGACAAAAGGATTTTCAGAATTTCATTAACCGCCGCGCTGGCGGGTTTTTTATTTGGCTTTGATACCGTTGTAATTAGTGGTGCCAATTTACCTATTAAAGAATTGTGGAACACTTCACCATGGTTCCATGGTACTTTTATAATGTCTATGGCCTTATGGGGCACGGTAGCAGGTTCTCTTTTTGGAGGCATACCCTGTGATCTTTTTGGCAGAAAGAAAACCTTATTCTGGATTGGTGTTTTATATTTTGTCTCTGCCATGGGATCTGCCTTGGCAGTAGACCCTTATATGTTTTCTTTCTTCAGATTTGTCGGTGGTATCGGGGTAGGCGCTTCCTCTGTCGCTGCTCCAATTTATGTATCGGAGATTTCATCATCTAAAAACCGAGGTCAGTTGGTAGCTTTATATCAATTTAATATTGTCTTTGGAATTTTTATCGCTTTTATTTCTAATTATTTACTCAAAGGTTTTGATGGGGCTAACGATTGGCGCTGGATGCTTGGTGTAGAGGCAATTCCTGCTTTAATATACACTATACTGGTGCTTAAAATACCCAACAGCCCACGCTGGTTGGTGATAAAGAAACAGGATGATGCGGGCGCATTAAAAGTATTGGAATACCTTTCTAACAAAGAACATGCCCAGGTAAAACTCGAAGAAATAAAGAATTCTTTTAATGCTTCAGACAAAAAAGAAAAGTTATTTACAAGCAAGTACAAAAAGCCGCTTATTCTTGCTTTTTTACTTGCTTTCTTTAACCAGTTATCCGGAATTAATTTTGTTCTCTATTACGCACCGGAGATTTTGGAAAGGGCTGGTTTGGCCGCCAGAGAATCTTTGTTCAGTTCCATTTCCATAGGTATTGTGAATTTAATTTTTACCCTTATAGGGATACGATTAATTGATAAAATGGGAAGAAGAGAATTGATGAAAATAGGGTCTGTGGGCTATATCATAAGTCTCGCAATGGTTGGCTGGTGTTTTTATAGCGGAGCCAGTTCTACAATTCTTCTTGTCTTCATTCTCGTTTTTATCGCCTCACACGCCATTGGACAAGGGGCTGTCATATGGGTTTTTATTTCCGAGATTTTTCCTAATAAAGTCAGAGCATTTGGCCAATCATGGGGTACCGGCACGCATTGGATCTTTGCGGCATTAATCACTCTCCTTACTCCCATATTCCTCGATGCCAATGATGGTATCTTTAAGGACAACCCATGGCCAATCTTTCTGTTTTTTGCATTTATGATGGTACTACAATTGTTATTTGTATTATTTATGATGCCTGAAACCAAGGGAATTTCACTTGAAGAACTAGGAAAAAAATTAAGTCCGGATAAAAAATCGTGAAAAAAGTAAAATACCTTTTACCGAAAATTCAGGTATTACATCTCAAAAAGGTCCATTCTGATTGACTTTTAGTCGAAATATGGCACTCCAAATGTAATTTTATTGTCATAAATATGTACATTGTAGGAAATTATATGAATTATGGAAGATGAATTATCTTTTGGCACAAAGCTCCTTAACGGGTTCCTTAGCATAATGGTAGTGGTTTTGGTCTTAATTCTGGCAGCTGTTGTGATTGGCCTTATTTTGGCAGGTTTAGGCTTCATTTAGGCAAGACACAAATCCAATATTCCCTAATCTTACCCTATAATATTTGCTTATAACTTATATATCCTACTTATCTCATTTTTAATGAATTCACATTCAATCAATCGTTGACTAACTTTAGATTGAAAAAATTAGTGTTCCTAATAAGTCTGGTGATATTAGTTTCTTGAACGCCTTTAGGAATATAAATTTCCACATATATTCTTATCAAATCATTACCACAATTAAATACTCCGGATTATAACAATCTACTTATGTATATTGCAAATAGAAACTTTAAACGGGATTTAATGCGCTTTCGCACGCTGGTATATTTTCTATTAATAATATCCTGGCTATTTGGTTGTGAAAATTTGGAGAAAACCAGGACCATTAAATTGGCCCATGGCCTTGATGTAAACCACTCTGTTCATCTTGCTTTGGTTGAAATGGGAGTTGATTTAGAAAAACTCTCAGGGGGAAAGCTCCAGCTCGAAATTTATCCCAGTCAGCAGCTTGGAACGGAACGTCAATGTTTGGAACTTTTACAAATTGGAAGTCTGGATATGACTAAAGTTTCAGTTGGAGTATTGGAAAATTTTGCCCCAAAAATGAAAGTGTTAGGACTTCCTTTTCTATTCAGAGACAGACAACATTCATTTAATGTTTTAGACGGACCTATAGGCAAGATGCTTCTTAAAGACGGGGAAAAATATTGGCTTAAAGGTTTAGGTTATTACGACGCCGGTAGCAGGAGCTTTTATACAATAAACAAACCTATAAATTCTCCAAAGGATCTTGAAGGCCTTAAAATAAGGGTTATGGAGAGTGTTACGTCCATGGATATGGTGACGAGTCTGGGAGGCTCACCTACCCCTATATCGTGGGGTGAATTATACACAGCGTTACAACAAGGGGTTGTAGACGGGGCAGAGAACAATCCCCCTAGTTTTTATCTTTCACGCCATTATGAAGTGTGTAAATACTATTCGTTGGATGAACATACCGTTATGCCCGATGTACTTCTTGCGGGCACTCATTTATGGAAAAAGCTTTCAACGGAAGAACAGGGATGGCTGACAAAAGCGATAGAGAATTCTATTAGCTACCAGCGAAAATTATGGATGGAGTCTGAAGAAGAAGCGCTTAATGCAGTTAAGCAGGCAGGGGTTCAAATAATAAGACCGGACAAAACGCTGTTTTCTGAAAAATCCGCAGATATTTACGCACAATATAAAGACCAGGAAGACTTATATAAAATAATACAAGATATTCAAGGAACGCAATAAAATGCAATTAAGGAATACGATCGACAAGGTTTTGGCCAACTTATTAATAATTATAATGAGTATTATGGTTATTAATGTTTTATGGCAGGTATTTAGCAGATATTTGTTAGGAGCGCCCAGTTCCTTTACCGATGAACTCGCCAGATACCTAATGATATGGGTAGGAATACTGGGAGCTGCCTATGTTTCAGGCCGTAACAAGCATGTTGCCATATACGTACTCCCATCACGATTAAGTACTAAAACTCAAAAAAAGTTAAGACTTATCGTCCGTGTTTTAATTATTCTATTTTGTCTGTTTGCCCTAGTTATTGGCGGTTCCAGATTGGTCTATATCACCTATGTTTTAGAACAATATTCACCGGCATTACAATTGCCCTTGTCTGCAGTTTACATCATTATTCCAATTAGTGGTATACTCATCATATATTATAAGATTTCCGATATTTTAAAACAATAATGTTTATGGAATATATTCCTATACTTGTTTTGGTGATCAGCTTTATATGCTTATTGGCAATTGGTACTCCTGTGGCCTGGAGTATAACAATATCCGCATTGCTTACCATGTTAGTGAGTATTCCGGCATTACCAGCATTTACAACAGTCTCTCAACGCATTGGCACAGGATTAGACAGTTTTGCACTCCTCGCTATTCCATTTTTTATACTCTCCGGCGAGTTAATGAACAAAGGAGGTATTGCGCACAGGTTGATTGCTTTTGCAAAAACATTAGTTGGGGCCCTACCCGGTGGACTTGCTCTTATTAATATAATTTCAGCAATGCTTATGGGCGCTATTGCCGGTTCTGCCTTGGCATCAGCATCGGCCATGGGCAGTATATTAGGCCCTGAAATGGAGAAAGAAGGATACTCAAAAGAATTTGGTGCTGCGGTAAACATTACTTCGGCAACCACCGGACTCCTTATTCCTCCCAGCAATGTGCTGATAGTATATTCCCTGGCTAGTGGTGGTGCATCTATAGCAGCCTTATTTCTAGCAGGCTATATTCCCGGAATACTTACTGGTTTGTTGTTAATGCTGGTAGCTTATATTTGGGCAAAGAAAAAGGGGTATAAAGTTGGCCAGCGAAGTACGTTCAGGAATATTACAAAAACTTTTATCGTTGCCGTACCGAGTTTATTTATGTTGGTAGTAGTAATCGGAGGTATTGTTACAGGGATATTTACTGCTACAGAAGCATCGGCTATAGCTGTCCTCTACAGCCTTATCCTTGGTTTTATTTACAAGGAAATTACCTTTGAGAAGCTGCCCCAAATTTTATTGGATTCATGTTCCACAACGGCCATTGTGATGCTACTAATAGGGGCATCAATGAGTATGTCATGGGCATTGTCTTATGAAAATATTCCTCAGGATATCAGTACAGGTTTGTTGAGTATTAGTGATAATAAGATTATAATATTACTTATCATAAACCTTCTGCTTCTGTTCGTTGGAATATTTATGGATATGACTCCTGCCGTCCTTATTTTCACCCCAATATTTTTACCGATAGTCATGAAGCTTGGACTAGATCCGGTCCATTTTGGTATCATCATGATATTAAATCTCTGTATAGGAGTATGCACGCCGCCTGTAGGGTCTGTGTTATTTGTAGGTGTAGGAATCGCCAATACCACTATCGAAAAAGTAATAAAACCCCTCCTGCCTTTATTTGTGGTAATGATACTTGCGCTGTTCCTGATCACCTATTTCCCTCAATTAAGCCTTTGGTTACCAGGTTTGTTTGATTTGTAATGGAAGGAATTATTGTGTTTCTAAAAATAAAAAGCCAATTCTAAAACCTCACCTAAAAATTAAAATTGAATATTATGTTGATCACAGTCTGAAGGTATACCGCACTTTTAACAAAATCTGTTCTTCCTGAAGGGTCCATCGGTCTGTCATATCATTGAATGTATTGTAATTAAACACAAGAAAAACTTCTCCTAAGGGAGAAAATATCCAGTGAATACGTCCATTCACACCTAAAATCCTGCTATCTGTATCATATTGTGTATAAGCATTTAACTGCAGATCGGAAGTAACGTTAAACCGCACACGCATACCCACGAGGGTCTGGTTAAAATCTCCCCAGGGCAATCGGCCAATATTCCGAACCCCATTAAATTCAAATCCCAGCAATGAACTGGGATTCCAGTTCAATTCCAATTCCAGTTCATCTAACCTCCCGTCATAAAAAGAACCAAACCACCAACTTGCCTGACCATTTAGGCGTCTTTTAGCAGCAAATTGAGCTTCCAGTCGGTATCTCATAAAGTTGTATTTACCTACAGGGATAGTAACATTATCAGCTATATCAAAGGGTTCCGTGATATTTTCACCTACCGGTCTTACATTCATTTCTATTCTGTCACCACTTTCCAATCGCCAGTTAACAGGTGCCATAAACACACTATAGGATTGCCATTCTCCATTAATATTTTTTATGTAAGTAGCAAAAAGCTCATTAAACATTTGCCTCACTAAAGGCCAATCGGGTCTTGGGGCATAAACAGCGCCTAATCTTGAATAATGAATTCCCAGGCGGGGAACAAATCCAAGGGAGGGATCAAACTCTTCCCCTATACGAGAATACGATAAAGATAAATCCCATTTATCATTAGGGTAATCTAATTTAAACCCAAAGGCAGATCTGTCATTCATTAAATCCTCCCTATCTGCATACAATGCCCATGCACCGGCAATAAAATTCTTATTTCCGTTAAATCGGGTAGTCTGATAGGTAAAATCAAGCCCTGACATAAAGCTGCCATCACGCCCTAAAGGATCTCCCACGGATCCAATAAATCCCACCGAACTTTCTTTAAAAACATTCTGGCGTATGCGCATTACTCCCATGGTCGTGGCATCATATGGTATGCCCTCCGAATCAAAAGTGTCGGTCCGCACGCCTAGCCCACCGAAAGCTGTACCACCAATCCTGCCATTAATCTTTGCTCCTGCAATAATAGGCACTTGTTCGTTGCCAACAAGCCCTATTGTCCTGCTGAAGAACGGCAGGACGGTGCTGCTTCCTGTTCCGAAACCAAACTCAAATATATCTGAGCCTTCCAGAAAAAATGTTCGTTTCTCAGGAAAAAACAACGGGAAGCGTGTCAAATTTGTTTGTCTTGTATCTACTTCCGTTTCGGCAAAATCGGTATTCACGGTAATGGTCGCCAATACGTTTGGACCTATACGCTGACTAGCGTCCAGACTAGGTTCCAGATCAAAAATTGTCGCCGCATCAGCTCCTTCTTTATTTAATGAACTTACTAATGATGGCCTCACACTTAAACCCCATCCATAATTGAAAACAGGTAAATTGGTCAAAAGACCTGCTCTGCTCGTCTGTCCAAAAAACTGATCTCGTTGTACATTTGCCCAGCGAATCGTTTCCTGATTTCTTTGTATGCGCCGTTCTACATTAAATCCCCATTCTGTTAATTTTTTTTTAAAATAGATACTTTGAATGGGCAATCGCATCTCTGCAATCCATCCATTTTCATTGATAGATACCCGAGCTTCCCAAATGGTGTCCCAATCCTCGTTTTCAGATTCCCCTCTATTGGAAACCAAAGCATCATAGCGTGCTGCATTAGCATTTACGGCCAAAATATAGCCCGATTGTCCGTCCAGGAATGGATCAATCACTACTTTGATATGGTCCTCATTGGAAATATCTGTATCTCTAAGTTTGGAGAACCTGACTATCCTTTCAGGATTTGGATCCTTACATTCTACACCAATTATGATAGCCTTGCTGGTGGCCATTACCCGGACAAAGGTAGGTGCCGAAGGTGTTCCTTTTTCTACAGGTTCAGTGGTAAGGAAGGAGTCTAAAACAGGAGCAGTTTGCCAATCTGGTTCATCCAAGAACCCATCTATGGTTATTTCCCCTGTTACTTTGCCTGCCTGGATAGAAGGCCTTACAGCTACCTGACTATAAACATAAGCAGAACATATGAATACTAATCCAAGAAAAAGGCAGGCACTTCTAACTAAATACACAACTGGCTAATTATTTGTAATAAAGATAATGGTATCAAATAGCAAATTTACCTGAAACAAAGGTATCCCGTAAAAAAAGTACATATTCTATTTCTTTTAGTTCCTGTTATCCCTGTAATAGTTGCCCAAAAGTTATTAGACCATTCCCGGTGCTCTATCATTAATTGTAACTGACATTAGTCTTACATGTAAGATAAAATCATGACACTTTTTTTACATAAGCAAGGTGTTTGTCAGAGAAAGTGGTTGGGTCAAAAATTGGACTTCACTAAATAGTTTAGATAGCCACACTACTCGTGTTTTAATGATTAAATTAGCGACTGCTAATAAGATTTTATCCCATGAAAATTTTTCAATGTGGTCATTGTAATCATCCGTTGTTTTTCGAAAATAACAAATGTGAAAATTGCGGGCATATATCAGGTTATCGTGACCTGGACCGACAGATGTTAACATTTGACCCTTTTAATTCTTCCCTGCTTTCTGACCGAGAAAAAATTGAATATAAGTATTGTAAAAACAAGGAGCATGGTGTTTGTAATTGGCTTGTAGTGAATGACTATTCACAAGATTATTGCCGTGCTTGCCAACTCAATCGAACCATACCTAATCTATCCGATAAAAAGAACTTTCAAAAATGGCAAAATTTGGAAGTTGCCAAACACCGCCTCATTTATCAACTTCAAAAAATAGGTCTTGATTTACCAAGTAAAATGACCAACGAAGAGGGTTTATGTTTTGATTTTATCGCAAAGAACAATGACCCAAAAATCATGACAGGGCACTCCAATGGGGTTATTACTATACTGCTAAGAGAAGCAGATTCGGCCCTAAGGGAACAAATAAGAAAGGAGATGCAGGAGCCATACCGGACACTCATCGGACACCTAAGGCATGAAGTAGGTCATTACTTTTGGGAACGATTGATCTTCCGAGAACAAAATGTATTGCCAGAATTCAGGGTAATTTTCGGAAATGAGGAAGAGAATTATAGTGATGCTTTACAAAACTATTACAAGAATAGTACGCCTGAAGATTGGCGTGACGCTTACATAAGTAAATATGCGACATCACATCCCTGGGAAGATTGGGCGGAGACTTGGGCGCACTATCTGCATATTATGGACATGGTAGAGACTGCGCACTTTTTTGGCTTGGAAGTAAATTCCAAACAGATTTCCGAAAAGATGAAGATAACGTCAACATACGACCCTTATACAGTAAAAGATTTTAAAACCATCGTACAAACATGTGTGCCTTTATCATTTGCGGTTAATAGTATTAATCGGGCAATGGGCATACCCGATGTCTATCCGTTCGTGATTACTCCCACGGTGGTAAAAAAAATGAACTTTATTCATGAATTGTTATTGCCGAAACGAAAACATTAATCTTAGGGTATTCCCCTGATTTGGTGAATCTAAAAAATGGTGAAATCTGAATGTGTAGTGAACTCCTCCAGAAACTTCATGCCAAGGAAAGAATTTCCATTTGGGTTAAGTGGGGGGCTCCAAACGGCAATGGTATAGCTATGCGGATATAATGCCACGATACCTCCTCCTACCCCACTCTTTCCAGGTAAGCCAACCTTAAAGGCAAACTCCCCGGACTCATCATAAAACCCACAGGTAAGCATTAAAGCATTAATTCGCTTGGATTGAGGCTTTGTAATAACTTCTGAACTGTCTGAAATTTTAAGTCCACCGTTGGCCAAGTAGGTGAATGCATAAGATAGTTGCTCACAATTCATCTCTAAAGAACACATGTCAAAATAAAAGTCAAGTACCTCGGTTGGATCATTTTTGATATTACCGAGTGACTTGATAAAGTTGCACAAGGCTACATTTCGGTAACCATTTGCTTTTTCCGAGTCCGCAATTTTATCAGAATAAGAAAGGTTTGGCAGATTGCTTAGATCTCTAACGAATGCCAGAAACTCCTTCCTGGCATTTCCTAAATGTGAAACTAAAATGTCGCAAATCACGATTGCTCCGGAATTTATAAATGGGTTACGGGGAATACCATTATTGATTTCAAGTAATAGAAGAGAATCAAACTTAGTTCCAGACGGTTCTACATCGACCCGTTTCCAAATCTCTTCGCCCAATATTCTATAGGCCAAGGTCAGCGAGAATACTTTGGCGATACTTTGGATGGAGAATTTGACTAAATTGTTTCCCATCCCATATCCCTCACCCGTTAAATTGGTCATGTGCACTCCAAACATAGTCGGGTTTACATTGGCCAACTCCGGTATATAGGTAGCTATTTTTCCCTTGTTTGTGAGTCCTTTAGTATCATGGAAGACCTTTTCAATAATATCTTTGTAGTTCAAGTCTGTTCTATTTTATAAAGTAAATTGGTAATAAAGATCAGTATATTAATTCGACATTTAGACTATAACACAGATTTGTTTCCTATTCTCTTAATTTTTTATTCTGCATCATAAAAATTCAACTATGGTAAACAAGCCTACCGCTATAGTTTTTCTGAAGACTGCTACCCAGGTAGCATAGAATATTGTATTTTATTCGCACTTTGTACATCGAAATAATTTCGGCCAAGGAAATTCAAAATCGCATCAATTTATTTGAAATCTGTACGGTTACAATCCAGATAGATTAATATTTAATAGTATATTATGACGTTTGATTTTTTATTTGGATTTATTTTTAACATTTAAATAATTACATCCTTTACTAAAAACAAAAAGCAATAATCAAAACCCGTAAAATGGCCAAAGTTGATTTTACCAAATACGAAACCACAGGGTATTACGATGAAATGTTCAATGAGAACAATGGCGTAAGACCAAGCTATGAAAAGTTCAAAAAGCGCCTGGAAAAATTGAGTAGAAACAAACTCAAATTCCTACAGCACGCCACAGATCGGGCCCAATTATCCCTTGGTATGACATTTAATGTATATAGCGATAATCAAGGTGTGGAGAGGATTCTGCATTTGGATATCATACCAAGAATTATTAACAGCACCGATTGGGACAGGCTTGCAAAAGGTCTGGAACAACGAATTGTAGCATTGAACTTGTTTATCAATGACATTTATGGTGAACAAAGAGCCTTAAAGGATAACATCATCCCTAAAGAACTCGTTTTATCCAGCGCAGGATATCTAAAGGAATGTATTGGATTGCGACCGCCGGAAAACGTATGGAGTCATATATCAGGCACTGATCTTATAAGAGGCGATGATGGTAATTTCTATGTCCTGGAAGATAATCTGAGATGCCCTTCCGGTGTATCCTATATGCTGGAAAACAGGGAGATATTAAAACGCACATTTCCGGAAGTATTCGAAAAACTAAAAGTAAGACCGGTTCACGATTACACCCACCATTTACGAGATATGTTGGAGTCGCTGACCAGGGAATCGCCAGCATTCATAGCAGTGCTGACACCAGGCATATATAATTCTGCCTATTTTGAACATGCCTATCTCGCACAACAAATGGGCGCCGAATTGGTAGAGGGAAGGGATTTGGTCGTGAAAAATAATTTCGTTTATATGAACACCACCAAAGGGCTTCAACGCGTAGATGTAATCTACCGAAGGGTTGATGACGATTTTATAGATCCTTTGATCTTTAACAAAGATTCAATGTTGGGGACACCCGGACTTTTTGAAGCTTATCGCAGGGGAAATGTAGTTTTAGTCAATGCACCCGGAGCCGGGGTCGCCGATGATAAAGCTGTCTATGCATACATCCCCCGATTGATTAAATACTATTTGGGTGAAGAAGTGCTCTTGCCAAATATCAAGACCTACATTTGCGCCGAGAAGGATGATTGTAATTACGTTCTTGAAAATATTCATACGCTGGTCGTAAAACAGACGGACGGCTCCGGCGGGTACGGAATGTTGATAGGTCCAAAGTCCACAAAAAAAGAATGCGAAGAATTTATAACCAAAATAAAAAACAACCCCAGAAATTATATCGCACAACCCATGATCAATCTTTCCAGGGTTCCGACCCTGACAGATGACACAATAGAAGGCAGACATGTTGACTTGCGCCCCTATTGTTTGTACGGAAAAGATATTAAAATAGTACCGGGTGCACTTACAAGGGTAGCCCTGACTAAAGGTTCATTAGTAGTGAATTCCTCTCAGGGCGGGGGTAGCAAGGACACTTGGATATTGGATTCCAAATAAAAAATTAATACTATGTTAAGTAGAGTAGCAAATACCATGTATTGGATGAATCGATATATCGAGCGAGCCGAAAATTATGCGCGTTTTATGGATGTGAATTTCAACCTCTCTTTAGAGTCACCACCTGATGTGGAGGAACAATGGAAACCGCTAGTGGTAATAACCGGCGATTGGCCCATGTACGAAACACGATATAAAAATATAGATAAGCACAGGGTAATTTATTTTTTGGGCTTTGATCCTAAAAATCCGAACTCCATTTATAGTTGCATTACCAATGCCAGAGAAAATGCAAGGTCTGTACGCTCCGAAATAACGAAAGAAGTTTGGGAACAGATTAACTCAATCTACTTTTTTGTCAAGGAAGGTTTAGAGAAGAAGTTATGGAAAAGCAAAGACCCCAGACTTTTTTTTAAAAAAGTTAGAGAAGATTGTCAATTGCTTTATGGTATTTTTGATGCGACCATTTCAAGGAACGATGGTTGGCATTTTGGAAAAATCGGCCAGCTAGTGGAACGTGCCGACAAGACATCTCGAGTAATGGATGTCAAGTATCATGTTTTATTGAGTACACCTCAAGAAGTTGGAAGCCCTTTGGATCTGATGCAATGGGCAGCTTTACTAAAATCCGTAAGCGCATATGACATGTACCGAAAAAAATATGGTAAACTAACCGCTTTGAACATTTCAGAGTTTTTGATTCTTGACAAGAAGTTTCCCCGATCCATGCTCTGCTGTTTAATTCATGCAGAGAAGTCATTGCAAGAGATAACAGGAAGTACTGGCGGCTTTAGTAATGAGGCCGAAAAGCAACTAGGAAAACTCAAATCAGAACTCGAATTCCTTGATATCAGTGATATCTTTGAAATGGGGCTTCATGAATACCTTGACGATTTTCAAATACGTTTGAACGGTGTCTCCCTTAGTCTTTATAATTCTTTTTTTGCAGCTCAGTCACAAGTACAGATACACCAATAATTATCTTTTTTCAACGAAAAAACCAATGATATACTGCTTAGGCCAAAAGCTTAGATTTGAAATTGGAATCCTTAAAAATAGAACAATTCTAAAGCACAACAATGAGGTTCAAAATCATTCATGAAACGGAATACGAATTTAGCAAGGCCGTTTTTCTTGAGCCACATTATCTCATGTTCAAACCAAAGAACAGACAACATCTAAATTTGGAATCGTACTCCCTGGAACTATCCATAAAGCCAGCAGGAATATCGGAACAGTTGGATGCTGAAGATAATATCGTTCATTTCTGTTGGTTTGAAGGGATGCATAAAAATATCGTCATCCGCTCTGAAGCCACTGTGAACAGCAGGCCCTATAACCCATTTAATTTTTTGATTTACCCCCTTTATTTCAATAGCATTCCTTTTTCCTATTCGGATGCCATAATTGTTTTGCTTCAAAAATATCTAACGGCCGAGCCTATAGGTAAAGAATTACATCTTTTCGGGAAGACAATACTTGCTTCAATAAATAATGACACCTTATCGTTTCTGACCGCATTGACGATACAAATCCATGATGATTTTGTCGTCGCATCGCGCGAAGAGGGGGTGCCTTATGAACCAGACAAAACATTTCATTTAAAAAAAGGTTCGTGCCGAGATCTGGTATGGATGCAAATTCAACTACTGCGTACAATGGGTCTCGCCTCAAGATTTGTAAGTGGCTATTACTATGTGGACGTTGAAAACCCACAGTACGAACTTCATGCCTGGACGGAGGTGTTTCTTCCTGGTGCAGGGTGGATCGGTTTCGACCCTAGTAATGGTATTATCACCGGCAACACCCATATCGCAGTGGCTTCAGGTAGCCATTATTTAAACACCATGCCCATATCGGGTACGGTTCGCGGCGATGCGACCTCTGAATTAAAAACAAAATTGGTCATTGAAGTTTTGGCGTAAATACCTTCAAAGTGGGTTTTATTACGAGATTTGAAAAGTAGGGTAAAATAAGATTTTGATTTGATCTCAAAGCTCATCCGATCATATCATCCATAATATGTTTTAGCTATCGAAATTTATTGGCTGCATGTGATAATCCGACCGCATGCGTATCCCTTCAAAACTTTCCACATATTTGAATTCATGAAGCCAGTAGTTTGATGAAATGAATTCAAAATGTGCTTCTTAGTAGCTTGTATATTCCATCTTTAATTGCCAGATAAGGTCTTTGGCATGCTCGAAGTAACTGCTATAACCATTTTCGTTTTCTAAAATACAAAAGCATACCAAAAGCAAGTATTATCATAACGCCCAACATTATAAAATAACTGTATTCATATTTTAGTTCGGGCAGTACATCGAAATTAGTACCGTATATACCTGCTATAAAGGTCAAGGGAATAAATATGACTGAAAAAATTGTCAAGAATTTCATTACATCGTTTAATTTACTACTAATGGTCGTATGATATATATTCAATTGATCGGAAAGAATTTCGCGATATGTTTCTGATGTATCGATGGCCTGATTGATGTTGTCCAGCAATTCCTTAAAATGGATATGTGAGCTTTCCTTGATCAATTCAGACTCTATTTTGGATAAGGCGAGAATCATTTCCTTCGCAGGGGTTATATTTTTTCTCAAAAAATTCATTTCCCGCTTATAGGTGTAAATTTCGTCTATAACACTTTTTCTCGGTTCCTGAAGCAAGGTTTCTTCCAAGGTCTCTATTTTTTCTCCTAAAACACCTACTATGTAGATATAATTATCAATAACAATGTCCAATAATGCAAAGGTCAGGTAATCTGCTCCACCCGATCTGATTCTTTTTTTTTGATTTCTGATACGTTCGCGCACAGGTTCAAAAACATCTCCCCTTTTTTCCTGAAAGGACATTAATACTGAATCTGTTAAAACGATACTCAAATTTTCGACAGAAATGAGGCCATTTTCCTGATCTTGTTGAAGCATTTTAATTGAAAGGAGAATACAATCCCCAAAATCATGAACTTTTGGTCTTGATTGGGTATCCATGACTTCTGCAAGAACAAGTTTGTCAAAATTGAATCGTTCACCAATCTCTTCGATGATTTTCGTGTCATGAAGACCATCGATATTGAACCAGGTTATCGTAGGTTTTTTTTGATGCTCAAGTAAAGTATCTATTTTCTCGACAATTTTTTCTTCCAGATTTTCAGGGTCGAAGTCAATGAGGCGAAGCAAGGTCTTATCCATCTTTTGCTCTCCCCTAAACGATATATCGTCGGGAGAAAGACCTATATCTTCCTTACGCTTTTTTACAAATCTTATCATGGTCTTTGGTGTGAAAATATTTTTTGAATAAATTCCATTTAGCTCCGCTTAAAATAATCCTAGTAAGTTAAGCATAAAATTAATGGACCAAAATTTAATCAAAGGTGAAAAGTCTGATACCCCAATTAGAAAATGACAATAAAAAATTTGGTGATTTGTGAGAATATATAATAGTATAGCGAAAAACCTTGGCGTTTTAAGACCTATTGCGTGCCGAAGGCGTTCCTTTCTCCAAAGGCTCAGTGGGGAGGAAAGCATACAAAATCAGGACATTTTTCCAATCTGGTCCATCCAAAAACCCATCTATGATTATTTCCCCTGTTACTTTACCTGCCTGGATAGAAGACCTTTCAGCTACCTGACTATAAACGCAAGCAGAACAATAGATGAATACTAATCCAAGAAAAAGGCAGGAGCTTTTAACTAACACTACTGGAAGTAATTTAATTAGAATAAAGATACAGGTATTGAATCAGAATTGCACATGGAAAGATATTCCATGGGGTTTAGTTAACAACAAAATTTCCTGAGTTGCTTAATAATCTTATACGCCAGAAGAAAAAAAGGCTTTTTCCTTTTTTACTAATATAGCTTTTAAGTCTGCATTGTCACCTTTGGTTTTTACTATATGTATAATTTCTAGTTTATCATGACTGAACATTGATTTTGCAAACATTCACTTTCCACCAAGATAATTTTCAACTTTTTAAAACAAAAAAACTTCTCGTTTAATAGAAGCCTTTAGTCTGTGCAGGCGGACAGACTTCCCGCTTGTAGCGGGATAAACTTCTCCCATCTCCCCTTTTCAAATAACTCAGCAACAGAACTCCAGAAAACTCTTGATGGGTATGTCCGTTTTTCGATTAGCTGAGATAGGACTAGTAAATTATTAGAAAAAAGTTGTTCTGCAATTCCGACTTTCTCGTTGTCTACATTAAAAAGAAAAGCCATTCCCTCACGAGAATGGCCTATTTTCTTAATCATACCTTTATTATTCCGGCATTATCACCCTATCCAAAGCATGGATTACCCCATTGGATGCCGTTACATCAGCTATCACTACGGTAGCCGTTCCCCCTTTGGCATCCGTCAAGATCACATTGCCGTCAACAAGGCTTAATACGATATCGTTTCCTTGTACGGTCGTTACTGTAAAACTACCGCTATTAGCATTGATAGCCTCTATTACAGCGGCCGCCTCAAATTTACCGGAAACCACATGATAGGTCAAAATTCCGGTCAAGGTTTCCTTACTTTCGGGTAGCAATAGATTTTCTACAGTACCTTCCGGTAATTTTTCAAAAGCATCGTTCGTAGGTGCAAAAACGGTAAAAGGGCCCTCACCACTCAATGTTTCTACCAAGCCTGCTGCCTGTACCGCAGTCACTAAGGTTGAAAAATTATCATTACCAGCAGCGACCTCCACAATATTTGGGGTTACTTCTTCAACAACGACGACTTCGGTGCCTACCTCCATTACTTCCTCTTTAATCTCTTTTTTCTTTTCTCCACAGGAGATTAAAAATAGTCCTGAGAAAACGATAACAGGTAGTACTTTATACTTTTTCATAACTCTTTTAGTTTTAGATTACGGCTAAAGGTACTAAAATTAAAATAATGTTTAATGTTTTTTATAAAATAATAAACAATAATATATTATTTGTTTGCGGCTAATTACAAAAGAGACGTATTTTGATAGTATATTTTTGAGATTATTTGCTTTCCCAATGGTTGACAGTAATCTGCCTAATTTTAGGCATTAAATATTGTTTCCCTTAGAAATCTTCCCCGCTTTATCCAAACATTCTATTTACCCTAATCATTATCATACCTGCGAAGTTTGATTATTCGTATACGCTTGTGGGATTATCTCCATGTGGCCTTAGTGCATTGGGAAACTGAATAGTTTTGATTTAAATCATTTTTTAATAGCATTGCTAGAAGACTTAAAAAGCTGCATAAATGTGAGCGTTAATACTAAAGTGGTAGCAAAACCCATAATGGCGATGGTAAAAAACACGATGGCCTCAAAATCAAAGTTCTTGAACCAAGCTTTTGAAAGGTTGGCTAAAAACTCTGGATTAATCTCAGTAGCGTAAAGTGTAAAGAAGACTGTAAAAATAATGGTAGCGGTAAAGCCAGTAACAATACCAGTTGAAAAACCCTTAGCATAATTGAAGTTCGAACCTTCCTCAATTCTTCTATACCTAATGGCCTCATAAATTGCAAAACCTGTTATCACCCCGTTAAAGAGACTGAAAAAAATATTAGTATGAAAATCAAACAGTGACAACA
>Ga0316197_10001293_pt1 | contig 17907 bp, 14 predicted proteins | sample OudBiesiAoxic_MG_FD_204939 | JGI IMG/M metagenome (GOLD analysis project Ga0316197, IMG submission 204939) | Coastal sediment microbial communities from Oude Bieten Haven, Netherlands - site A oxic | ecosystem: Environmental > Aquatic > Marine > Coastal > Sediment | place: Netherlands... | reverse complement strand
AAAATATGTGTGAATACTCGACATTAGCTGAACCGTATAAGATAAAAATGGTAGAAAAAATTAGTCTTATTTCTAAAGAAGAAAGGGAAAAAAAGATAGTGGAAGCAGGGTATAATCAATTCGGATTAAAAGCTGAAGATATTTTTATAGATCTCCTTACTGATTCTGGAACTGGAGCCATGAGTGATCATCAATGGTCGGCACTGATGTTAGGAGATGAATCCTATGCAGGGAGTAGGAGTTTTTATAGGTTGGAAAAGTCGGTAAAAAATCTTACGGGATATAAATATTTTGTTCCAACCCATCAGGGAAGGGGAGCAGAAAATGTACTTTTCCCCCTTTTGATAAAAAAAGGGCAGTATAGTATATCTAATATGCACTTTGATACAACTAAAGCACATGTAGAACTAAAGGGTGGAAGAGCCATTGACTGTGTAATACCAGAAGCCTATGATACTGCTCTAGATCATCCCTTCAAGGGGAATATGGACAATGACCGTTTAGAAAAGACCATATTAGAAAAAGGAGCAGAAAATATTGCTTTTATAATAATTACCATTACCTGTAACAGTGCCGGTGGGCAGCCTGTTTCCCTAAAAAATATAAAAGAAACCAAAAAAATAGCCAATAGATATGGGATCAAAATAATCTTTGATTCTGCTAGGTTTGCAGAAAATGCCTATTTTATAAAAAAAAGAGAAAAAGAGTATGGGGACTGTTCTATCCTGGAGATTGTAAGAAAGGTTTTTTCCTATGGAGACGCCATTACCATGAGTGCTAAAAAAGATGGGATTGTAAATATGGGTGGACTTATTGCCATAAAGGAAGATTTAGAATTATTTAATGGTGTTAGAGCTATGGTTGTTCCTATGGAAGGGTTCCCTACCTATGGAGGACTTTCAGGGAGAGATATGGATGCTTTAGCTGTTGGTTTCACTGAAGTTATAGAGGAATCGTATTTGAGATCGAGAATAGGGCAGGTTGAATACCTTGGGAAACTACTGTCAGAAGGAGGAGTCCCCATACAAAATCCTGTAGGAGGTCATGCAGTTTTTGTAGATGCTAAGAAATTTCTGCCTCATATTCCCTATAATAACTTCCCTGCTCAGGCACTCTGTGTAGAATTATATAGGGAAGCTGGTATCAGAGGTGTAGAGATTGGCTCATTTCTATTAGGAAATGACCCTGATACAGGAGAGCAGTTAGAATCTGCTTTGGAATTACTGAGGTTGACTATTCCTCGAAGAGTATATACTAATAATCATATGGATGTAGTGGCTAAGGCTTTGATCAGTATCTATAAGAGAAGAGATAAAATAAAGGGGTATGATATTGAGGAAGAACCAAAAATCCTAAGACATTTTACAGCTAAATTGAAACCAGTGGAATAATAAAAAACTGTAGATCTAATTCTGTATTAAAGAATTGATCTACAGTTTTTGTTTGTTAAAATATTTTTTCTAAATTAAGTTTTGAAAATGAGAATTAGTTTTTCTTTGCTATTATTTCTATCTCAACTCTTCTATTTTTTTCTCTTCCCTTTGAAGTAGAATTAGAGCTTAAAGGATATTTTGATCCTAAACCTTCAGTTGTAACTCTATTTGACTGTATTCCTCTTGATTTAAGATATTTAGCGACACTATCTGCTCTATTTTGAGATAAAGTCATATTATAAGAGTTTTTACCTGTGTTATCTGTATGCCCTGATACAAATATATCAGTGTTGTCATATTCATTTAATACTTTAGATACTGAGTCTAGGACTTCATAGAAATCACTTTTAATATCTGAACTGCTACTACCAAAAGTTAAATTTCCTGGCATAACAAGTTGTAATTTATTATCGACTCTTTTTATAGAAACACCTGTTTTTTGAAGTTCTGCTCTCAGTGCTGCTTCTTGTCTGTCAAAATAATAACCTAGTCCAGCTCCAGCTAAAGCTCCAGCTGCTGCTCCAGTTAATGTAGATTCAGTGTCATTTCCTGCAATTTGTCCTGCTGCTGCTCCTGCGAGAATTCCACCTAAGGCATATTTGCTAGTTTGACTGAATTGCTCTTCCCCAGTGTAAGGGTCGATACTTTTACACCCTGCTATAGCTATAACACAGAGTAATAATAATGTTATTTTTTTCTTCATAGTAATTCTCCTTGTTTAAATTTTTTTCTCTTATTGAGATATCATTATATTATATTATGAATTCCTCCTAAATTCAAGGAGAAGTTTTAAAGATAGATAATTGAAATTTTTATATGAGTTCCAAATAATGGAAGTTATCGTGGGAAATGTTCTGAATTTTATCGGTATAAATCTTTTTCTCGAACACTTCATAGTACCTTTTTTTTCCTATTTATGTTATGATTTAATAAGGAGAATAATTAGGAGGTAAAATTATGAAACACAATGCTTATTATATTGATTGTGCAACGGAAGAAGTTCATAAGTCAGGATGTCCCAATATGCCTACAGCGAATAAAATTAATCTAGGTAAGCATACGACTGCTCCAAAAGCCGTAAAGGCTGCTTTATCTAAAGGTTTTTCAAATGCCAATGGTTGTCCTCACTGTTGTTCTATAGCAAATAAAAAGTAAATGACTTTGGGAACACAGTCATTTTTTTTTGTCATTTTTTTGATTGATGAAGTTTAATCTAAAAAAAAAGCCCCCAAGATGGAGGCAGTCATTTAAATGATATATCAGTTTATTTTAATAATTTTTTTGAATGGTTTATCGCTTTTTCAAAAGAATCATGGATATTAGATTTGTCGACTAATGAAATTAATTGATATTTTTCAAAATCCTTTAGGACAGATTCATTAACACCAGATAAAACAATTTTTACACCATAGTTTTTTAATATTTTTATAACCCCTTTAAGATTTTCTAAGCCTGTTGAATCAACAAAAGGGACATGACGCATACGTATTACTAAAACTTTACTTTTAAGACCTATTTTTTTGATTACCTCTGTATATTCTTTTACTGATGCAAAAAAAAGCGGTCCACTTATTTCATAGATTGAAATATCTTTGGGTAAGTCTGAATAATCGTCTATTAAATCACAATCAATTTCAAGGGGGATTTTCCCATTAATATCAGCCATACGTTTCATAAATAATAATGCCGATAAAACTATTCCAACTTGTATAGCTACTGTTAAATCAACCAAAACAGTCAATATAAAAGTTGAGAGTAGAATAATAATGTCAAAAATAGAACCTCTAAGTATAGATCTAAATGAACGCCACTCACTCATATTAAAAGCTACGACGATTAATACTCCAGCAAGACATGCCATTGGAATTAATTTTGCCCATCTACCAAATAAAAGCATAATTAAGAGTAGAGTTATTGAGTGAACTATCCCTGAAATAGGTGTTCTTCCACCAATATTTACATTTGTAGCTGTTCTTGCAATAGCTCCTGTTGCGGGAATACCTCCAAAAAAAGGAGTAACGATATTAGCAATACCTTGTGCAATAAGTTCTGTATTAGATCTATGATTTCCACTTATCATACCGTCGGAAACTACTGCTGAGAGTAAAGATTCTATACTTCCAAGTAAAGCTATGGTAATTGCAGGACCTATATATACAGCTAAATCGCTGAAAGCAAAGGCTGGAATTGCAAAATTAAAATGATTTGGGATCTCTCCAAATGATGATTCTATTGTGGTAACTGGAAGATCAAATAATTGTACTCCTACAGTCATCAATATGATTGCAATAAATGAACCTGGTATTTTATTTACTAATATTTTTGAAAAAACAGTTATTAATATAGTAATCAGTGTAATGACCACAGCAACCATATTAATTTCATCTATATGATCAAAATAAATTTTCCATTTTTCAATGAATTCTGAAGGGACCTTGATGATGTTTAAGCCTAATGCATCTTTTATTTGTGTTGAAAAAATAACCAGTGCAATTCCACTTGTAAATCCAATAATCAAAGAGTTAGGAAAATATTTTAATAAACTACCTAACTTTAATAGTCCAAATATTATTAATATTATTCCAGCCATAATAGACGAAATAATTAAACCATTGATACCATATGTTTCTACAATACCAAACACAATAACGATAAATGCTCCAGTAGGTCCCCCTATTTGTACTCTACTCCCTCCTAAAAGAGAAATTATGAACCCTGCAATAATTGATGTTATTATTCCTCTTTCTGGAGAAACCCCTGAAGCTACTGCAAAGGCAATGGCAAGAGGTAAGGCAACAATAGCAACGACTATTCCAGCTAATATATCGGAAGTGACTTGTTTTTTATCGAGACCTCCTTTAAATAAAGTGAATAGTTTTGGATTGAATACGTGTTCCATTTTTTAGCCTCCTAAAATAATTTTTATTCCTAACTAAGTATGAATAATTGATATATGAATTACTTTTGCTTAATATATAATTAAAAAATGCTTAAATCGTTAATATTATACAGATATAGTTCTATTATTGTCAATCTAATTAAAATATGATTTTCCTTTTCTTTTTTTATTATCTAGAAAATTATACTGGCAAGGGGCATCATCAAAATACTATTACTTTACTCTGTAAACATAAAACTTTGAGATAAAATTTACGGGGCAAATAAAAGATTATATCCCTAAAACCTATTCCCTTACTAATTTGTAAGTAAAACTTGATTTTATTAAAAATAAATAGTATAAATTAGATAGATATTTTAAAAAAAAGATTTTAGGGGGATTGTAAGATGTTTAAAAAGAAGAATTTATGGTTGATTATATTGATGTTAGGAGTATTAATACTAGGTGGGTGTAATGATCAAGATACAAGTAATGATTCCAAAACAGAAGGAAATCAATTAGAAGGAAAATTAGTTATTTACCATGCAGGAAGTTTAACAGTACCATTTGAATCTTTAGAGGAAGCATTTGAAGCAAAATATCCAAAGGTAGATGTTATTAGAACGCCAGGTGGAAGTAGAACAATTGCAAGAAAAGTAACAGAACTTGGTGATGCAGTAGATATCCTATGCTCTGCAGATTATACGGTGATAGATACTTTGGTTATGCCAGAGTTTGCAAATTGGAATGCGTTATTTGCTGAAAATTCAATGGTAATTGTATATTCAAAACATAGCCAGTATGCTGATGAAATTACATCTGAAAATTGGTATGAAGTACTAACTCGAAAGGGTGTTAACTATGGTCATAGTGATCCTAATGCAGATCCATGTGGATATAGATCTGTATTATTATGGCAACTAGCTGAAAATCATTATGGTATAGAAGGATTAAATGCTAAGTTACTTGAAAATTGTCCTAAAAAAAATGTTCGGGCAAAGGCAGTAGAATTGATAGCTATGTTAGAGACAGGAGCTTTAGATTATGCATTTGAATATGAATCTGTAGGGATGCAACATGCTAAAAAAAATCCAGATTTAATGTATATAAAATTACCTAAGGAGATTAATTTAAGTTCAATTGAGTACAAAGAAAACTATGCCAAATCAACAATTGACCTAGATGGCCAAGCACCAGGAGAATTCATCACTAAAAAAGGTCAACCAATCGTTTATAGCTTGACTATGCCAAATACTGGTAAAAATAATGAGATTGCCATAGAATTTTTGAAGTTTTTATTTGATAAAGAGCAAGGATTAAGATTATTAGAGGAAGCTGGACAGCCTGTATTAGATAATATTAAGGTGTTTGGTTCAGAGAATCTACCTACAGAGTTACAATATATTGTAAAATAATTTGATATTTTTTCAAAATGATGTGACCTTTCAAGGTCGCATCATTTAATTACGAGGAGTTGTTTATGTTTGGCAAAAAAACAGAGATTTTATATATGTTTTCTTTGATTTCAGGGATGCTTATTTTAATATTTATACTAGGTCCACTTATCAATACATTTAATTGGATTCAGAAAGATTTGATGATCGAAGCACTTCATGATGAGAAGATAATAAAATCAATATTGCTCAGTATGAAATGTGCTACCTACTCAATGTTATTGGCATTTGTGTTAGGGGTTTCCTTTGCGTATTATATTGAAAGACATGAATTTCACGGCAAACGATTTTTAGAAAGTATTATTGATATTCCTATGGTTATGCCACATACTGTCGTGGGAATCGCACTCCTAACAGTTTTATCACGTAGAAGTACTTTGGGTAAATTTATGGTGGCACACAATATAGATATTCTAGGAACAGAAATAGCCATTGTAATAGCAATGTTATTTGTAAGTCTGCCACTTATGTTTAATTCAGCAAAAGAGGCATTTAAATGGATTCCAGTAAGAATGGAAAATGTTTCGAGGAGTTTAGGAGCAAGTCATTTTAAGACTTTTTTTACAATCACTTTTCGATTAGCATGGAGAGATCTACTAAGTGGTATGATTATCACTTGGGCTAGAAGTATCAGTGAGTTTGGAGCAGTTATTATATTGGCATATCATCCTATGATTGCGCCTACCCTTATTTATGAACGATTTTCGACTTATGGCATTGTTTATGCTATACCAGTAACTGCAATATTAATGATGATCGCAATGGTTCTTTTTATTGCACTTAGGTTAGTTGCGTCTAATAATAGAAAGCGGGTAAAATTATGATAAAAATAAAAGGTTTATATACGACATTAGGGGATTTTGTGTTAGATGAAATTAACTTACAGGTAGATCCTGGGGAATTTTTTATTCTTTTGGGACCGACAGGTTCTGGGAAAAGTGTTGTGCTAGAGTCTATAGCAGGTTTGGTGCCTATAAAAAGAGGTGGCATATATTTAAATGGAAAAAATATAATTTCTCAAAAACCAGAAAAAAGGAATATAAGTATTTGTTATCAAGATTATAATCTTTTTCCACATATGACTGTTTCAAAAAATATATGGTATGGTGTTAATTTTAAGAAGGACAAAAAGAGTATAAAATATAAAAATAACTTTGATCGTTTAGTGGAACTCTTAAAGATAAGTCATCTTTTGAATCGACGTCCTGAAAGTTTAAGTGGAGGAGAAAAACAACGTGTATCTTTGGCTCGAGCACTTATTGTGGAACCAGAGATATTACTTTTAGATGAACCACTGTCAGCATTGGATCCAAATACAAAAGAAAAAATCCAATGGGAGATTAAAAAGATGCATGAAGAATTAAAAATGACAACGATTATGGTGACCCATAGCTTTCAAGAGGCATATTGTTTGGGAGATCGAATGGCCATAATGAATGAAGGTAAAATTTTACAGTCAGGTGCAGTTAATGAGATATTTCAATATCCAAAGTCTGAATTTGTTGCTAATTTCGTGGGAATGAAAACGTTGATTGAGTTGAATAAAGATGAGGCTCTTTTATTTGGAGCGAATCAACCAATTCGGATGGGTATAAGACCTGAAAACATTTTATTATCCACAAATTCATTAGATACGGACTATGAATTTAAGGGAGAAATTTTAGATATTATAGATTTTGGTATGCATAAGGATATCAAAATTTTAAGTAAAGGGAAGGTGTACACTGCATTTTTAACAATTAACAGGCTATTGGAGATGAAGATTACTTTAGGTGATACAGTTACATTTGGTTTTAATCGTGAACATGTGAATCTAATAAATTATTAAGTTTAAAAATAAAATAAAGTTATGTAATCTTGATTTTTAAATTTGTATAAAAGAGATATTAAAAACAAAGGATAAAAAAGATCTCTATATTTTTAGAGATCTTTTTATTATGAGTTTTCTTTCTAAAAAAAAATAAAATAATTTGCAAAATAAAATAAAATGGTATATAACTATATTAGTAATTGCTTATAAACTTATATGATGAGGGGGAGTTAGTCGTGCTAAAATATATATTTTCTTTTGCCTGGCTTGATCAGGGAACAACATGGATTCTTAACAGAATAGGAGTAGATACAGGGGAAAGGTTCGGGGGCTCCATCCATTTTTTTATCTATGACACTATAAAAATTTTGATACTTCTTTCAATGATGGTATTTATAATCTCATATATGAGGAGTTATTTTTCTGTAGAAAGAACAAAAAAAATACTAGAAAAACTAGGTGGATTCAAGGCTCATGTGGCTGCTAGTCTTTTAGGGATAGTAACACCTTTTTGTTCATGTTCTAGTGTACCGCTCTTCATAGGTTTTATAGAGGGTGGAATCCCTCTCGGTGTAACTTTTTCTTTTTTGATAACTTCTCCTATAGTAAATGAAGCTGCTTTTGTAATCCTTCTAGGAACTTTTGGGCCAAAAATAGCAGGATATTATGTAGTTTCTGGGGTAGTACTTGGAGTAATCGGAGGATATATAATTCATCTTTTAAAATTGGAAAAATATGTAGAAGAATATGTATATCAAATAAAGATGGGAGATACAGTTATAAAGACTCTTTCTAGGAGAGAGAGGATTGAATTTGCAAAATCTAATGTAAAAGATATAGTTGGGAGGATATGGAAATATCTTCTTATAGGAATTGGGATCGGGGCTCTCATTCATGGATGGGCTCCTGAAGAGGTTCTTTCAAAATATGCAGGACCTGAAAATCCATTTGCAGTTTTGTTTGCAACAATTATAGCTATACCTCTTTATTCAAATGCAATGGGAACTATTCCAATTGCTGAAGCTCTTATAAATAAAGGGGTAGGAATGGGAACTGCAATGGCATTTATGATGGCAACTACAGCATTGTCACTTCCTGAGATGATCCTTTTGAGAAAGGTTATAAAACCAAAATTAATAACTGTATTTACAATAATAACAGGAGTAGGAATAATAATAGTTGGGTATCTATTCAATATGATTATATAGGAGGAATTAAAAATGGAAATAAAGGTATTGGGAACAGGGTGCAAAAAATGTGATGACCTATATGACAATGTAATAAAAGCTCTTTCACAGGCTGGGAAAGAAGCAAATGTGGAAAAGGTAGAGGATATTATATCAATAATGTCCTTTGGGGTCATGAGCAGTCCGGCTCTTGTTATTGATGGAGAGGTATTAATAGTAGGAAGAGTTGCTCAGGTAGAAGAAATAGTAAATTTTCTTAAGTAGTAAAAAATTATTGATTGTATAAAAAGGGGGAAACAATAGTGAAAAAGAAAAAACTTTATTTACTTACAGGGTTTTTAGGAGCAGGGAAAACTACCACATTAAAGGGTATTTTAAAAGACTTATCTCAAAGTAAAAATGCTGTTATCATGAATGAATTTGGAAAAACTGGTATAGATGGAAGTTTATTAAAAGAATTTGATATCGAACTTTCAGAGATTAATAGAGGATCTATCTTCTGTAGTTGCCTTCAAATTAATTTTGTTACAGAGCTTGCTAGAATAGCCGAAACAGATGTAGAAAGGGTATTTGTAGAGGGGTCAGGACTAGCAGACCCGTCTAATATAGGAGACATTTTGGCAGCTCTAAATGCTTATATGAAGGTAGAAGATGCTCCATATATTTATTCAGGAGCAATATGCATTGTAGATGCAAGAACATTTTTAGCTGAAGTAGATGGAATAGACGCTATATCTAATCAGATACAACAAGCTCATATGGTAGTAATAAATAAATCTGACCTTGTAGAGGATACCACTGCTATAAGGGATAGAATAGCACTTATAAATTCTGATGCAGAGATCCATAGAACAACTTTCGGAAAGATAGGAGTCGAATTTTTTAAGAGAGAAGAAGATTGTTTGAAAAAAATTGTAAAGAAAGAAACTACAAATACTGTGGATACAAAACCAAAAACATTTACTATGAATATCAAATCTGAAGTGTCTCATTCTGAATTAAATAATTTTTTAGAAGAGATCGGACCCATGGTCTATAGGGTAAAGGGATTTACCCAGGTAGAGGGAGATATGATGAAGGTTGATATGGTAGGAAGTATGATAGATATGGAAAAAGATACCCAAGGATGGGAGGATTCTACCCTTGTTTTTCTGACTAAAAAAATAGAGGGTATGAGTGTACCACAGATCCTAAAAGGAATAATTGAAGCTTGGAAGAAAAATACCACAGCAGAGATGAAGATGGTGAATGGATAGGAACTAATAAAATAGTTTAGAATATGAAAAAGCCGAGATATTAAATCTTGGCTTTTTTGAATTTTTTATCATGATTAAGAGGAATATCTTTGTGGGTATTATATATATAATAGGTTTCTTCCATGGGTTTTTTCTAGCTTTTTTCTATTCTACAGGTTATTTATATATTAATATTATAATTAAAATAAAAAAATGCTAGGAAAATAGAATATATCTAGTAAAACATCCTTATAAATGCTAGGATAAAGAGATGATTATTTTACATTAAATATTAGTTTTCAGGAGGAATTATGACTAAAAAACAACTATTTGCCATACTCGACCCAAAAACTTGGCCAGCATCTATTATTCCAGTGCTTGTAGGAACTCTTTATTCGGTATATAGAGTTGGTAATTTTAGATTAGATTTATTTATAGCCATGCTCCTTTCGGCAGTAGGAGCACAATGTTTTGCCAATGTACTCAATGATTATTCCGATTATAAAAGTGGATTAGACACTATAGATACTGTATATGACAGAGAGGGAAGTATTTTAGTCTTTGATAGCATTCCCCTTATTAAAGTAAAAAAATTGATGATTTATCTAGTAATATGTACATTGATTCCAGGGTTTTATCTTTTCTTTCATGGAGGAATTTTAATTGCTATTGTTGGTATTATAGGTTTTTTGGTAGCTTATTTTTATTCTGCAGGTCCAATGCCAATATCAGAAACATTTTTAGGAGAATTATTTTCAGGATTAACCATGGGAGGACTTATTACATGGTTAGCATATTATATTCAGACTGGCTATATAGATAAAAATATTATATTGATTTCAATACCATTGATAATCTACATAGGGTCTATCCTTTTCACAAACGGTCTTTGTGATATAGAGAAAGATCGAGCAACGAGGATGACAATACCGATTCTTATGGGAAGAAGGAGATCTATAGAAATTTTGAGATTTGCTTATATAATGATGTATATTTTTGTATTTTTAGGTATTTTTCTGAAAATTTTACCTTTTTCAATGTTTTTAATTTTTTTATCGATTCCATTAATTATAAAAAAACTTAAATTTATTACAGTTGAAAATATATCTTTAAAAAATAGGTCTAATGTTATGGGGAATTCAGTTTTATCTGGAATTATTTTCTTTCTATTTTACATAATAATTATTTTAGGAGAAATTTTAAGGAGTGAGTTTTTATAATGTCGATGGAAAGGGATAAAAAGAGAGAGAAGGTATTAAATGAATCTATTGAATCTTTTATACTAGAGAAAGAACTGACAAGAGTGACAGAAGATAGTAAAAAATATTTTGATCTTATAGAGAAAGAATATTTGGAGAAGATTTCTTATATATCGAAAAAAAATTATATAGAGGAGGCTTTTAAGATGGCCTACCTCATCCTTTTTTTTCATAACTCAAAAAAAGATACAGAAGGTAAAAATCTTCTTTTGGGAGACCTATTTATCTCTATGTTAAATAGTCATCTCCTACTTATAGATAGAGAACTTTTGAAAAAAATAACAGATAGAATTACCCTTTGTTATTCAAAAGAAATTACTTGTGGAAAATGTGATTACAAGAAGGAACTTTTAAAACTCCTAAGGGAGGTAAATTGAGATGATATATATAAAAGAATTGAAGGAAATAGAAGGGAATATAGAGATTTTAATAGAATCCATAAGGGATGAATTTACCCAAAAAGAAACTAAGAGACTTATAAACTCAGGTGGTAAACGATTGAGACCTCTTTTTTTGATCTTAGCTGCCAAGGCTGGAACAATCAATAAAAAATGTTATGAAGCAGCGGCATCTTTGGAACTTCTGCATACTTCATCTCTAATTCATGATGATATAATTGATCATGGAGAGATGAGAAGGGGATGTGAAACTACTGTAAGTATTTACGGTAAGGAAAAGGCTATTTCTGTAGGTGGTATCCTCTCTTTATTTGCCATGGATAACATTATATCATTGGGAAGTGAAAAAGCTTCTGGTGCCATGATAGAGACTTTAGAAACTCTTTGTTTAGGAGAGTTAAAGCAATTAGATGAACGATATAATTTTAAAATAAATTATTATGACTATATAATTAGAATCTCTAGAAAAACAGCTTCTCTTTTTGCTCTTTCGTGCACTATGGGAGGTATTTTATCAGGGGCATCCCAAGAAATCATAGAAAAACTCCATAATATTGGTTTTAATATAGGGTGCAGTTTTCAAATTTTAGATGATATTTTGGATATAACTAGTTCGGAAAAAGAAACAGGAAAAGTTTGTGGTCAAGATATCCGTGGAGGAATAATCACACTACCCTATCTACTTTTGATGGAGAAAGATCCTTGTTTTAAAGAAAAAATTCTCTCAATGACTGAGAGGTCAAAAAAATATGAATTTGATGAATTGACAGATGATGTTAGAAGAAGTTCTATTTTAGAAGAGACATATGGTGTGAGTAATTTATTTTTAGATAGGGCGTTAAAAGATCTTTCTACCTTGGATTCTTTGGAGGTAAAAGAAGGCTTTACGTCTATTATAAAAAAGTTATATAGAAAGACATAGATCTATAACAAAAGGAGAAACCGAGGCTTCTCCTTTTGTTATAGATTTTTATACATCGTATCTTTTTAGTATTTCCTCTGAAAGGTTTTTTGTATCACCTTTAGATGGGACACCTTCTTCTACCTTTCGTTTGTTGAGAGGGATTTCTCCCAAGATAATACTTGGGCTTATTCCATCCTTGGTAAGGATAATTTTGGAGTTATCTTTTAAAGATTCTTCAACTACCTCTAACCTTTTTAGGTCCTTGGCGTTTCCTACGAAATACTGCCGGGCTGCTTCGTTGACAAGTTTTATAGCCTGAGCCTGTCCTTCAGCAACTTTAATTTTAGCTTCCCTTCTACCTTCAGCAATTTGTATAAGTGCTAACTTATCTTGTTCAGCAGCTTCAAATCTACCTGTAGCCAAAAGACGCATAGAACGCCTTTCTTGTTCAGCAGTTTTTTGTTTATGCATGGCTGTTTTTATATCTGATGGAGGATCAATTACTTTTATTTCTACCTTGGTTATCGTTATTCCCCATTCTTCAGCTAATTTATCCAAAGATATTTGCATATCCATGGCGATCTTTCCTCTGGCTGTTAAACTTTCATCTAAAGTTAGTTTACCAAATTCCTGCCTTAGGTTTGTTTGGGCTAATTTCATCACGGCATTTTTCCAATTATCAATATTATAAAAAGTTTTTTTTATTTCTATTTCAGGATATAGAGGTCTAGCCCATACTATACCGTCTACGTTTATCTCTACATTATCCTTAGTTATGACATTTTGAGGAGCAATATCCATGGTATGCTCCCTGACATCTCTAATTCTTGTTATTTCAAAAATAGGAATTTGAACATGGAACCCGGGCTCTGCAAACCGTCGGTATTTTCCAAAAAGTTCCACTATTCCCCTTTGATATTGTCTGACCCAATATATTGGAAAATATTTCATTTTCATAACAACCTCCTTGACATCATAAAATATATTGCTTTTTCTATAATATATATGTTATTCTTTTTTATTATTTTCCTTTATTTATTATAAAATCTTCTTTTAAGAGTCAAAATTTAGTTCTTTTACCTTATTTCCCCTTATATCCTATCTTCATTGATATTTTGTTCGATTTTTAGGTATAATTTATTTTCATTATACTTGAAAAAACATCATATAAAAATATAAAACTTTACTTATTATGACGTTTGTGGTATTCTATCTATAGTAACAGAGAGTCAGACATGAGCTTCATTGGTTAAAAAACCTTGAATTGGGTTTCAAAGTTAAATGGATTTTGAGAAAAACTTATCTGTATTAAATTTTACGGAGGTAACACATGTTAAAAGGAACAGTTAAATGGTTTAATGACGATAAAGGATTTGGATTTATTTCAGCAGAAGATGGGAACGATTATTTCGCACATTTCTCTCAAATTAAAAAAGAAGGATTTAAAACTTTACAAGAGGGAGCAGAAGTAACTTTCGAAATCACTCAAGGCGATAAAGGTCCTCAAGCAGGAAACATCGAAACTTTATAATTTATATATTTTAAATGTTTAAAAGTAGTAGATTTATCTACTACTTTTTTTATGTTTATAAAGTTAGGTTTATTGAATTTATAAATAAATATTACAAATAAAATATTTATTTATGGAGATTTCTACGTCAATAAAAGGAACCAATGGATATTGTTCAATTTTAAAAGAATATTTATAAAATTTGAATTAATAAAATTTTTATTGAAAATGTTTTGAAATCCTAAGGAAATCAAAGATAAATAAAAAGATTAAGCATACAAAACAAAGTGAAACTTAAAAAAGATTAAATAAAATTATTTTTTTTTAAGTTTATTTTAACGAACAGATGTGTTATAATACAGATATAATATTACAGGTGTTACGGTACGAGTGTAATATTATAAATCGTATATGTATAAAATCATTAGTATCATTAAACATATCAAAGATATTAAAAAAACGGCAAACCATGAGAAATTATGGGACGCAAAACTATAGGGTCTTTAAAATGACAGCCAGCTATAATTAATTTTATAGCTTTTTTTTTGTAAAAATAAGTTATTAAATTCAACAGTTAAATTGATGATTACTAATGCCAAGTATTCTATTTTAATAACAAGGGAGATATTTTTATGAAAGAAAGAAAGAAACAAAAATTATTGAAAGTTATACTATTAATTTTATTGCAACAGACTTCACTTGGGGCTACAGAAGTAAATCCAGTAGGGACTACAAGAACTACTCAAATGGTTGCAAGCGCCGGAGGGTCTATAGTCAATAAAGGAACAGTTTCTAATAATTATGAAGGTGGAATGATTGCTAGAGGAGAGAAATCAACAGCAGTGAATGAAGGAATAGTTTCTAATAAAAATAATACAGGGATGTTAGCAGAATCTGGAGGGAAAATAACTAATTCAAGTGAAAGAACAATCTCTAATATTGGTAATAATGGAATGACTGCTAATGGAAAAGACTCAGAAGCAGTGAATGAAGGGGAAATTTCTAATACTAAAATGAGTGGAATGTCTACATTCGGTGGGACTATCACTAATACTTCTACAGGAATAGTATCTAATGAGAGCATTTTTGGAATGATTGCTTATGGAGGAGGAAAAGCAACTAATAAAGGAATAGTATCTAATGGAAGCGCTCATGGAATGAAGGCTGATGGAGTTACCTATACGGGAAAAAAATCAATAGCAATAAATGAAAAAACAATCTCTAATATTGGTAATAATGGAATGACTGCAGAGAATGGTGGAGAGGTAATCAATAGAGGAACAGTATCTAATGGAACTACTAAAGGGATGTATGCTACTGGAAAAGGGTCAAAAGCAACAAATGAAGGGACAGTATCTAATAAGGGAAATGAAGGAATGCAAGCAAATTTCGGTGGGACTATAACTAATTTAATCGGTGGGATAATCTCTAATGGCGATGAAAACAATAAATATTCTGGTAATAATGGAATGATGGCTACTGGAAAAGGAACAACCGCAATAAATAAATGGGAAGTATCGAATAAAAAGAATAATGGAATGTATGTAAAGGATTCAGCAATTGCAACAAATGAAGGGACAGTATCTAATAAAGAAGATTATGGGATGCATGCCGCTGGAGAAGGAACAAAAGCAACAAATGAAAGGATAGTGTCTAATGGAAAAGATTACGGAATGTATGCAATTTCTAAAGGATATGTAAAAAATGCCAAAGGAGGAAAAATTTCTAATGCCGGTGATTATGGAATGTATGCAACTGAAGAAGGATCAATCGCAATAAATGAAGGAACCGTATCTAATGGAAAAAAAGTAGAAATTCCTAATGAAGGTAATAATGAGATGACTGAAGAAAATGAAGGAACCGTATCTAATGGAAAAGAAGCAGAAATTCCTAATATAAGTAATTATGGAATGTATGCAAATTCTAAAGCATATATAAAAAATGACAGTGGAGGAGAAGTATCTAATACCGGTGATTATGGAATGTACGTTGAAACAAGCTCAATAGGAGAAAATGAAGGGGAAGTATCTAATACCGGTAACTATGGAATGTATGCTTCATCAAAAGGATATATATTAAATAAAAACATAATTTCTAACCAAGACAATATTGAAACAACTGATGTGATTGAAGGTAATTATGGAATGGTAGCTACTGGAGAAGGCTCAAAAGCCGAGAATAAAGGAAAAGTATCTAATAAAGGTGATTATGGAATGAGCGCTGAAAAAGAAGGACATGTAAAAAATGACAGTGGAGGAGAAGTATTTAACACCGGTGATTATGGAATGCATGCTGATGGAATAGGAACAGAAGCAATAAATGAAGGAACTGTATCTAATAAAGGTGACTATGGAATGTATGCTTCATCAAAAGGATATATATTAAATAAAAACATAATTTCTAACCAAGACAATACTGAAACAACTGATGTGATTGAAGGTAATTATGGAATGGTAGCTACTGGAGAAGGTTCAAAAGGAATAAATGAAGGAACGGTATCTAATAAAGGTAATTATGGAATGCAAGCTTCATCAAAAGGATATATATTAAATAAAAACATAATTTCTAACCAAGATAATGCTAAAACAACTGATGTGATTGAAGGTAATTATGGAATGGTAGCTACTGGAGAAGGTTCAATAGGAATAAATGAAGGAACGGTATCTAATAAAGGTAATTATGGAATGTATGCTAAAAAAGGTGGAAATATAACAAATAAAGGGATAATTTCTAATGAGGGTAATGAAGGAATGGTTGCTGATGGAGAAGGTTCAGTAGCAACGAACGAAGGAATAATTTCTAATACAGGAGATAAAAAATTATACGGTAGAGAAGGTGCGACTGTTATTAATGAAGGGACTATTAATAATATTACCGATGGTCAATCAGGAATGTTTTTAGATAACGCTAAAAATTCTAAAAATACTGGAACTATTGATGTTACAAATGGAATAGGTGTAAAAGCTAATAATAGTAATTTCTATAATTCTGGAAATATTAATGCTACTGAGCAAAAAGCTATAGAAATGGATGATAAAAACTCTGTTTTAGAATTAGGAGCGGGGACAGTATTAAAAGGTACTACAGATGGATTAGTAGGAGAAGATACTTTAGTATTATCAGGAACAGGCTCAGTAGACGTAGGGGACCATTCAGTTCATAACTTTGAAAAATTAGTGGTTACAGGAGATATAACAGCAACAGGAACATATAATTTGAGCGTATCAAATGGGTCAGGGTATAAAAGTTCTGCATTTGGACCTTCAACAGTATATGATTTAAATGATGCTTTAGGAGCACCTGGAAATCTTATAGTAGATGGAACAATTAATATAGATGTCGATTATGATGGGATAACGACTACAGGGACAGACAAAACAGGAAAGATTATAGCAAAAACAATATCAAAAACATCTAATGGACGTATTATTCTAGTGAATGGTGGTAAAAGTACCCTTGGAATTATAGAGGAAGCTGAAAAAAATAACCCAAATATTGGGTCATTTAGAGTAAAAGGGATAGCAACAGTAGGTGGAACACAAGTAGTAGATCCGAGATTATTTAAAACTTCAGGAAAAACAGGAACTACTAATGGATGGAAGACGATGACGGTAGGAGATCGAGTAGGAGCAAATGGTTCAATCTTATTGGATCAAAAATATTATTATGAAGTACCGATGACGAATATAAACAATAATGTGATAACAACAACACCGATGACGAATATAAACAATAATGTGATAACAACAACACCGATGACGAATATAAACAATAATGTGATAACAACAACACCGATGACGAATATAAACAATAATGTGATAACAACAACACCGATGACG
>Ga0316197_10001292_pt1 | contig 17914 bp, 19 predicted proteins | sample OudBiesiAoxic_MG_FD_204939 | JGI IMG/M metagenome (GOLD analysis project Ga0316197, IMG submission 204939) | Coastal sediment microbial communities from Oude Bieten Haven, Netherlands - site A oxic | ecosystem: Environmental > Aquatic > Marine > Coastal > Sediment | place: Netherlands... | reverse complement strand
GTCTCCCGTCGCGCCGGTAACGCCGACGGGAACATCGCATGATCGTCGATCACGGCCTCGTGGAGGATCTCGGTGATCGGCGACGACGAGGCCTGCGCCGCGCGCAACAGCTCGGCGGCGCGATGGACGTTGTGCGTTCCCATCACGACGTCGACGTGGCCCGCCTTGCTGGCGACGAGCTCCTGATCCTTCTGCGCCAGGCAGCCCGACACCACTATCTGCCGCCCTGCCCGCTCGCCCTTCCAGGCCTTGAGGTGGCCGAGGTTGCCGTAGAGCTTGTTGTCGGCGTTCTCTCGGATGCAGCACGTGTTGAGAACCACGACATCGGCGTCGTCATCGCTGTCCGCCGGTGTCAGGCCGTCGGCCTCGAGCAGGCCGGCGATGCGTTCGGAGTCGTGCTCGTTCATCTGGCACCCGTAGGTGTGCACGACGTAGCGGCGGGACATGGGCGCCCAGGCTACTGGCGGACCCGGTCACGGCGGGTGGGGTGCGTGTGCGCGCCTGCGAAGCGGATGGGCGGGCTGGTCGCCACACCCCACCCGACGGGGCGTTCGACGAACGGGCACCGCTATCGTGCCGCGCGTGCTCGCCATCCTCGTCCCCGAGAACAACGATCTCTACCGGATCCTCTACCTCGTCCACCTGCTCACGGCGACGGCAGCGTTCGGCCCGTTGTTCCTGTATCCGCGCCTGCAGCGAGCCGGCGAGACGGCATCGATCGCTCGGCTGCACATGCGTCTCGTGTTCCCGGCGATGGTGCTGCTCTGGGTGGCCGGTATGGGCATGGCGGGTGTCGGCAAGATCAGTCTGGCCGGCACGCCGTTCGTGACGGCCACCATCGTGCTGTGGCTGATCGCCCTGGTCGCCAGTTGGTTCCTGATCCGCCCGGCGCTCACCGAGCCGGACGACGCCGCCCGGTCGAAGATGGCGATGGGCGTGGGCATCACGCATCTCGTGCTCGTGGTGGCGCTGTACCTGATGATCTTCAAGCCCGGCGGCTACGAGTTCACCACCTGATCGCTCCCCGGCCCACCGAGTTTCGGTCCCACAACCCCGAGTTCGGTCCCACAACCCCGAAATATGGCGGCGTTCGCGCGCTGGGCGTACGAATCCGACCAGATTTCGGGGTCTTGTCTCGGATCGACTACTGGTGGTCAGTCGGCGGGCGGGCCGAGCACGAGCCGGCCGTCGGCATCGTTGGATGCGTACGGGTTGTGCACGATCTCCCAGAGATGGCCATCCGGATCGGCTACGTACGACGAGTAGCCACCCCAGAACGCCGCATGCGGGGCGAGGACGTCGGCCCCGCCGGCCGACACCCACTCGGCGAACACCGAATCGACCTCGTCGCGCGACGCACAGTTGAGCGCCAACGCCACCCCCCGGAACCCCGAGCCTGCGGACGGCACCTTGGCATCATCGGCGAGTGAGTCCCATTGGTACAGCCCGAGCGCTGATCCCTGCATCGAGAAGAACGTCATCGACTCGACCGAGGACGATGAGCGACGCCAGCCCAACGATTCGTAGAACGCCGTCGCCGCGGTGAGGTCAGCCACCCCGAGCGTGATGATCGAGATGCGGTTGGGAACGGCCATGAGAACCTCCGAGCAGGATGGGGCGAGACCGGCCCATGATGACCGTTCCCGCCCCGCCACTCATCAGTCGAGCTGGATGGGCTCTTCGTCGGCGTCGGTGAAGACTTCGGTGACACCGTCGTCGTCGCCGGGTTCGGGATCCTTGAGACCGGCGGCGGTCAGCACCTTGTCGCTGATCTCCATCATCACTTCCGGGTTCTGCTTGAGGTAGTCCTTGGCCTTCTCGCGGCCCTGCCCGAGTTGCTCACCCTCGTAGGTGAACCACGCCCCCGACTTCTTGACGATGCCGAGGTCGACCGACATGTCGATCAACGACCCCTCGCGACTGATGCCCTGGCCATACATGATGTCGAACTCGGCCTGTCGGAACGGCGGCGACACCTTGTTCTTCACGACCTTCACTCGCGTGCGGTTGCCGACGACTTCGGCCCCGTCCTTCAACGACTCGATGCGGCGGATGTCGAGTCGGATCGACGAGTAGAACTTCAGCGCCCGACCACCCGGCGTCGTTTCGGGTGAGCCGAACATCACCCCGATCTTCTCGCGCAACTGGTTGATGAAGATGGCGATGGTCTTGGTCTTGCTGAGGTTGCCGGTGAGCTTGCGCAACGCCTGGCTCATCAGACGCGCCTGGAGCCCGACATGGGTGTCGCCCATCTCGCCCTCGATCTCCGCACGAGGCGTGAGGGCCGCGACCGAGTCGATGACGAGCACGTCGATGGCACCGGACCGGGTGAGCATGTCGGCGATCTCGAGCGCCTGCTCACCGGTGTCGGGCTGCGAGATCAGGAGCTGATCGACATCGACACCGATCGCCCGGGCGTACACCGGATCCATCGCGTGTTCGGCGTCGATGTAAGCGCACACACCACCGTTGCGCTGCGCCTCGGCGACGACGTGCATGGCGAGCGTGGACTTGCCCGACGACTCCGGACCGTAGATCTCGGTGATGCGCCCACGGGGCAGACCACCGACGCCGAGGGCGAGATCGAGCGACAAGGCCCCGGTGGGGATGGACTCGATGTCCATGTTCGTGCGCTCGCCCATCTTCATGATCGCGCCCTTGCCGAACTGCTTGTCGATCTGGGCCAGGGCCATGTCGAGGGCCTTCTCGCGGTCGTTGCTCATGTAGTTCTCGCTTTCGTCAGTGCGGTGGGCGAACCCGGTGCGGTTGGTGATGTGCACCGTAGAGAGGGGGTGTCACAGGGTTGAGCTGCCGGACGGTTGTTGAGTGGACGGCCGCCGGCACGACCGAATGACACGAGTGTAGTCAACGAACAGTCGTTCGTACAAGCATCACCGAACCGAACACCGATGGTCGACGACTCGTCCCGCTCGATGCCGGGGGCGACGGCAAGGGACGCGACGGCGACCGACGCGACGGCGACCGACGCGACGGCAACCGGGCGAGCCCGACCGATGTCAGGCCGTGTCGGGATCAGCCGAGCCGGCGTCGATCGATTCGGCGTCGGCGACGATCTCGAAATCGTCGGGCGTCGGTGGACGCATCATGATGTCGATCGCCTGCCACATCACGTACGCCGAGCCGTACAGCAGCAGCGGCAGCGCCACCGCGAGCACGCCGAGCGCGATGAACATCGGCACGATCTCCACGTCGGGCCACGTGATCGCCACCATGCCCCCGAGGATCAGCATCAGCGGACCGAACGTGATGATCGCGGCGATGGCCGCCGCACCGAGTTCGTAGCCGACGTCGCCGCGCCGCCACTGCAGGCCGCACGACTGACAGCAGTCGGCCTTCTTGAACCAACCGACGAAGAACGCCCCCCGACCGCCGCACCATGGACAGCGGCGGAACGCACCGCGAACGAGCATGTGGAACAAGCCGGGACGCTGCACGATTCAAGGTTACGCGCGAGATTTGCCAGACTCTCAAAGTGCGGCGTTCCCTCGGAGGGCTTCTCCTGATCGTCGCGGGCGTGCTCATCGCGCTCGCGATCGGCTCGTGGTGGCTCGAACGCGTCGCGTTCTCACCGAGCAACGATGCCGACGCCACCGCATCGATCCTGCAGGATCCCGACATCCGCGGACAGATCGCCACCATCGTGGCGAGCGCCGATGCCCCCACGCTGAGCCAGTCGCCGACCCAGTTGAAGGAGTTCATCGAGCAGATCGCACTGATCCCGGACGGCGCGGCCTTGATGACCGAGTTCGTCGGCGACGCGCACGCCAGCGTGATCGGCGCCAACGGCGATGCCGTCCTGATCACGGCCGAGGAACAGGTGGTGATCGTGCGCGACGAACGAGTCGGGGAGATGCCATCGCTTCGTCTCCCCGTCCAGCCGGTCGGTTCGATCGAGTTCATCGACACGGCTGCGGGATGGGTCTCGATCGTCAGCCTCGCGCTCGGTGTGCTGCTGTTGCTGGTCGGCGTCGTACTCCGGCCAGAGCGGGGCGAGGGCACGTTCGCGCTCGGTGTCGGACTGGCCACGCTCGCCGGCACCCTGTTCGTGTTCGGTTTTCTCGTGCCGCTGGCAGTCCTCCCCGCGCTGTCCGACGACACCTGGATGGGCGTGTTCCCGCGTTTGGCCAGCCACCACCGCACGGTCACGCTGTTGATGGCACTCGGCGCACTCGTGCTCGCTGCGGTCGTGCTGTTCACCACGTCCAGCCGCCGCCAGCGCCGCCAGCATTCCACGCCACTCAACGTCGGGCGATACCGCGAAGAGCACCGCTGGAGCCGCTGATCGCCCACCGCGCGACGGAGTCGGAGCTGCTGCCGCACCGGCCGCTCGTGCAGCGCCACCGGCTTGGCCGACCGACGCGACCTCCCTACGATCGCGAGCACGTGCCGACAACCGATCGGCGGCTCGACGCGACGAGGAGATCCGAGATGTTCCAGTGGAGTGATGAACACCAGATGATCCGCGAGGCCGTCAAGCGGTTCGTCGACGACGAGATCCGACCCCACGTCGACGAACTCGAACACGGCGACATGCCGCCCTACGACATCCTGCGCAAGCTCTTCGCCACGTTCGGGATGGACGCGATGGCCCGAGAGAGCTTCAAGAAGCGGATCGAACGAGAGCGGGCGATCGCAGCCGGCGAAGACGTGCCCGACAGCGAGTCGCATGGCGGAGGTGACGGCGGGATGTCACTGATCCCGATCATCGAGCTGTGCCGCGTGTGTCCGGGCATGGTGACGGCGATGGGCGTCTCGATGGGGCTCACATCGGCTGCGATCATGTCGAAGGGCACGATCGCCCAGAAGGAGCGTTGGGCACTCGATCTGCTCACCATGGACAAGGTCGGCTCCTGGGCGATCACCGAGCCGGGCAGCGGATCCGACGCGTTCGGCTCGATGCGTTCGTCGGCCCGCCGCGACGGCGACGACTACATCCTGAACGGCTCGAAGACGTTCATCACCAACGGCCCCTTCGCCGACACCACCGTGTTCATCTGCAAGCTCGACGACGGCACGCCACCCGAGCAACGCAAGGTGCTGTCGTTCGTGCTCGACCGTGGATTGCCCGGCTTCGAGCAGTCGAAGCCCCTGCGCAAGATGGGGATGCACTCCTCCCCCACCGGCGAGCTCTTCCTCGACGACGTCCGCGTCGGACGCGACCGGCTGATCGGCGAGACCGAAGACCTGCCCGCGGGCGGACGCGATGGCGCCAAGGCCACGTTCCAACAGGAGCGATCGGGTGTGGCGGCGATGGCCCTCGGAATCATCGAGGAGTGCCTCCAACTCAGCGTGCAGTACGCGAAGGACCGGGTGCAGTTCGGCAAGCCGATCGGCGAGTTCCAGCTGATCCAGGACAAGCTGGCCACGATGGAGGTTGCTCGCATGAACGTTCAGAACCTCGTGTTCCGCACGATGGAGATGGGCGCCGCCGGCGTCGGCATGTCGCTCGCCGAAGCATCGGCGATGAAGCTGTACTCGGCCCGTGCTGCCACCGAGGTCGCGCTCGAGGCCGTCCAGCTGTTCGGCGGCAACGGCTACATGAGCGAGTTCCGAGTGGAGCAGTTGGCTCGTGACGCCAAGGTGCTGCAGATCTATGCCGGAACGGACGAGATCCAGATCGTCGCCATCGCCAAGGACCTCCTCCGCTCCTGACATCGCCCAGCGATGAGGTTTCGGGGCGCCCATCGCGCCGGAATCTCATCGCCCGCGGATGCTGGTGCCGGCGCAGGGCCCCTCGTCACCGTGGTGCTTCCCCTGGGATTCGAACCCAGAACCAATGGATTAAGAGTCCACTGCTCTGCCGTTGAGCTAGAGAAGCAAGCGGCCTGAGAGGGTACCGAGCGCGTGAGCGCTCCGCACCCCCGTCAGAGCCGTCGCATTGCTGCGTTGGGGTGGCCAAGGGGACTTGAACCCCCAACCGCCAGGATCACAACCTGGTGCTCTACCTGTTGAGCTATGACCACCATGTGCTCGCCAGTCTGCCAGCTCGCGCCGCGATCGCCACCCTCGGTTCGTGCGATCGGCGGACGCCCACGACGTCGCCGAGACATGCCGGATGTCCCGCGCTCAGATCGTGACCACGATCTCGTCGGGCGGGCCTTCGGGAACGTCCAGCCCCGAGACCGGGATCTCGAATCGAGCATCGACGCCGGGCCGGACGCGGTCGACGTCACGGAACAACACGGCGACCACGTCGCCCGCTCGGACGCCGTCGGCGTCGACCGGCGCCCTCCAGATCGCCGCGAGTCGCAGGTCCTCCACCGGCCCCGACGACGTCGAACGGATCCTGCCCGCCACGACCTCACGGCCGTCGTTCGACCTCGGGTCGACGCGTCGTTCGATGGCACGAACGTCGATTCGTTCGGTGGTGTCGTCATCGACAGCGAAACCGACGGAGACGTCGGTCTCGATCCGTACCGGCTGGGCGAGCAACGAACGTGCGGTGCCGCCGATCGCCGACCGTTGCTCCACTCCCAACTCCCGCAGCGAATCGGTTGCGGTGAACACGACGCCGCCCGACGCGTCACGCAACCTCACGGTGACGTCGATGTCGCGACGTGGCCGATCCCCTCCGACGACGACGAGTCCCCAGTCATACGACCCGTCGCCGCCGTCGAGCAACCAGACGTCGTCGAGCTCGACGAGTGTCGCCGGGTCGACCGTCGTCGTCGGTGCCGTCGACGTGCCGGGCACCGTCGACGACGCCTGGTCATCGAGCGTCGACGACCCGTTGGCGCCACCGGCCGGTGGTGCGGCCGAGGTGCCGTCGTCGGCATCGTCGTCGAGCAACAACCATGCCCCGGCCCCTGCAGCCAGCAGCAGCAGCGCCCCGAGGCCTGCGATGAGCCAGACCTTGCGCCTCATCAGCGCACACCGAACGCCGCCGGCGCGCTCGTCTGCGCGCGGTCGCCCGACCTCGTCACACCTCGATCCACCATGAAACACAGCATCGCACGATCACAACCGGTTCGGCGGCCGCCTCAGCGGCACCGGATCCGGCGAGCCGGCACGGCCAACCGGTGCGGCACGACGGTTCGGACACGACGGCGTACAGATGCGCTGCGCTCAGGATCGCATCCGGCTCCGCCAGTCCTCAGGCTTCATGCCGAGCTGCACCAGGCGCTCGCGTGCGAACACCGGGGGCTCGAACTCGCCACCCGCCTCGAGATGTGCCACCTGCTCGCCGTCCTCGGCCCAGACGTGACACGTGTTGAGGTTCATCTGCCACATCGCCCGTCGCTGCTCGTCGGTGGGCGGCGACGAACTCGCCTCACCGACCCCACGGCCGGCCTGTGACGCCCGCATCGACCAGATGCTCTGCATCGCCACCGGCGCCATCGCCTGCAACAACGCCGTGGTGTGCGTACACCCCCGGGGCCCGCCGAAGAGTTCACGCACCTTGTGCGTGAAGCCGCGGGCGATCGACAGACCCACCAGCTTCTCGTAGTGGTCGACGATGTTCGGGCAGGTCTCGTTGGGATGGGTCTCGAACGCGACCGATGCGCCGACGATCTCGAGCGACGGGAACGCAACCTCGATGTCGAGCTGCATGTGATGGATCGTGAGGGGGTCGGGGTCGATGTCGATGTACAGACCTGGCGGCTTCTGGTCACGAACGGCACCGCGGATCAGCAACAGGTCGTCGCGTTTGCGGTACGCCTGCACCCGGTACTCACGGTCGTGGAGCACCTCGAGCGGTTCCCCGTCGTCGCCGCGCGGCTCGGGGGGCAGGATCGAAGCGGTATCGAACAACGACGCGGTCATCGTCGCACGGTAACCCGATCGATCCGCGAGACTCCGAGCCGTGCCGCTCCTACGATGCCACCGCCTGACGGGGTCACACGTCGCACTCGAACCGATGCGGCTCGACCATGTCGACGAGATCGCGCAGGCGGCCTCCGGTGACCGTTCCACGTTCGGCTGGACTCAGGTCCCCGACGGGCGCGAGGAGGCACACGCCTATGTGCGCTGGCTGCTCGACGACGCCGCCGCCGGAGCGGCGGCCCCATTCGTGCAACGCCGCCTGTCCGACGACACGGTGGTCGGCTGCACGAGGTACCTCCACCCGCTGTGGACACTCGGACGCGAACATCCCGACGAGATCGAGGTCGGAGGAACCTGGTTGAGCACCGATGCCCAACGGTCAGCGGTCAACACGGAAGCGAAACTGCTCCTGCTCGCTCACGCGTTCGACGAGTGGGAGGTCCAACGCGTCGCGGTCTGCACCGACGCCCGCAACGAGCAGAGCCGAACGGCGATCGAACGGATCGGTGCAACGTTCGAAGGCGTGCTGCGCCGTCACCGCCGGTCGACCGGACCGGGCGAGCACGGTCTGCTGCGGGACACCGCCGTGTACTCGGTCACCCGCGACGACTGGCCGGGAGTCCTGAGCCGTCTGACGGCGATGGTCGAGCAGCGCGAGCGCACCTGACTGCGGCCGCATCGCCCCGGGACGGTCGATCAGCGGGAACTCCACGACACGACCGGTGACGACCTAACGTCGGCACGGTGCCCCTGTCCCACAGCAACGTCCGTACGAGCACCGCGGCGCTCGTCGGTCTCGCAGCAGGCGCGCTCGGTGGTCTGTTCGGTGTGGGCGGCGGCCTGATCATCGTCCCGGGGCTCGTCGGGTTCGCCCACATGGATCGGCGCCTCGCGCACGGCACGTCCCTCGCCGCCACGCTGCCGATCGCCACGGCGAGCCTGATCACCTACCTGGCGTACGGCAACGTCGATTGGCCGGTGGCGTTGTTCCTGGCCATCGGAGCCATCGCCGGAGCGATCCTCGGGACACAGCTCCTCAAGGTCATTCCGAAACGGATGCTCACGATCGTCTTCGTGATCACGGTCGTCGCCACCGCCGGCCGTCTCTTCCTCGGCACCGACGCTGCGGGACGCGACGAGCTCACCGTCGGCGTGGCGCTGCTGCTCGTCGTGGTCGGATTCCTCACCGGCACCCTGGCCGGCCTGCTCGGCATCGGCGGGGGCGTGATCATGGTCCCGGCGATGGTCGTGTTGCTCGGTGAGGTACCGGTGGTCGCCAAGGGAACGTCGGTCGCCGTCATCGTGCCGACGGCCATCATGGGCACGATCCGCAACCGCAAGAACGCCAACGTCGACATCCGTGTGGCAGCCGTCGTCGGATTGTGCGGAGTGGTCAGCGCCGTGATCGGTGGCACGATCGCCGACCGGTTGAGCGACGACGTGTCGAACGTGATGTTCGCCGCACTGCTGATCTTCGTGGCCATCACGCAGTTGCTCACGCTGCGCTCGCGTGATGCACCACCCCAGCAACCGGTTGTGTCGGCTGAGCGGGCCGACTGATGCTCGCCGCCGTGGTCCTCGCCCACCCGTCGCCAGATGCCTACTGCCGTGTACTGGCCCGGCGGGCGGTGACAGGGCTCAGGGCCGCCGGCCACGACGTCGAGTTGCTCGATCTGTCAGCGAGCGGATTCGTTACTGCGATGTCGTCGACCGAACGAGCGGCGTACCACGGCGACCAACCGATCGTCGACCCACAGGTGGCACACCACGCCGACATCGTCCGCCGCGCTGACGCGTTGGTGTTCGTCTACCCGACCTGGTGGAGCGGCCTTCCGGCGGTACTCAAGGGCTGGCTCGATCGAGTGATGGTTCCCGGCGTCGCATTCGTCTTCGACGATGCCGGCAAGGTACGGCCCGGGCTCGGCCAGGTCCGACACATCATCGGGATCTCCACCTACGGCTCCCCGCGCTCGTACGTGCGCGTGGTCAACGACAACGGACGACGAATCCTCACCCGGGCAGTGCGCCTGTCGTGCGGCGTTCGGGCCCGCCCCCGGTGGCTGGGCCTCTATTCGATCGACACGTCCTCGGTCGGCGACCGAGACGACTTCGCCGCACGGGTCGAGCGGGAGATGGCGGCGCTGCGATGACACGGGCGCTGGTCGTGCACTGCCACCCGCTCGACGACTCGCTCGTCGCGGCCGCACGCAACCGGGTGCTCGCCGGACTCGATTCCGGCGGCGCCGAGGTGCGTCACACCGATCTGTACGCGATCGGGTTCGAGCCGGACTTCACCGCCGAGGACCATGCCAACCACCTCGTCGCCGGCGCCGACCCGTCACTGGCAAACCACGTCGCCGACCTCCAGTGGTGCGACATGCTGGTGCTGGTCTACCCCACCTGGTGGTCGGGTCAACCGGCGATGCTCAAGGGCTGGATCGACCGGGTCTGGGTCAAAGGTGTCGCGTGGGATCTGCCCGAGGGAGCGAACCGGCTACGGCCCCTGCTGAGCAACGTCCGCCGCATCGTCGTGGTCACCACCCACGGCTCCTCCAAGCTGGTCAACGCGTTGGAGGGCGAGAGTGGCAAGCGCACGGTCACGCGGAGCCTGCGAACGATGTGCCACCCGTTCACACGCACCAACTGGCTCGCGATGTACGGCGTCGACACCGCGCCCGCCGAACGGAGGACGGCGTTCCTCGACCGGGTCGAACGTCGGCTGGCTCGCCTCGCCTGATTCCCGTCCCCGCGCGCTCTCGACGGCCGGGCACCGGTGCGGTCACGACGCCCGGAGCAGATCAGCCCTCGGCGATGGCGACCGCCACCTCGGCGGCGACCGCGGCGTTGTTCTCGGCGAGTGCGAGGTTGGCCGGCACGCTGCGACCGTCGGTGGCCTCGGCGATGCGGCCCAGCACGAACGGTGTGACCGAAGCTCCCACGATGCCCGATCGTGCGCACTCGTCGAGCGCCCCGCGCAGGACCGCATCCAGCTCGGAAGCGTCCAGCTCCGCCGACTCGGTGATCGGCACGGTGAGCAACACCCCTGACCGGGATCGGCTTCGAGCGGCCAGGATCCGGCCGACCTCGCCGGCCGACTCGACGCGATGGGCAACCGGCAGGCCGGACGAGCGGGTGTAGAAGGCCGGAAACCAGTCGTGCCGCCAACCGAGCACGGGCACCCCGGCCGTCTCGAGGTACTCGAGCGTCCGCGGGAGGTCGAGGAACGCCTTGGCGCCGGCCGACACCGTGACGACCGGATGTGATGCGATGGCGTCGAGGTCGGCCGAGATGTCGCCGGTGAGCTCGCTCCCGCGGTGGACGCCGCCGATCCCACCGGTGGCAAACACCGAGACGCCCGCGGCGGCAGCGATCGCGACCGACGCGGAGACCGTTGTGGCGCCGAGCTCCCAGCGTTGGGCAACAGCGACGGCGACATCGCGTTCGGCCGCCTTGCGGGCAGGCCCGAGGATCCGCTCGTGTTCAACGTCGGTGAGCCCGAGACGGACCACACCGTCGAGCACGGCGGTCACCGCGGGCACGGCTCCGCCCCGACGGACCGCCGCGCAGCAGCGGTCGAGCGCGTCACGATTGTGCGGTGACGGCAGGCCGAGGTGGGAGAAGATCGTCGATTCGAGGGCGACGACGGCACGGCTGTCGGCGATCGCCTCACGAACCTCGTTGGAGCACTCGGGTTCCAGCACCCCGTCAGACTAGGGACGCCGAGCGACGCATCGACGTATGTGCCGGCGCCCCGACAGCGTCAGAAGGTGCCGACGAAGGCCCCGTCGGGGTTGCCGTCGCTGACGACACCGGGTGACTGCTCGATCGTGATCGCCAGGGCACTGACTTCGCTCTCGACGGTGAACGTCTCGATCTCCGGGTTCGGCCCGAAGATGCCGAGCGAGATCACCTGATCGTCGACCACACCCCACAGCTGGTATGTCTGGTCCTCTGGAAGCGTCGGCAGTCCACGGGCGACGACGAAGCCGTGACCGTCCTGATCGATGACCGCCTCCGCTGACGCATCCGACCCGTCGGCCTCGAGCGTCGTCGTGATCGAGTCGCGGTCGGTTCGTGCGACGTCGAGCGCCGCTGCGATCGGGTCGTTCGGGGCGTCGGCCCGATCGGCGAGTCCGACGGCGACGAACGCGATGACCGCAGCTGCAGCAGCCGACACGATCCACGGCGCCACCGACACGATGCGCCGGCGGCGCTGCTCACGCTCGACACGACCGTCCTCGAACGACATCACCTTCGCCAGTTCGGGTCCGGGAGGAGGTGCCTGCTCACCGATCTCGTCGGAGATCCGGCCCCACAGGTCGTCGGGTGCGTCCATGCCGGTGAAGGCCAGCATCGTGGCGACCTCGCGGTGGTTCTGAACCTCGTCGGCCGCTCGCGGGTTCACCTCGAGATAGTCCTCGACACGTCGACGTTCGTCGTCGTCGACGGCATCGAGGGCGTAGGCCCCGAGCAGCTCGTCGAGGTTGTAGAGATCACTTGAGTTGTCGGTCGTGCGGTCCATCGATCCGTCCGTCTCGTCCTGCATGCCGTCGCCGGCGCGGTCGTCCATGTTTCCAGCCATCGTCATTCCGATCCAACCGTGACGCCGGCTTCGACCAGTTCGGTGCGGAGCCGCTTCAGACCGGAACGGATCCGACTCTTGACCGTGCCCTCGGGCTCGCCGAGTTGCTCGGCGGCCTCCTTGTACGTGAGCCCACCGAAGTAGGCGAGTTCGATCGCCTCGCGTTCGCCCGGCTGCAACATCTGCATCGCCTCGCGGACGTGACCTGCGAGCGCCATGTCCCACACCTCGTGGGCCAGGTCGTAGCCGCCATCGGCCTGTTGACGGGCCTCTTTCTCCTCGCGGGTGCGCCGTGACGCGTCGGCACGGATCAGGTCGACCGAACGACCATGGGTGTTGGCGAGCAGGAAGCTCCGGAGGGTGCCCCGCTCGGGGTCGAAACGGTTCGGCTCGTTCCAGAGCTTGACGAAGACCTCCTGGACGATCTCCTCGGCGCGGGAATGGTCGTTGAGCAGGCGCTTGGCCAGGCCGAACACCGCGCCGGCGTGGCGACGGTAGGCCTCGGCGAGTGCCGCCTGCTGGTACCGGCCGATCGACACCACCAGGGCGGCGTCGGATGCGTCGGTGTATTCACGTCTCACATCGTCTGTACGTTCCAGCGGTCTCTCCCGGATGATCAGATCCCCAGAATATTTCAGTGACCTCGACGGATGAACCTGGTGACGGTCTCGACGTGATGGGTCTGGGGGAAGAGATCGAGCACCTCGACCCGCTCGGGAACGTACCCGACCCCTGCGAGGAGCGACACATCTCGCGCCAACGACACCGGGTCGCAGCTGACCAGGACGAGCACCGGCGACTCGAGCGCAGCCAGGCGATCGACCCCGGGGCGCCCGAGGCCGGGCCGGGCCGGATCGGCCACCACGACGTCGGCGTTCGGCATCTGCTCGTCGACCGGCCACTTGCCGATCTCGCTGCACACCACGTCGGCTCCGGCACGATCGACGAGGTTGTGCTCGGCATCGCGGCACGACGAGCGCGCCGACTCGACGAGGGTGACGCGGGTGGCGTCGGTCATCGTGGTCGCAGCGAACAGCCCGACCCCGCCGTAGGCATCGACGGCATGGCCGGCGCCGACGAGCTCGGGCGCTGAGCGCCGCACGGCGTCGACGAGCAACTCGGCGGCCTGCTGGCCCGACTGGAAGAACGAACCGGCCGACACCCGCAGGTCGACGTCCGCCACCCGTTCGGTCAGCCAGGCCCGCTCGCCGATGTGCACCTCCGCCGGCAGGCCGCGAACGCCTCGACGGTGAGCCCGACTCCAGATGGCAGTGACAGCGCCGGTGGCGACCGACGTGCGCAACGTGACTTCGGCGTTCTCGTCGAGGTCGAGCAGCGGGAGCAGCCGCGACAACGTCGAATCGGCGACGGGGCAGCTGGAGGCAGCGACGACACGATCACTCCCCTGCTCGCGGAACCCGACCACATCGCCCGGCCCGCCGACCACCCGGATCGTGGTGCGGTACCCGAACGGACTGACGGCAGCGCCGGCAGCGACGAGGCCGTCGACCACCGACGCCTCGACCCGACCGATCCGGCGAAGCGACTCGGCGACGATCTCCGTCTTGGCATCGAGCTGTCCCGACGGGTTCAAGTGCATCCAGTCGCAGCCACCGCAACCAGCGCGGCGGTGCGCGCACGACGGCGAATCGCGCAGCGGTGAACGCTCGAGCACCTCGATCACGGTGCCCCTGGCGTAGTCCTTCTTCGCCGACGCGACGTCGACCTCGACGAGCTCACCCGGAAGCGCCCCGTCGACGAACACGACTCGGCCGTCGTGTTCGCCACCCTCCTGGCGGGCAAGTGCTTCTCCTCCGGCCACGAGCCGTTCCGGGCGTACGGTCAGTTGCATCCGGCCAGCGTACGACCGGATGGGCCGACCGTGGGCCGCTGCCTCGCCACCGGCGAACGTCCGTGCTCGACGCCGGGCGCACACGCGCGACACTGGAAGGGTGAACGACGACAGCTGGTACTGGGATCTCCAACTGCAACGGGCCGTACCCGCAGCCGATCGCGGTGCCGGCGATCATCTGCTCGGCCCCTACGCCACCCGCGCCGACGCCGAGAACTGGAAGGCGAAGGTCGAGGAGCGCAACGAGGGATGGGAGGAGGACGACGAGGCGTGGGACCAGGCCGGCGAGTCCGGCACCGACGAGTGACGACCGCGCCGCTGCACGCCGCACGGCAGGCGGGCCCCTGGCCTGTCGACGCGGCTAGGTTGCCTGCCCGATGAGCCGACCGATCCAGATCGCCCCGTCCGTACTGCCCGCCGACTTCTCGCGTCTCGGCGAGGAAGTGGCCGCGCTCGAAGCTGCGGGCGTCGACCTGATCCAGTGGGACGTGATGGACGGCCAGTTCGTCCCCAACCTCACGTTCGGACCGGACGTGATCGCCTCCGCCAGGCCCCACACGAGCCTGCCGTTCGAGGCCCATCTGATGGTGCACACCCCTGATGTGATGGCCGAGCAGTACATCGCTGCCGGCTGCTCCCGGCTGATCGTGCACGCCGAGGCCTGCACCCACCTCCACCGGACCCTCGGCAACATCAACTCGCTCGGGGCACACGCCGCGGTGGCCCTCAACCCGGCGACGCCTGCGTCGGCGGTCGCCCACGTGCTCGACCTCGTCGACCTCGTCCTGGTGATGACCGTCAATCCCGGTTTCGGCGGCCAGGCGTACATCCCCACGATGGAGCCCAAGATCGCCGAGATCCGTCGGATGATCGACGATGCCGGACTCGGCGCGACCGTCGATCTCGAGGTCGACGGCGGGATATCGCCATCGACGATCGGCGGCGCTGCTGCGGCGGGCGCCAACGTCCTGATCGCCGGGAGCGCGCTCTACCGCGATCCCGAGGGCCTCGAGCATGCGGTGACCGAACTGCGTTCGCTCGCCGAGTCCGCACGCCCGGCCTGACCGACAGGGCGTCTCGCGTCGACGCCTCAGCTTGCCCGGCGGAACATGCCCCACATGTGAGGGCCATCGGGAACGTCCCATTCCGACCGCACCTCGAACCCGTGGTGTCGGTAGTACGCGACGTTCTCGATGGTCTCGGTCTCGAGGTAGCACGGGAGGCCTGCGTCATCGGCACGCTCGAAGGTGGCACCCATCAGCGCAGCGCCCAGCCCCTGACGCTGCCAGTCGGGATGCGTCGCGAGCAGCTGGAGATACCAGTGCGGCTCGGCCGGGGTGTGTTCGGACATGATCGCTCCGAGGATCTCCATCCTGGCCGACCGGTCGGGCGGAGGCGGCGCCGGTGGCGGATCGACCGAGAAGTCGATCTCGGGTCGCCCCGGGGGGATCCACACCGCGACCGCCGCTGCCTCCTCGGTGCACCACACCTCACCGAGACGAACCCAGCCGCCGAAGGCCGGTCGGAAGACCTCGCCGCCGTCGGCGAGGTAGACGTCGTCCTCGGGGTACAGCCAGCGCATCACCGGGTCGTCGACGAATGCTCGCATCGCCGTGACACACATGCGGGGGGCGTCGGCGGTGGTCGCCCTGCGAACGATCATGAGCGGAGCGTAGGCGTACCACGATCGCGACCCTGTCACACCCCTTCCGTACGCTCGGACCGTGGCCCTGTCCGCGATCGCTGTCGCTCCCCATCGCGCGCTCGATGCGCTCGACGCGGCGATCCGCGACGCTCAGGGCACCGATCCCCTCGCCCACGTCACGGTTGCAGTCCCCACCAACACCAGCGGGGTCATGGCGCGGCGGGCACTCGGCAGGGAGCGCGGCATCGTCGGCGTCGACATGGTCACCCTCAACCGGCTCGCCGAGCTGATCGCCGGGCCGGCGCTCGCCGCCTCCGGGCGTTCACCCATGTCCAACCCGGTGATCGACCTCGCCGTGGCAGCAGTGCTCGACGCCGACCCCGGCCCCTTCCGCGGCGTCGCCTCGCATCCCTCCACCGTCGTTGCGCTCCGTGACCTCCACACCGAGCTGCGCCTGGCGGGTCCAGCGGCGGCGGCCGAGCTCGAGCGCACATCGGCGAGGGGCGCACAGTCGGTCCGGGTGAGTCGTGCGGTCACCGACGTGCTCGCCGCCCGGTGGTACGACGAAGCCGACCTGTTCGTGCAAGCGGCCGAGGCGATCTCGACCGGTGCTCCGCCGGGGCTGGCCCGGCTGGTGGTGTACCTGCCTCAGGAGTCGCCCCACCTCACCGCCGAGTTCGTCCGAGCGCTGGCGCCCCACATCGACGTCGGCGTCGTCGCCCAGGTCGTCGGCGATCCGTGCGACGACATCACCACGAGGACGATCGAGGCGCTCGGAGGGAAGCTTGCTGCGGGGACGGCTGCGGCTCCGGAGTCCAGGCCCGGACCCGTCGCCATCGTGTCGACCACCGACGCCGACGACGAGGTCCGTCTCGCCGTGCGCCGGGTGCTCGACGCGGCACGCAGCGGTGTGTCGCTCGAACGGATGGCCGTGCTGTGGCCCACGCATCGCCCCTATGCCCGCCTGGTCGAGCACCATCTCACCGCCGCAGGCATTCCCTGGAACGGCCGCCCGGGTACGGCCACCACCGAACGATTGGCGCCACGCCTCGTGCTCGACCTGCTCGACGTCGACCGGCGGGGCCTGCGGCGACGCAGTCTGTTCGACCTGCTCGCCGACGTCCCGGCGAGGGGTGATGACGGCGCCTTCCTCCCCACCGCATCGTGGGAGCGCGTCAGTCGGTTCGCGGGCGTCGCCCGTGACGACGACTGGGCCGTACGACTCGGCGCACTTCGAGACGACGACCGGTCCGGGCCGGCGGCGACCGACTTGGCCGACTTCGTCACCGACCTGCGCGACCGGCTCGGGCACCCCGCAGCCACCCGCAGATGGTGGGACTGGGCACAATGGTGCACCGACGAGCTCGAGCGGTGGGTCGGCCGGCCCACGCTCGATCGTCTTCCCGACCCCGAGTACCGGGCGTGGGAAGCGCTGACGCGGGCACTCGACCGGCTGCGTCACCTCGACCCGGTCAGCGAGCCGGTCACTCGCCATCGGTTCCGCACCACGTTGGAAGCCGAGCTCGACGCCGCCCCGGCACGCCTCGGACGCGTGGGCGATGGCGTCACGGTCGGCCCGCTCGCCGGCGCGACCGGTCTCGACGTCGACGTCGTCGTCTTGGTCGGCGCCGCGGAGGGCACCCTTCCACCGACGCCGAACGGTGACCCGCTGCTGTCCGACGGCGATCGCGAGACGATCGGGCTCCCCACCTCCGACGATCACACCGCCCGCCTCCGCCAGCGTTTCCTCACGCTGCTCGCCACCAGCGAGGTCACGATCACCGTGCCACGGGGCGACCTTCGGGCAACCGCGTCGCTGCAGCCGTCGAGATGGCTCGCACCGTGGCTCGACGACATCACGCGTCAGGCCGGCCCTGGACGGCATGACGTCGACTCCCACCACGCCGGCCTCGCATCGACCGTGTTCCCCGTCAGCCCTGCCGAGCACCGGCTCCGCGAGCGATATGTGCACGCTCGGTCCGGCGGGGCTGTCGCCGAGTCCCCGGGCGCCGGTGCAGACACGGCACTGCAACGAGGTCTGCGGATGCGG
>Ga0316197_10001291_pt1 | contig 17915 bp, 20 predicted proteins | sample OudBiesiAoxic_MG_FD_204939 | JGI IMG/M metagenome (GOLD analysis project Ga0316197, IMG submission 204939) | Coastal sediment microbial communities from Oude Bieten Haven, Netherlands - site A oxic | ecosystem: Environmental > Aquatic > Marine > Coastal > Sediment | place: Netherlands... | reverse complement strand
TCGACAAGATGGCAACGTTGGGCATGTTGATTACCGGGTTGGTCATGAACGAACCGTAAGGGCCGGGGTTGGTGATGGTGAAGGTGCTCCCGGTCACATCGTCGGGGGTGATCTTGCCGTCGCGGGCTTTGATCGCCATGGTGCGGATATCACGGGCGAGCGCCGACATCCGTTTCTCGTCGGCACCGCGGATGGTCACCACCACGAGACCTTCCTGGTTCATGTCAACGGCGATCCCAAGGTTGACACTGCCGTGATAGACCTGCTTGCCCTCGTCGAGATAGAACGAGCTGTTCACGACCGGGAATGCCTTCAGTGCATCCATGGTGGCTCGGGCGATGAAGGGCAGGTAGGTCAGCGAGAAGCCTTCGCGCTCCTTGAACTCGACCTTGTTGGCTTGGCGGACCCTCTCCACCCCCTCGTAATCGACCTCGATCGAGGCCCACACATGGGCGGCGTCGTGCTTGGCCTGCACCATGTTCTCGGCGATGCGACGGCGCAATCGGCTGAGGTCGACGACCTGGTCTCCATCCGCGACGGAGATACCGCCGGCAGTCGCCGGAGCTGGGGCAGAGGGCGCCGGGGCCGATGGAGCCGGAGGCTCCGGCTCGGGGGCAGGCGGCTGAGGCGGAGTTGCCGGCGTCGACGGCGGCGGCATATCCGTGGGCCGTGGCGGCGCCCCGGCAGGTACCGGTACGACCGGTTCTGAGGGCGGAGCCGCGGGCTCCGGCGCGGAAGCAACGGCCTCGAGTGGCACAGGAGGCGCCGCAGGCTCCATTTCGACCTTCGGTTCATCGACCGGCGACGCCACCACCGGGGTGAAAGCAGAGGCCGCAGGCGGGGTCCGCCCCGCCACGAAGTCCATTACATCTTTGCGGGTGATTCGGCCTCCCTCGCCGGTACCGGACACCTGGTCGAGGTCGACGTCATGCTCGCCGGCCAACCGGCGGACGACCGGCGAGAGGATGCCGCGACGCGGTGCCTCGACGGCGGCCGACGGGGCCGAGAAGGTCGAGGGGGCAGCTGCCGCTGCGGCAGGAGCCGTCGCGGCGGGAGCCAACGGCGTGGGTTCGGGAGCCGATGCGGGAGCTTCAACCGGCTCGACCACCTGTGGAGCCGGTGCTGCGATCGGCTCGGTTGCGGGCGGCGGCGTTGCCGTCTCGAGCGTGGGGGCTGGTTCGGGAGCATCTACGGCTTCCGGCTCCTCGCTGACCGGGGCGGCCGGCGCCACCGATTCTCCCGATTCGGCCAGCACGGCGAGGGGCGTGCCCACAGTCACCGTTTCACCCTCCGCAACCAGGATCTCCTGCAGCACTCCTGCTGTCGGAGAGGGAACCTCCGTATCGACTTTGTCGGTCGAGATCTCGAGGAGTACCTCGTCCTCTTCAACCATGTCTCCCGGCTGTTTCGCCCAGCTCAGGATCGTTCCCTCGGTAACCGTCTCCCCGAGTTGGGGCATCGTGACCGTAACCGCCATGCTCTAGTACTCCTTTTTGGCCACCTTCAACTTAGCTTCCGCCGGACTACAAACCGGCATCAATGGAGGCTCTTACCGCTGGCGGTCAACAATGTCTCGCCGATTGCCTCCGACACGGTCGGGTGCGCATGGATGAACGCCGCAGCCTCCGCCGGCAACGCCTCCCAGGCGACCACGTACATCAGCTCGTGGATCATATCGCCGGCACCAGGTCCGGCGACCGTTGCCCCGATGATCGGACCCTCCTTCTCACTGATGATCTTCACGACACCGCCGGTCTGGCCCTGGATGATGGCCCGGCCAACGCCGCGCATGCCGTGACTCGAGACGTCGATGTCGATACCGGTCTCCCTGGCACCGGCCTCCGTGAGCCCAACGCTTGCGATCTCGGGATGGGTGTAGGCGACCAGCGGGATAGCCCGGTAGTCGACCGGTGCAATACCCGCCGTTGCGATGTGGGTGATCGCTGAGATGCCTTCCGCAAACCCGGCGTGAGCCAGTTGGGGGACGCCGGCGACGATATCGCCAACTGCGTAGACGCCCGGTGCGCTGGTCTGCATGGTGTCCCGGTCGACCACCACGAAGCCGGCGTCGAGAGTCACCCCTGCCTCCTCCAAGCCAAGGTCGGAAGTGACCGGCGCCCGTCCAACGGCAACAAGGACCACCTCGACTTCAACCGAGTCGTCGCCGTAGGGCACCACCACTCCATCCGCTGTGACTTGAGCCGGACCCACCATGGTTCCGGTGTGGACCTTCACCTTCTTCTTCTTGAAGCGGCGTTCGAGCACCTTTACCGCCTCTGGTTCTGTGCCCGGCAGCAGCGAGTCGAGCGCCTCGAACAGATGAACCTTTGTCCCGAGATCGCTCAGGAAGGAGGCGAATTCGCAGCCGATGACGCCACCTCCGATGACGGCGACCCGGCTCGGCTGGGCAGACCAGTCCAGCGCCTGATCAGACGTCACCACCCGCGTCCCATCGATGTCGTAGCCGGGGATGGTGCGGGGCACAGACCCGGTGGCGATGATGACATTGCGGGCTTCGACCCGGTGGGTGGCGCCATCGGCCGCCATAACCTCGACCCCTCCGTCAACCAACCGGCCATAGCCGTCGATCACGTCGACGTTGCGAGACTCGAGCAGGCCGGAGAGGCCGTTGACCAGTCCGGTGACCACCTTCTGTTTGCGAGCGAGCGCAGCCGGCCAGTCGACCTGCGGCGGTGCGGACACCACACCGAAGTCGGCGGATTCCGCCACCGTCGAGTAGACCTCGGCAGTCTGCAGCCAAGACTTGGCGGGAATGCATCCGCGCAGCAGACAGGTACCGCCAACCTGGTCCTTCTCCACGAGCGCCACGGTCAGGCCGAAGTTGTGGGCATAAAGGGCGGCGGCATACCCCCCGGGTCCACCACCGATGATGGCTACGTCGTACACGGTTCCTCCGAAAGCAGTCTGCATAGTCACTGCAAGCGTAGTGCCGGGCCGTGCCCCACCTCAGATCTGGGAAAACCAAAGCGCACCGGCAACCAGGATGGCCATGCCGGTGATGAGCGCCGCAAGGATCAGGTAGCGGGTCTGCATGGAGGGGATTATCGCGCCGATACCGTCCGGAGCCGCCGCGCCACGACACCGTTAGCCTTTGGCCCGATGGTGCAGATCCCCGATCCCGACCTACGAGCCCTCGCCTCTGGCGAGGTCGTCATCGCCTTCGTGAACCGCGGGGCGGCGACCGAAGGAGATGAGATCGACCTGCACAGTTCGGGCCCGCGCCCCGGGAGCGAACTCAAGCCTGCGTATCGGCGGTGGGCCGCCGAACCGGTCCCCGGTGGGCCCTGGCTGGGGATCGTCGATAGGGTCGACCCGGCAACCATTCTCGACGCTGAGGCGGGTTCCTCCCGTCACATCCTCACCGAAGCTCCCGCCACGGGTGACGTGATCATCCTGCGGGTCTACGGACCCGACGGTCCCGTCCTTTCTGACGAGGCCTTTGCGGCTCGCCGGGCTTCGGTTGAAGGAGCGCTGCGCGGGTGATCCCGGTTCTGCTGCGATCGTCGGAGGGTGTCGAACTCGAGGCCCGCTGGGACCTGCCCGCCCGCCCGCTGGCGGCCGTCGTCTTCTGCCATCCCCACCCCCAGCACCGCGGAACGATGACCGTGCCACTGATGATCGGAGTCACCAACGTTTTGGTGGCGCGTGACCTGGCGGTGCTGCGGTTCAACTTCAGGGGCGTCGGGGCCTCGACCGGCGCGTGGGACGATGGCGTCGGCGAAGTCGACGACGTCGGCGCGGCGGTCAATGCCGCTCGGGAGCGGTACCCGTACCTGCCGATCGGCATCGCCGGATGGTCGTTTGGCGCCGCCACCTCGCTCAAGTGGCAAGCCGAGGCGCAGGCCGCACTCGCCTGGGTCGGCATCGCCCCACCCGTTCGCCTCGATGACGTGTACCGACTCCCCGATCCCGACACACTGCTTCCCGCCGCTCGCCAGATCATCATCGGCGACCGCGACCAGTTCAGCAGCGTCGCCGACACCGAGGACTATGCCCAACGCATCGGCGCCTCCGTGCATGTCTTCAAGGGCAGCGACCACTTCTTCTACTTCCGCGAGGAGCGCGTCGGCGACATCGTTGCCGACGCGCTCTGCGCCGCATGCATCCGCCCCGAGCGGTAGACACTCTCGTGCCTCACGCGAGCCCCCGAGCTCACTCAGCTCTCGGAGGAGATTCCGAGCAGCTCTGCAGCGTTGTCGTAGAGGAAGCGGCGGGTGACCGACTCGGGCATCTCGAGCAGCTTCCAGTCGGCACGGAGCCGATCAACGTCACCAAACGGAAAGTCACTGCCGAATAGCACTCGTCCGGCAAGCGGGCCTTGGATCAGGCGACGGACCCGCTCGTCGAGCTCGATGGGCGAGTTGCCGCGAAGGTCGAGCCAAACGTTGCCTTTGTGCATGGCGATCGTCAGCGCTTCGTCCCTCCACATGGGACCCGAGTGACTGATCACGATCCGCAGCTCGGGAAAACGAGCGGCAACCCCGTCGACGTGGATGGGACGGCCGGGCTCGAGGCGGACGCCGTCGCCTCCCGGCGCCCCAGCACCCAGCCGAGTTGCGCCCGTGTGGAACAGACAAACCAGGTCGTGGTCGGCGGCGGATTCCCATACGGTGTAGGTGAATCGGTCCCCGGGACCGATCCCCTGGGCGGCGGCATGGGTCGCGATTCCGAGCATTCCCAGTCGTGCTGCCTCATGAACCTGAGCAACCGCCCGAGCGCCCTTGGTCGGATCAACTGCACCAAACCCAAAGAACACCTCGGGCGCTGCCGACACGAGCTCGGCGATCTTGGTCGATGAGAGAGGCGCCTGGTGCGTGACGGACTGCGTGTCCCATCCCAACAGCACGGCACGGCCGTTGCGGCGTCGGTAGTAATCCGCTACCTCATCGACCGTCAGCGGCTCGAGCGGTGAGCCGTCCGCCGACCGCAGGCTCTGCGCATAGGGAGCCAGTGGACCCTCGAGAAAGCCCGCCACCGGAGGGTGGACATGAATGTCGATGAAGTCTGTCACCTGGCGCGGAAGCCTCGGTTGCGGGCTTCCGGGAGAGAATCAGGGCCGAATGACTGCAACTGGTTGCGTTCGAGCATCTCTTCGCCGTTCACGCGACCGTCCAGCTCCTCGAACTGGGCGTCATCGTCGCAGTCGTACACGATCATCGTGTCGCGTGTCCCGATGTAGCGATGCTCGTCGAACCGTCGTATCCGACCCATGCACGACCTCCCACAGCCTGTCGATGCGACGATAGTCACGCCCTCAGGACTCGGTGAATCGGACAACCGTCTGAGTGATCTCAGACCCTGCGGCCTGGAGCTCGACGACCCCGTCCACATCGTCGGCGCTGAACGTCATGTTCCACTGAGCCAGGTCCCCCTCGGACGATTCAATCGTGTAGCCGGCATTGGGAAGGTTCGTCTCGAAGTAGGCGACCACGACTGCGACTTCGGCCGGGACGATGAGGACCATCTCCGTCACACCACGGTCGTAGTCGACCAGCGTCGTACCGATCCGGCCCTCCTCGGGGATTGGGAAGCCGTCGGGAACGGTTTCGGGAACCTCACCCTCGTCGAAGACCACCCCGGTCGGCGCATCATCGGAGCATGCAGCGGCGAGCAGCGAAGACGCCACCGCTACGGCAAGAAGACTGCGAAGGAACGCCATTGGTCCGTGGTTCCTTTGCTCGGCGCCCGGACTCAGCGACCGGAAGTGTACCGAACACCGGTGGTATCGGTGCGGCGGGCGGCCAGAGGGGTGACCGGCTCGCCGACCATCAGCATCGCCGCGACCCGTATCGAAGGATCGGCTCGCCACGCCGGAATGGTAGAAGGCGCCAGCATGAAGTAGATGGCAAGAAACGCCTCGGCCAAACGGCTTCGTAGAGACGATGACCACCGCTCAGGAGACCGTTGAGCAACGCCGGCTTGCGATTGCGACGAAGCCCAGGACGGGGCGTTTGCTTCGTGGCGCGGCACCGCACTGCGTTTGTGCACTTCCCTAGACACGGGGTGGCTCCCGATAACTCCCGAACACATCGCGCATCGCGCCGACGATCTCTCCCAGTGTCGCTCGTGCCCGAGCCGCATCGATGATGAGCGGCATCAGGTTCTGGTCCCCGGCGGCTCCGGAACGCACTGCGTCGAGCGCCGACTCGACCCGAGCCGCATCGCGCTCGCCACGTAGCCGCGCCAGCGCGGCGCGCTGCGTCCTTTCGACGTCAGCGGAGATGCGCAGAATCTCCAATGGCTCCTCGTCGTCCTTGACGTGTTTGTTGACCCCGACAATGACGCGCTCGCCGGACCCAACCGCCTTCTCGAACTCATAGGCCGAGTCGGCAACCGCAGACTGAAACCAGCCGTCCTCGATCCCGCGCAACACCCCGTCGAGCATCGAACCGCCGCCCATGCGGTAGACGCTGGCGAAGATATCCTCAGCTAGGGCCTCCATCCGATCGGTCATCTCCTCGACGAACCAGGACCCGCCCAGCGGATCGATGACGTCGGCAACCCCCGTTTCCTCGGCGATGACCTGCTGGGTGCGCAGCGCCAGCTCGGCGTTCTTGGCCGTCGGCAACGCGTAGACCTCATCCAGCGCATTGGTGTGCAGGCTCTGGGTTCCCCCGAGGACCGCAGCCAATGCTTCAACGGTTGTCCGCACCACGTTGTTCTCAGGCTGCTGAGCAGTGAGCGACACTCCTGCAGTTTGAGTGTGGAATCGCAGCTTCAACGACCGCTCGTCCTCGGCGCCGTAGTGATCACGCATCCAGCGCGCCCAGATCCGTCGGGCGGCGCGGAATTTGGCGATCTCCTCGAAGAAGTCGATGTGAGCGTCGAAGAAGAACGACAGCCGCGGCGCAAAGGCGTCGACCTCCATGCCTCGCCGCACCCCGGCCTCGACGTACGCAAAACCGTCGGCGAGGGTGAAGGCCAGCTCCTGGGCAGCGGTCGCCCCAGCCTCACGAATGTGATAGCCCGAAATCGAGATGGTGTTCCACTGCGGCACTTGGTCGGTACAAAACTCAATCATGTCGACGATGAGCCGCATGTGCGGCTCAGGCGGGAAGATCCACTCTTTTTGGGCGATGTACTCCTTGAGGATGTCGTTCTGCAGCGTGCCGCGCAGTGCCGACCACTCGACGCCCTGTTCCTCGGCGGCTACCAGCAGGAATGCAAAAAGGATCTCGGCTGGCCCGTTGATCGTCATCGAAACCGAGACATCACCGAGTGGGATCTGATCGAAGAGGCGTTCCATGTCCTCGACCGACCCAACTGCGACCCCGCAGTGGCCGACCTCGCCGAGGGATCGCTCGTCGTCGGCGTCGAGCCCCATCAACGTTGGCATGTCGAACGCCACCGACAGTCCGCCCTGACCTTGCTCCAACAGGTGGTGGAACCGTTCGTTCGTTTCCGCGACCGAGGCGAATCCTGCGAACTGTCGCTGGGTCCACGGCCGCCCCCTGTAGCCGGTGGCGTGCACGCCCCGCGTGTAGGGGAACTGACCCGGGTAGCCGATCCGCTCATCGACTTCGCCGTCGGGCGGGAGACCAAGGGCCGGCACGTCCTCGAACGACATCGTGGCGAACCGGTCCTTGCGAAGCCGACCCGCCTGATAGGCCTCCTCCCACATGCGCCGTCGCTCATCCACGTTTCGTCGCCTCCAAGTGGCGTGTGGGCTTCATGGTAGAGGGCTGCCCGCCGGAACGGACGGGCGACCAGACGCGGACCCTCCTACTCCTCTTCCTCGACAGGGTCCCCGACGGCGCCGATGGCGAGGAGGTATTCGGTCTGCAGGCCGAGCACTTCCATGATCACGGCACCATCGTACGAATGCCCTTGCTCGAGCGCCCGAGCCTGGATGTACTCGGCCGCGTCGGTACCGCCGGCGACCGGAGGCGCCTCGAGGCCCGTCCGCAGATCGGGGTCCTGAAGGTACCGCACCGACCATTCGAGGATGCGCCGAACGTCGGTCCGCTTCAGGTGAGTCCCGGCGTCGTTGCTGAGACGCGCCGTGATGAACTCGATTGAGTCCTCCTCACCGTAGATCACGGCCTTTTCCGGGTTCCGACGGCGCTCCTGCCAGAGCAGGCCTATCCCGACACTCAGCAGCAGGGCGAGGAACACCACGGCGACGATGACTGCGGTCATGTTCCGGAGACTAGGTGCTACCGTCCCGACGTTCCCTTTCTTGGGTCTTCACATGTTCGAAACCATGCGTCTGTTCTTCGCTTTGCTGACCGTCGTCGCCAACGTTCTGGTGGTCGGCGGCTTGGTGCTCGCCATCGGCGGGCGGTTCTCAGCCCGCCTGGCCGATCTCCGGACGCAGGCCGCCGGGGCTGTAGCGGGCAGAGAGATCACCCTGGCATTGATCGTCGCTGCAGTGGCCACCTTCGGCAGCCTGTACCTCTCCGAGGTCGAGGACCTGATCCCGTGCACCTACTGCTGGTACCAGCGCATTGCCATGTATCCGCTCGTAGTCCTCTTCGGCATCGCGGCATGGCGGCGCGACCCCGAGATACGTCACTACGCCGCGCCGCTGGCCGGCATCGGGCTCCTGATCGCGGGTTATCACTACCTGATTCAGCAGGTGCCGAGCCTGAGTGGGCCTGCCTGTTCCTCGGTGATTCCTTGCTCGGCGGCCTACTTCTACGAGTTCGGGTTCATCTCGATCCCCTACATGGCGGGAAGCGCCTTTGCCCTCATCTTGATGTTCATGCTGATTCTTAACGCCAATAGCGGCCGAGATGCGGCATTATTGACATCTGCAACCTCCGACGACGCCTGATCGACCGACCAAGGAGCCCCGATGACGACCTCGAAGGACCGCAACAAAACGGGCAAATCCAAGGCCCGATCCGGTCCGGCGAAGCCGACGGCGACCAAACCGAAGAGCAAGGTTCCCATCCTGGCAATCGCCTTCACCGGCATTGCCGCGGTGCTGGTCATCGCCGTGGTGTTCTCCGGCGGGACGTCGCTCGGCAGTGAATACGGTGACCCGACGGTGACCGGTGAATCACTCCCCTTCTTCACCGATACCGCCAACGACGAAGCCGTCGGGCTCCCTGCCCCGGAGGTCGAGGGCGCCGACTTCGATGGCAACAGCGTCACCATCAGCAACGACGGCAGGGCAAAGGCGATCGGCTTCTTCGCCCATTGGTGCCCTCACTGCCAGGTAGAGGTTCCCCGCGTGACCGAGTGGCTTGCCGCCGGCGGCGGCGTCGAAGGCGTCGACATGTACTCGGTGGCAACCTCGATGAACTCGGCTCGAGAGAACTTCCCTTCGTCGGAGTGGCTGGAGCGCGAGAACTGGACGGTTCCGGTGATCGCCGACGATCAAGAAGGGACCGCCCACCTCAGCTACGGCGGTGGTGGCTTCCCCTACTGGGTCTTCGTCGACGCTGAAGGGAACGTCGTGGCCCGCACTGCGGGGCAGTTGGAAATCCCAACCCTCGAGGGCCTCATGCAGCTCGCCGCGGGTTCGGGCGCCTAGAGGCCGAGCCGGTCCGCCAGGGTCGCCCGCCACTGGGTCGGGTCACCAAACATCAACTGGTCGCTCTTCGCCCGCTTGAAGTAGAGATGCGCGTCGTGCTCCCAGGTGAACCCAATGCCCCCATGGACCTGGATGGTGTCGGCGGCGACGTTGAAATAGGCATCTGAGCAACATGCCTTGGCGAGCGGTGCCGCGATGGTGAGGTCGGGATCGCCGACGGCGGCCGCCCACCCGGCGTAGTAGGCCGCAGACTTGGCCGACTCGATCGCAACGAGCATGTCGGCACACTTGTGCTTGATCGCCTGAAACGAACCGATCGGGCGCCCGAACTGCATGCGGACCTTGGCGTACTCAACCGACATCTCCATGCAGGCCTGCGCCCCGCCGACCTGCTCGAAGGCGAGCGCTGAAACTGCGATGTCGTAGAGCCGCCCGATGGTCTCCGCCCCACTACCGGCGTCGCCAAGACGCGCCGTGGCGGGGAGCCGGACGTCGGCGAAGACGACCTCGGCCTGCTTGCGGGTCATGTCCATGGTCTCGAGCCGCGTCGCAGTGACCCCGGGAGAGTCAGCGGGCACGATGTAGAAATCCACCGCGCCTGCGGCGCTACGGGCCGCAACCAGGAGAGTGTCGGCGGTGTGGCCATCGACCACATAGGACTTGGTGCCTGACAACACGATGCTGTCTCCGTCGGCGGCTGCGTCCATCTGGATGCCGTCGGCATCCCAGCGGCCCGCCGGCTCCACGATGGCGACCGCCCCGCGGCGCTCCCCCGTCGCGATACCCGGCAGGAGTTCTTGCCTCTGGCTCTCGGTCCCCGCCAGCAGAATCGTATTGGCCGCCAGCACAACCGAGGACAGAAACGGTGCCGGGGTGAGCATGCGGCCCATCTCTTCCAGGATGATGCCGAGCTCGAAGCTGGAGTATCCGGCACCGCCGTAGGCCTCGGGGACCGCCATCGCCTGCCAGCCCATCAGTGCCATCTCGGACCACACTTCGGGGTCGAAGCCGGCGTCGGTTTCCATGAGCTCCCGAACTCGGGTGAGCGGCACCTTGTCGAACAGGAAGCTCCGCACCGAGTCGCGCAACATCTCCTGCTCGTCGTTGAGGGCGAAGTTCATCCCCATCCGCTCCTGACTCGCTTGCTGCGGCATTCTCCCACGCCCGACGTCTGCCCGCACCCACGCACCACTAGCCTCGGAGCTACGCCACCAAGGACAGTTTGATGCCGATTCCCTGGCACTATCGCGACGACGCCGTGGCCGTCCGCAAGGTGTGCGTTGGGTCGTGGGAGAACAACGCCTACGTGTTGGCCTGTCGGGCTACCGGAGCGGCGGTCGTCATCGACGCTGCTGCGGAGGCTGATCGTGTGGTGGCCGCGACCGAGGACCTGACCCCGCTGGCTCTGCTCACCACCCACGGACACTTCGACCACGTCGGCGCTGCTCGCGAGGTGGCAGACCGACTCGACGTCCCTTTCTGCCTCAACGAGGCCGACGCCGAGACCTTCGGCCTCGCCCCGGACGCCCCGCTCACCAGCGGGCCGATCGCTGTGGGCCGGTTGACATTGACCGCGATACAGACTCCCGGCCACAGCCCCGGCTCAGTCTGCTTCACCATCGGTGGGCTGCTGTTCTCCGGCGACACGCTCTTTCCCGGAGGCCCCGGCGCTACCGCCGGCCCCGGAGCGGACTTCGGCCTGATAATGGCGAGCCTCGACGAATCCATCTTCACGCTCGCCGACGACACGTTTGTCTTGCCTGGACACGGTCTGGATACCACTATCGGCACTGAGCGTCCCCACCTGCCCGAGTGGCGGGCCCGGGGTTGGTGACGACAAACGCGAGAGGACGACCCCACGATGCAATTCTCGTTCATGACCGAACCTCAGGCCGGCGGCACTTACGACGATCTGCTGCGTCTGGCCCGATGGGCAGAGTCGGTCGGCTTTGACTCGTTCGCTCGCTCAGATCACTACCTCAACATGGACGAGTCCGTTCCCGCCACCGACGCCTTGACCACGCTCGCCGGGCTTGGGCGCGACACCGAGACCATCAAGCTGACGGTGCTGGTCACGCCACTCACCTTCCGCCACCCTGCGGTTCTGGCCAAGACGGCAGCAACGGTGGATCAGATGTCCGAAGGCCGACTGGAACTCGGAGTCGGCACCGGCTGGATGGAGCCTGAGCACGAGCGGTTTGGCATCGAGCTCCCCGACCTGTGGGAACGTTTCAGCCGGCTCTACGAGACGCTTGCCTATCTGAGGTCCTGTTTCGGATCGGACAACAACGGGTTCGCCGGACGCCACTACAACCTCGAGCCGATAGACGTCCTCCCCAAAGCGACCGGCGACCTTCCCATCATCGTTGGCGGTGGCGGGCGCAGGAAGACTCCCGCTATCGCCGGCCGGTTTGCCGACGAGTACAACATGTTCACGACCGATACCGAGTCCTTCGAAGCCAGGCGGCGGGTGATGTCGAAGGCCGCCATCGACGCCGGCAGAGATCCTGAGGCCATCCGCATCAGCTTGGTCGGCTACCCGGTGATGGGGGACGACCAAGCCGACTATCGGGACCGCTTGGCCGCCCGCGCTGCGTCACGCGGGATGGAGGCCGACGAGTACGAAGCCATGCTGGAGTCGCGGAACCTACCCCACGGCACTGCCGTTCAGGTCGCCGAGCAGTTTGCGGCCTACGCCGGCAACGGCGTGGACCGCTATTACCTGCAGGTCTATGCACCGCTCGGTGAGATCGACACCGCCGACGTCGAACGCGTCTTCAATGCGGTCAAGGACACGTGATTCCACCATGGTCATAGGGTTTAGAACACGGCTATCCTGCCGGCCATGACCGCTCCCCTCCTCTCCATCGAAGACCTGCACGTATCGGCCGGCGGAACCAGAATCATCAGGGGCATGAACCTGACGGTTGAGCGCGGCGAAATCCACGCCTTGATGGGCCCGAACGGCTCAGGCAAATCGACTCTGGCCAATGTCCTCATGGGCCATCCCGGCTACGAAGTCACCTCCGGACGGATCCTGTTCAACGGCGAGGACATCGCCGAATGGACCCCGGACCAGCGGGGTCGCGCCGGCATGTTCCTCGGATTCCAGTATCCCGAGGAGATCCCGGGCGTGTCGGTCGTCAACTTCTTGCGCACGGCGCTGTCGAACCGAACGGGCATCGACTACACCGTGCTCGAGCTTCGCCTCAAAGTGATGGACACGATGCGCGAACTCGACATGGATTCCTCGTTTGCCGATCGCTATTTGAACGAGGGCTTCTCCGGCGGCGAGCGCAAGCGAAACGAAGTGCTCCAGATGGCGGTCCTCGAACCGGAGTTGGCCGTTCTCGACGAGACCGACTCCGGTCTCGACATCGACGCGCTGCGAACGGTCGCCGAGGGGGTCAAACGGGTGGCGTCACCCGAACGGGGATTCCTCATCATCACCCACTACCAGCGCATGCTGGACTACGTCACGCCTGATATCGTTCACGTCTTCGTCGATGGCCGCATCGTTGCTACCGGAGGGCCGGAGCTCGCAGAGAAGATCGAAGTGGGCGGCTACGACGCCTACCGGGTCGAGGCGGCCGGAGCCACGGGATGATCGACGCGGCGGCGATCCGCAAGGACTTCCCGATCCTCGAGCGCGAGGTGAACGGCAAGCCGCTGGTCTACCTCGACTCCGCCGCCACCACCCAGAAGCCGAACCAGGTCATCGACGCGATCTCCGAGTACTACAGGACGATCAACGCCAACGTGCATCGCGGGGCCTACCTGCTCGCCGACGAAGCCACCACGGCGTACGAGAGCGCCCGCGCCAAGGTCGCCCGTTTTGTCAATGCCGCTGCCCCGAGCGAAGTTGTCTTCACCAGGGGGACGACGGGGGCGCTGAACCTCGTCGCCTACGGATGGGGGCTCGACCGACTCGAGCCCGGCAACCGGATCCTTCTCACCAAGATGGAACACCACTCCAACATCGTTCCCTGGCAACTCGTGGCCAAACGGACCGGCGCCGAACTCGTCTACCTGGATATCGATGAGGCTTACAACGTAGACCTCAGCGCCCTCGACGACCTGGTCGACGATCGATTGGCGATCGTCTCAGTGTCCGGTATGTCGAACGTGACGGGAACGATCGGCCCGGTTCGGGAACTCGTCGACGCCGCGCACTCGGTCGGTGCCATTGCCGTGGTCGACGGGGCACAGGCCGTACCTCATCTCCCGACAGACGTTCAGGCAATGGGCGCCGATTTTGTCGCCTTCAGCTCGCACAAGATGCTCGGTCCGACCGGGATCGGTGTCCTGTGGGGCAAGCGGGAACGACTCGAGGAGATGGAGCCGCTCGAGGGTGGCGGCGAGATGATCACCGACGTCGGGCTCTATGACTCCAAATGGGCGCCGAGCCCGCACAAGTTCGAGGCGGGAACCCCACCGATCGCTGAGGCGGTTGGATTCGGCGCCGCAGTCGATTACCTCTCGGCACTCGGCATGGAGGACGTCAGGCGCCACGAGATCGAGATCGCCTCTTATGCGCTGGAGCGTCTCGGCGACGTTCCCGATCTCAGGATCTTTGGGCCAACCGACGTCGCCAAGCGGGGCGGCGCCATCAGTTTCGAGCTGGCGGATATCCACGCCCACGACCTCGCCACGATCCTCGACGAGGAGCAAGGTGTGGCGGTGCGCGCCGGCCACCACTGCGCCAAGCCGCTGATGCGCCATTTCGACGTGCCCGCCACGGCCCGTGCCTCGTTCTACGTCTACAACGTCCCGTCCGATGTCGACGCCCTCGTCGCCGGGCTCCTGAAGGCCCGCGATGTGTTCGGCCTCACCTGAGACCGGCCTGGGGAATCGCAGTGACGCAGGGGCGTTATCGTTGCCCACGCCGGGACAAGAAGGAACCACGTGGCCATACAAGAGCTATACCGTGAAGTCATCCTCGACCACTACCGCAACCCGCGGCGCCAGGGGTCGCTGACCGGCGACCATATCCACGCCGAGGGCAACAACCCCTCGTGCGGGGATGAGTTTTCGCTCGACCTCGAAGTGGTCGATGGCCGTGTGGTCGATGCCGCCATCCAGGGGCAGGGCTGTTCCATCTCCCAAGCCTCAGGCTCGATGATGGCGGAGGCCATCGTTGGGAAATCGGTTGCGGAGGTGACGGAACTCACGCATCAGTTCAAGCTGATGATGTCGATCGAAGACGGCGAGAGCCCGCTCGATCCAACTCGGCCCGGGTCGGTGCTCGGCGACCTGGAGGCCCTCCAGGGAGTACGCAAGTTTCCGGTCAGAATCAAGTGCGCCGACCTGCCCTGGGCCACGCTCGAGGATGCCCTCGCCCAGTACGACGCCTCATGACCAGGTACGACCCGGAAACGGCGCTCATCGTGGTCGACTGCCAGAACGACTTCGCCGACCCCGGTGGCTCACTCTTCGTGGCGGGGGGTGAGGACGCCATCGCCTTCATCAACAGCGAAACTGCCGACGCCATCGAGAGCGGCAGCTTCGTCGTCTACACCCAGGACTGGCACCCGGAATCGACGCCCCACTTCGCCAAGGACGGCGGCATCTGGCCAACCCATTGTGTCGCCGGCACCTGGGGCGCCGAGTTTCACCCGGACCTCGATGTCGTCGGCCCCGTGGTGAGGAAAGGCACCGGCGGCGAGGACGGATACTCGGGCTTCACCGTTCGTGATCCGGAGACCGGGATGGAGACCCCGACCGGTCTTGCCGCATTACTCGAGGAACACGCCATCAAGCGGGTCTTCGTCGTGGGCCTCGCAACGGACTACTGCGTCAAGGCAACTGCGGTAGATGCGGCCCACAGTGGGTTGGTGCCGACGGTGCTGGCCGATGGGATTCGCGCAGTCAACCTCGCCCCCGGTGACGGCGCCCGTGCGGTGGCCGAGATGGTCGCCGTCGGTGTGCACGTCGTCTAGCCATAGCTGGCCCCATCTATCCGGGCGGCACATGGTCCATCGGCAGGTGACGGTCGGCCCTAGTCGCCCGCGGATGACCCGACAACGGTGAACGGTATGCGAACACGCCTCGTCTGTATCAGCATGTGCGTCGCCGCCATGGCGGCGGCCTGTGGTGGTGGGAACCTCACCGTGCCTGAGTACGCCGCCGAGGTCGAGGAGCTGGTAGCGGAGATGGGAACCCAGTTCGCCACGATCGACGAGGAGTGGACGTCGCAACCCCCCACTGCGGAGCGAGCCGAGGTCTACTGGGAGCAGCGGCTTGCGATCCGGACCGACTTCCTGGAAGGCGTTGAGGACCTCGAACCGCCTGATGAGGTTGCCGCCATGCATGCCGCCTCGATCGACATCTTCAGCCGGATCACCGCCGCCGATCAGGCACTGGCGGCCCGCACAGCCGAGTTTGAAGCCGTGACCGACCACTGGCAATGGGTGGACACACCCGAGGGTGAGGCGGCTGACGCAATCCTCGAAGAGGTGTACGCGTTTTGTCGGGCGAGCCAGGCAGAGTTCGACGCAACCGGAGAACGCGAGGTTCTCGAGGGCAACCCCTGGCTTCCGTCCGAGATGACGCAGGTCGTCAGCGTCGCCTTCGGCTGCCCCCCGCCGTGACCCTGCTTGGGGAACCCCGCTCATCGGCTGAACTCACTGGCGTGACCGATGGAACGGTGGCCATCAAGCGTACGCTGGGGAGATGGCAGAACCATTCGTTCCCGCAGGTTTTGACGTTCCTGTGGCGTTCACCGGACCCGGGTTTCGACTGGAACCGCTCGGCACGGTGCACAACAAAAGGGACCACCAGGCGTGGATGTCGAGTATCGACCACATCCGGGCCACACCGGGTATGGAGAATTGGGATTGGCCGGCTCCGATGACGCTCGAGGAGAACATGGCCGATATGGAGATGCACGCCAGACACTTCGCTGAACGAGCAGGCTTCACCTACTCGATACTCGACCGCGATGCGGTCATCGGGTGCGTCTACATCTACCCGGCCGAGGACGGCGTCGGCGCCCAGGTGAGGTCGTGGGTCCGAGAGAGCCGAGCTGAGATGGACACCATCGTGTGGAGGGCGCTCAGCGACTGGCTGGAAGAGCAATGGCCGTTCCGCAACGTCACCTACGCGCCGCGCACAACAGCCTGAGCCACAAGGCCTACGAGGAAGAGATCAGGGCCTGTGCGTTGCTGATGCCCTGCGCGATCAAGGTGTTCGCCGTCACCGACCAGCCAGCCGCCACAACGCGGGTGATGGACTCACGCAGCGGGCCCCAGCCTCAACCTGGTTGTGGCTGTTGTGGGCGTTGTGTGTCGTGTGATTCGACCACGTAGGCCGTGATGTGGGCCGCGAGACCGACACCCCACGGAATAGTGACCCAGTAGGCGTACTCGAGACCTCCGCCGGCCGCGATGTCCTGGAACCAGAGGAGCGCGTTGACGACCACATAGGCCCCGATGTGCCACATCAGGTTTGCATACTCGCCCTGCTGCTCCTTGGGCTGGGGATTGCGTCGGTCCCTGAAGATCAGTGCCCCGGCCGCCACCACCAGAGCACAACCGCCAAACAGCAGCACGTAGCCCCAGCTCGCAGCGACGTCGTCGACTTGCCAGGTGAGATCGCCCCCCAGCCCGACGGATTGACCGTCTCCGCCGAAGAGGATGACCGCACCCAGGATCAGGGCAACGACGCCAACGACACCCAGCGCCCATTCGGTGAATCTCGTCATCCGACACCTCCCGTCTGGAGTCTCCCTCCAGTTGACTCCTCCCCAACGGAGCCGTCAAGAGTCGAAGGGTGGGGATCGGGGCGGTCATCCGTGTAGGTTTCTCCCCATGGATATCCCCTCACGTGACCGGCCCGAGATGCCGGACGGCTACGGCGTACCAGATGGCAGCCACGGCGTCCTCGAATGGTCTGCCGTCGAGGATCGGCTGAAGGAGGCCTCCCACTACTGGATGGCCACCACTCGGCCGGATGGGAGACCGCATGTGGTTCCCCGGTGGGGTGTATGGCTCCACGGGAGGTTCTGGTACGACGGTGCGCTCGACACGGTTCACGTCAAGAACCTGACCGCTAACTCCGCGTGCGTGCTCCATCTAGAGGACGGTCGAGAGGCCGTCATCGTCGAGGGGCGCTCTGAGGCTGCCGCTCCGCCGGGGCTGGAGTTCGGTGCAGTCCTGGCGGCGGCGTTCTCCGCCAAGTACACCGCACTCGGCTACTCACCCGAGGCGGGAAGTTGGGAGGGCCCCGACTCAGGCGGTTTGCGGGTGTTCACTCCGCTCAAAGCGATGGCGTGGTTCGAGTTTCCCGCCGATGTGACCCGGTTCCGGTTCTGAGCGCTACTGCGTTCATCCATCCTGCGCCTGAGAGTGCTTTCGGGAGTCGGCATCGCCCTCCGGTATCGTGGGCGGCCGCATCGGATGACACCATGGCGAAC
>Ga0316197_10001290_pt1 | contig 17929 bp, 11 predicted proteins | sample OudBiesiAoxic_MG_FD_204939 | JGI IMG/M metagenome (GOLD analysis project Ga0316197, IMG submission 204939) | Coastal sediment microbial communities from Oude Bieten Haven, Netherlands - site A oxic | ecosystem: Environmental > Aquatic > Marine > Coastal > Sediment | place: Netherlands... | reverse complement strand
AGCAGATTCGAGTTGTCGACAACAAGACAGGAGACGACGTCACATCGCAGACGTTGACACAAATCATTTCCGAAGAAGGCCGTAAAGGCACCGCGTTACTACCCAACGAGCTTCTCCACGAGCTGATTCGGATTGGCGAACAGGCGGTCTCGTCTGGAGTCGAGCAGCTGCAGACCAGAATGGATCGACTTGTCCAGGCCTCCATCGATCGCATCGGCCCGGTACGGCGCGCACGCGAGGAAATGGGACGGCTCCGAGAACGTCTCGAAGATCTCGAGAGCTCCCTCGCGGCCATCGATACCGGCGGCCAGGACTCGGAAGACTCTTCATCGGGTTCAAAGGACTCCTCCTGAACGGCCGCGAATGATTGCCTCCCAAACTTCGACAGCGAAGATCGGGCTCGCTCTGGCCGGTGGCGGACCTGAGGGAGCGATTTACGAAATCGGCGCCATTCGGGCCCTCGATGAATCGATTGAGGGACTCGACATGAATGACCTCCACATCTATGTTGGGGTCAGCGCAGGAGCCTTTATCTCGTCGTGTCTCGCCAACAATTTGTCAACGGCCCAAATGTGCCGGGCCATTGTCAAACCGGAGCCCGGCGAGCATCCGTTCGTGCCTGAAAACTTCCTCAGCCCTGCGATCGGGGAATGGGTTCGTAGTGGACTCAAGGTTCCGCGTTTGCTCGCGGAGGCATTCTGGAAGATACTCTCCCACCCCGCAGAGTCGAGCCTCTTGGAGCCCATGACCCGTCTCGCGAGGGCGCTGCCGGTTGGTATTTTCAAAAACGACCCGATCCGGGCATACCTCGCCAAGATCTTCAGCATGCACGGCCGCACCGACAACTTCCGAGAGCTCAGGCGAAAGTTGGTGCTGGTGGCCACCGACCTCGACTCGGGACAACCGGTCCGTTTTGGCGAGCCCGGCCTGGATCACGTGCCGATCTCGAAGGCAGTCCAGGCCTCGACCGCTCTCCCAGGCCTCTACCCTCCGGCTCTCATCGATGGTCGCAACTACGTCGATGGGGTCCTCCTGAAAACAGTCCACGCGTCAGTGGCACTCGAGGAGGGTGTAGACCTCGTGCTTTGCGTGAACCCGATCGTGCCCGTCGATACATTCCGCTCGGTCGAACTCGGGGTCATGCGTCGGGGTCAGCTCGTCGATCGCGGTTTGCCGACGGTGCTTGCACAGACGTTTCGCACTCTCGTCCACTCTCGAATGGGGACCGGGCTGGCGGCCTACGAGACCCGATACGCTGACCGGGACGTGCTCGTCTTCGAGCCGAGGCGCGACGACTACATGATGTTCTTTACCAACGTCTTTTCGTTTACAAAACGGAAAGCAGTGGTCGAGCACGCGTATCAGAGCACCCGCCGCAAGCTGTTGCGCAACCGACACCGTATCGAACCCATCCTCGAGCGCCACGGGCTGCGCCTCCGGACTGAAATTCTCGAGGAAGAGCGGGACCTCTGGGAGTCTGTTGACCTTCACGGCCGGCGAAAATCGACGTGGCATGTCAAGAAACGCCTCGACAAGGCCCTCGCAAAGATCGAAGCTCTGGTCGCCGAACAGTCTTCGTAGCAGCTGTCTTTTCTGACTCACCACCAAGACACGAAGCGCGCCCCGAAAAAACCTGCTCACTGATCACACAGAAAAACACAGATCCCACCCCACCAATGGCGCAGAGAGTTTGAGAGGCGTTTTCGCTTGTTGAGACCGGTTGCCAAAAACGGCCTCAAATGGCGGCGAACAGGGACGGTGCGTCTGATTGTCTGATTGTCTCACTGTCTCACTGTCTCATTTGACACTTATGAGACATCCGAGACATTGATCGTTCGCTCTACACTATTTCAATAAAGCTCTGAATCTATTGTTTTTTAGAGGCATTCAGAGGGAAAACGGCGGAGGTCACATAGGGGTCCGCTCAGAAAGCTCCTAGTGTCTCAGGTACCGTTTTCGAGACAATCGTGGCCTCAGCTTTCGCAATTGGCATAGATCATTCAAGTATCGTTTCCGCAATAACTTAAAGAAAATGTGACCGAGGTCACAAACTTGGCACGGAATTTGCTTCATTGCCCACCAATGATTCTTAATTGCGACAAACACGTTGGACCGATCGAAGGGCCGGGGAACGCGTCTTTGAGAGCGGTCCACTGGATACCGAGCGACGTTGGAATCCGCAGCGGCCTACTCGGCTGCCGCACTACGTTTTGACTCGAACATAAGGAGGAATCTGAGTGAAACATGAGGAGGTTAAGGTGAAACGTATAGTCCTGGTGTTATCAATTGTAATTTGTTTAGGGATCGCGTGGGCCCCGTTGGCACAGGCGCAGGTGGTCCAGGTCCCATTGGATCCGACGGGCATCCCAAAGTTCGTCAACAAGCTACCCATGCTCGAGCTTTCTCCGAAAAAGAACGGCAAATGGAGGGGCGGAATCCCTGTGGTCGATGGAACCACACCGTCGGTCGTCAGCATCTGCGAGTTCACGACCAAGATCCTACCCGACGGCACCATCGACACTCTCACAGGTCTCCCAGTCCAGAACCAGACCTCGGTCTGGGGCTACCAGATTGGGGATGTTTGCCACCCGAAACCGGATCACTCCTACATCGGACCGGTGGTGGTCGCCGAGCGCGACACCCCGACCCAGATAACCTTTATCAATCAGTTGGGGAACACCTGGGACAGCAACGTCCTCGCCTACACCCAGAATACCGACCAGACTATGCACTGGGCGGATCCCCTCAATGCCGAGTTCAACCAGTGCTCGCAAGAACTGTCAACGATGCTTTACGGGGGTGTACCGGCCGGAGAGTGCGCGAACAACTACTCCGGGCCCATCGCCGCGGCAGTCCACCTGCACGGCGGTGAGATCCCGCCCAACCTCGACGGTGGTCCGGACTCCTGGTTCACCTTCGACGGCGCCTACCGAGGTCATGGCTACTACACCCGCGAGGTGGAGAGCCTTCCCACCCTCCCGGACGCCGATTTCCCGGCCGGATGCCTGGTGAAGAATCGAGTCGATGACGCCTACTACCGAAGCGAGGGGAATAGCTGGACGGCGAACGCCCCCATCGATCGTGCAACCTATGTTTATCCCAACACCCAGGAAGCCGCCAACATCTGGTTCCACGACCATGTTCTCGGCTTCACCCGGCTCAACGTCTACGCCGGAATCGCCGGCGCCTACGTGATCACCGACCCGGCCCACACCAACCCGGCTCTCGGCCCGGTCACGGACCTTGTGCCTATCGTGATCCAGGACCGCATGTTCGACACCAACGGTGAGCTCTACCTCTCGAGTCCCGGTGGGAACACCACGCCGGAGCATCCCTTCTGGGTCGCCGAGTTCATCGGTGACGTCGCGGTGGTGAACGGCGCAGTCTGGCCGAAGATGAAGGTTGAGCCGAAGCGCTACCGCTTCCTCTTCCTCAACGGCTCCAACTCGGTTGGGTACAATCTTCAGGTCGCCACGCCAGGCACGGCTAATCCTGATGGATCGTTCACATACGGAACTCCCGGTCCTCCGATGTGGGTCATCGGCACCGACGGCGGCTATCTCGACACTCCGGCGATGGCTCATGAGCCAGGTCTCAACCCCCAAGACGGCGTGGCCACCGGCATCGTCGGCGACAAGCTGGTCCTCCTTCCCGGCGAGCGCTACGAGGTCATCATCGACTTCACCAACTATGCCGGCCAGATCCTCGAGATGCAGAACGACGCCTGGAACCCCTACCCCTTCGGCGACGCTCCGCCGATCACCCAGATCATGCAGTTCGAGGTCAAGAGCAAGGCCAAAAGCGCCGGCGTCGCGTTTGACCCCTCGGCCCCCGGAGCGAGCCCCCGCGCCGGAGGACAGATCGTCGATCTGGCTCCGCTCGCGGCCAACCCGACGGTCCATCGGCAGCTCACCCTCAACGAGGTTGAGAGCACGATCTCCGGAGCACCGCTCGAGGCTCTGCTGAACAACACCAAGTGGGATGGCCATCAGGTCATCGAGAACGGTCCTCCGCACACGATCACGACCCGGGGCGACTTCGTCCAGTCCGGTGACTACAGCGTACCGACCTACTACTCCGAATTCCCGGCCGAGGGTTCGATGGAGGTCTGGGACATCATCAACATCACTGCCGACGCCCACCCCATCCACCTCCATCTCGTCCAGTTCCAGATTCTCGAGCGAATTCCCTTCGACGAGACCGCGTACTTGGACGAATACACTACAGCGTTCGTGAACAACGGAAACCCCGGGTACATGCCGGGTTACGGCCCCCCGAACAACTATAACGTCCCCAACTCGGCCGGCGCCGTGGGTGGAAATCCCAATCCATTGCAGTTCCCGATCGGCGAATCAGCGCGCGGAGGACGGCGGTCCCCCGAACCGCACGAGATCGGCTGGAAAGACACCGCAACCATGTACCCCGGTGAGGTGACAAGGCTTGCGGTGCGCTTCGCGCCCACCGACATCCCCAACTCGGTCACCGATTCGGCCTCGCTGGGCTATCCCTTCGATCCCGATGACGGCCACGGCTATGTCTGGCACTGCCACATCCTCGACCACGAGGACAACGAAATGATGCGCCCAACCGAAGTCCTCACCAACGGCGACTTCACGGGCAGGACCTTCACCCAGGGCATCGACTACTAAACACCGCTTTCAAAGCGACAACCCCGGGGAGGGCCGCACCAGCGGCCCTCCCCTTTTCTCAAAATTCCGGGTCGCAAAAAACCCGATTTCGATGAGAGAATAAAACGATGAACACACGTACGATTCTGATCGCGGGCGTCGCGTTGGCCATAGTCGCTTTCGCGGCCGGGTATTTCATTTCTCCAGGTGGTGGGCAAACCGGTGGTGGCGGCGGCGGAGAGCGCGAGGTCCTCTACTACGTCGACCCCATGAACCCCTCCTTCCGCTCGCCCGAGCCCGGCACCGCGCCGTGTGGCATGGCCCTCGAGCCGGTCTACGCCAACGGACAGGGAGGCAGCTCAGACCAGCGAGGCGTCATCAACGTCCGAGCCGACCGCCAGCAGCTCATCGGGGTGACCACCGGAACGGCGGTAAATGATAAGGTTCCCCACGAACTCCGTCTGCTCGGCACCGTCGAGGTGGACGAGACCAGGCTCTACGACATCAGCTCGATCACCGACGGGTGGATACGCGAGATCACCGACGCCACCACGGGATCCTTTGTCCGCAAATCCGAGGTCCTCGCGAGATATTACAGCCGCGACGCCTACAACCCGCAGCAGAGCTTTATCTACGCTCTCAACAACATGGATCGAAACGTCAGGACCGGCCAACGTGCACCCGACCAGGGCACGCCCTTCGAGAAGAACATCCTCAACACTACCCAGGCGCTACTCAACGTGGGTATGACCCAGGAGCAGATCGACAACATCAAGAGGACCCGCAAAGAGGAGCTCCTGGTGGAGGTCCGCTCGCCGGCCGATGGCTTCATCCTCGAGCGGAACGTCTTTCTCGGCGGCGCGTTCAAACCCACGATGACACTCTACACCGTCGCCGATCTCAGCGTGGTCTGGATTTTAGCCGATGCCTTCGAGACCGACGAACAGTTTCTCAAGCCCGGTGCGAAGGCCATGATCAGCCACCCGGCGCTGGATCACGACCTCAAGGCCGTTGTGAGCGACGTCCTGCCCGAGTTCAACTCGGCCACCCGAACCCTCAAGGTGCGGCTCGAAGTGCGCAACCCCGGCTTCCAGCTGCGTCCCGGGATGTTCGTCGATGTCGTCCGGCCCGTCGAACTCGGCCCGGCGCTGACGGTGCCGCGCTCCGCGGTACTCGACTCGGGCAGCCGGCAGATGGTCTTTATTGACCAGGGGGAGGGAAACCTCGAAGCCCGCAAGGTGACCACCGGTTGGCGCTATGGCGATCGAGTGGAGATCCTCAACGGCCTCAAGGAGGGTGACGAGGTGGTCACCTCAGGAAACTTCCTGCTCGACTCGGAGAGCCGAATGCGATCGGCGGGGGCCGACCCCGTTACTGAGGTCTCCATCGATCCCATATGCAGCATGGAGGTCGAGCACGCCCGGGCGAAGGCGAGCGGGCTAACGAGCAAGCACAACGGCGAGACCATCTACTTCTGCAACCCGAACTGCAAAAAGAACTTTGACGCCGATCCCGAGGCGCACGCGGCCCCGACGACATGATCGACCGCATCATCGACTTCTCCATCCGCAACAAGCTGGCGGTCTTTGCGGCGGTCTCCCTCGCCGCCATCGCTGGCTGGTGGTCCATGCAGCGGGTGCCGCTGGACGCCATACCCGATCTCTCCGACACCCAGGTCATCATCTACTCGCGCTGGAATCAGTCGCCCGATATCGTCGAGGACCAGGTCACCTACCCCATCGTCAGTGCCATGCTCGGCGCGCCGGGCGTGCGCGCGGTGCGCGGCATTTCGGACTTCGGCTACTCCTTCGTCTACGTCATCTTCGAGGACGGGACCGATCTCTACTGGGCGCGATCGCGGACGTTGGAGTACCTGTCGCCGGTGCTCCAGCAGCTCCCCGAGGGCGTCCGCACCGAACTCGGCCCCGACGCCATCGGCCTCGGCTGGATCTACCAGTACGCCCTTGTGGACAAATCGGGTAACCACAGTCTGGCCGATCTGAGGACCTACCAGGACTGGTACCTGCGTTATTACCTCGAAGCAGTGTCCGGGGTCGCCGAGGTGGCGACGGTGGGCGGCTACCAACAGCAGTACCAGGTCACCGTCGACCCCAACCGGTTGCGCGGCTACGGTATCGGGATCCAACAGGTCGTGGAGGCAGTGCGCGACGGCACCGCCGAGGTCGGCGGCCGGCTGATGGAGTTCGGCGGCACCGAGTACATGGTCCGCGGCCGCGGCTACGCCGAATCCATTGAAGACTTCGAGGAGATCGTCGTCGGCCGCAGCGAGCTCGGCTCGCCCATCCGGGTCAAAGATCTGGGCGAGGTCGTCCTCGGGCCCGATATCCGGCGCGGCATCGCCGAGCTCGACGGTACCGGCGAGGTAGTCTCTGGCATCGTCGTCATGCGCCACGAGCAAAACGCCCTCGAGGTCATCGAGGCGGTGGAGGAGAAGCTCCACGAGATCGGCCCCGGACTGCCCGAGGGTGTGGAGATCGTCGTCGGATACGACCGCTCGGATCTCATCCACCGGTCGGTGGACAACCTCTCGAGGACGATTCTCGAGGTCATCCTGACACTCTGCTTCGTCATCCTGCTCTTTCTGTGGCACGTCCCGAGTGCGACCATCCCCATCGTCACCATCCCACTCGCGGTGTTGATTTCCTTCGTCCCCTTCGAGGGGATGAGTCTGACCGCCAATATCATGTCTCTGGGTGGCATCGCCATCGCCATCGGCGCCCTCGGAGACGCCGCCATCGTGGTCGTCGAGCAGACCCACAAGAAGCTCGAGGAATGGGAAAGGCTCGGCCGGCCGGGCGACCACAGACCCCTCGTCCAGAAGGCGATCAGCCAGGTGGCCAGCACCAGCTTCTTCACTCTGCTGGTCATCGGTGTGTCGTTCCTCCCGGTGCTCGCCCTCGAAGCAGAAGAGGGGCGCCTCTTCCGGCCCCTGGCCTACACCAAGACCCTGGCCATGGTGGTGGCCGCTGTTCTCGCCATCACCCTCGATCCGGCGTTGCGGATGCTACTCACCCGCGTCGACCCCTACGAATTCCGGCCGGTCTGGCTGTGCCGATTGGTTAACAAGGTCTGGGTCGGCAAGATCCGCCAGGAGAAAGATCACCCCATCAGCCGCTTCCTCATGCGGGTTTACTCCCCGGTGGCGGCCTGGGCGTTGCGCCGAAAGTGGTGGGTGATCGCCGGCGCGCTGGTGCTCATCCTGGCCACGGTGCCTGTCTTCCTCGATCTCGGCTCCGAGTTCATGCCGCCCCTCGAGGAAGGGTCGCTGATGTACATGCCGACGACCATGCCGGGGATCTCCATCACCGAGGCCAACAACCTGTTGCAGATCACCGACCGGATCATCGGTTCTTTCCCCGAAGTCGACACCGTGCTCGGCAAGATCGGACGCGCCGACACCTCCACCGACCCTGCACCGCTGTCCATGATCGAGACCGTGGTCACCCTCAAGCCCAAGTCCGAGTGGCGCAAGCGCGACACGTGGTACTCGTCGTGGGCGCCGGAGTGGCTCAAGAGAGTCTTCCGCCGGATCACCCCAGACCACATCTCCCAGGACCAGCTCATCGACGAGATGAACGACGCCCTGCGGCTGCCGGGTCTCTCGAATGCCTGGACCATGCCCATCAAGGGCCGGATGGACATGATCGCCACCGGGATCCGGACCCCGGTCGGGCTCAAGATTTCGGGCGCTGACCTCGAAACCATCGAGGAGATCGCGATCGAGGTCGAGGAACACCTTAAAACCGTCCGCGGCGCGCGCAGCGTCTACGCCGAGCGCACCGCCGGCGGCTACTTCCTCGATGTCGACTGGGACCGCAAAGAGCTCGCCCGCTACGGCATCAGTGTCCGTGAGGCGCAGGACGTCCTCGCGGCGGCGGTTGGCGGCCAGAACGTCACCACCACCATCGAGGGTCGCGAGCGCTTCGCGGTCAACGTGCGCTACTACCCGGACTACCGGGCTGACATTCAATCGGTGGGACGGATCCTGGTGCCGGTGGGCGCCGACCAACGCCAGGTCGCCCTCGATCAGCTCGCCGAGATCTCCATCCGCAGCGGCCCGGGAATGATCCGCAACGACGACGGGCTGACCACCGGCTATGTCTATGTCGACCTTGCCGATCGCGACCCGCAGAGCTTTGTCGACGAGGCGGACGCGGTGCTGCGCGACAAACTCGCGCTGCCGCCCGGCTACGCGCTGAGCTGGAGCGGCCAGTACGAGGCCATGCAACGGGTCAAAGAGAAACTCGAGGTCGTGTTGCCGGTGACCATCGTTCTGATCCTGTTGTTGCTCTATTTGAACACCCGGTCGGTGGTTAAAACCATGATCGTCATCCTGGCGGTGCCCTTCTCCGCCATCGGAGCGGTCTGGCTGCTCCACTTCCTCGGCTACAACATGAGCGTCGGTGTCTGGGTCGGTCTCATCGCCCTGCTCGGGGTCGACGCCGAGACAGGCGTCTTCATGCTGCTTTACCTCGACCTCGCCTACGACAAGGCAAAGCAGGAGGGCAAGCTGAGAAACCTCACCGAGCTCCGCGCCGCCATCATGGAGGGCGCGGTCCACCGCCTGCGGCCCAAGTTCATGACCGTCACGACGACCTTCCTTGCGCTGCTGCCCATTATGTGGTCCATGGGAGCCGGTGCCGACACCATGAAGAGGATCGCAGCGCCCATGATCGGCGGGATCTTCACCTCGTTCCTCCTCGAGCTCCTGGTCTACCCGGGAATTTACGAAATCTGGAAGTGGAATTTCGTACTCAAGCGAGGGCGTGTGGGCGAAGTGCAGGGAGAGGGTGGCTAAACCAAGGGCGCCGCCTAAGAATTTGATGCATTGAGGACCCAGCAGTTTTCGACGCCGCAAATCAACGATCTAATTTTGAACAGGGATCCTGAGATAAAGATCTCTCGCCAATTTTGGATCGAGCGGTTTGAGGGCCAGGTATTCGGCGAGGGCGCCGTCGTTGTCATCCAGATAGATCTTGGCCAGCCCGAGTCCATACCGGGCGCGCGGGCTCGCGGGATTCAGTTCGATGACGGCTTCGAAGGCTTGGGACGCACCTTCGTAGAGACCGAGGTGAAAACGCGACACCCCGAGACAGAGAAGGGCGCCCTGGTCTTCAGGGCTGACCGTCACCGCCCGCCAGCACGCGTCAGCAGCCTCCTCGTGACGGCCGAGAATTTCGTAGACCACACCCAGTTCCACCATTGCCTCGCTGAGTGACGGATTTCGAACGGCCGCGTTGGCGAAGAGGGATGCGGCCTCCTGAAACCGATCCTGCTTTTTGGCCACGAGCCCGAGTGAGAAGAGAGTCTCGGCGTTATTCGGCCGCAGGTCCAGGGCCTGCTCGAAGTTCTCGCGAGCCGCATCGAGTCGCCCCAGGGCCGCCGCCGCGGACCCGAGACCGACAAACGCCTGAAATCGCAACTCGCTGGTTGACGCGTTTTCGAGGGCGTTTTGATAATGGGTGTAGGCCTCTTCATGTCGGCCTTGCTCGCTGGCGAAATACCCCCTCTTGAGGGCGTCAAGGGATGGGCTTCGACCCTGTTGCTGATTCGAATCCGATTCGTCCTGGCCCGTAAACGCCAACACGACGGTCATCAACAGGACTGCTGTCAATGTGACTGGGAGTCGCCAGTGTACCGACACAAAAAAACCTCCGGAGCCCGCAAGCCTCCAACCATCTTACCGGCAACGCCCCTCGGAACCCCAGAATGAACCTGGAGTTCAGACCTGCAGGGCCTCAATCAGTGACTCCCGACGCGACTCGAGAAGCTGGCCGGCCGGCCTCAGCATGACCCTGGTGAATGATGGCCACATGGGTGCATAGCTTCTCTACGATCTCGAGGATATGTGAGGTCAGGAAAACGGTGACTCCATTGTTCACGAGCTGGTTGAGGACCGCGCGCACGAGCTGCGAAGAGACGGCATCGATGCCTTCGAAGGGCTCGTCGAGGAAAAGAACTCGGGGTTCGTGAATGATCGCGGCGGAGATCGACAACTTCTTGCGCATGCCGTGGCTGAAATCGACGATCAGCTTGCGGGTGTCGTCTTGCAGCCCCATGAGTTCGAGAAGCTCCGCCGAACGCGCATCGATCATCGCCCGAGACATGCCATACATTCGACCAACGAAACGCAAATACTCGGGCCCGGTCAGCCGCTCAAAAAGGGCAGACTCCTCCGGCACAACCCCCATCACTTTCTTTGCAGCTACCGAGTCGGCAACGACGTCATGTCCTAGGATCCGAGCCGATCCGGCACTGGGTCCCAGGAGACCCGTCAGCATCTTGATGGTGGTCGACTTTCCGGCGCCGTTCGGGCCGAGAAAACCAAAGAACGTGCCCTTTTCGACAACCAGGTCGAGGCCATCCACCGCTACAACATCCCCAAATACTCGACGCAATGCGCTGGTCTCGATCGCGAGATCCATGCGACATCCTCCTTCTCATCTTTCAGCCTTCGGGCGCCCAACTTTACACGGATAGAACCAGATGGGCCCAAACCACCTTGTACTGTCCAGCAAGGTCCCGGCCATCCAAACACCGCAATCATCTCTCGTCACCTCTCTTCTCTATTCAGTAGTGATGGAGTGCACGCCTCCCCTACTCGTTATGAAGAGGAGAGAGGCAGAACCGACGTGCCTCGGGCACGTCGGCCGGTGAGAAGTCGGACATCGACGAAGGCTTGCCTTCGGAGGTGGCCGGCTTCTCACCTGCGACAGGCGATTCCTGATCGCCTGTCGTTCTGCCGTCAATTTGCGCGACCACCTTTCAGGCTCAGCTTTCGCCTCTCTGCGCCTCTGCGTCTTTGCGCCTCTGCGTTTCTTTTCGATGAGCGGATCTGCGTCTATCTGCGTGATCTGCGGGCAAACTGAGATGGGTGATGGGCGGGCGGATCTGGGTCTATCTGGGTGATCTGTGGGCAGATTTGGGCCGATGGTCGGCTCTGTGTTCTCTGTGACTCCGTGGTATTTCAGACGGATGCGGGAGCAGCCCGGCATGACGCCATCCGCGTTTATCTGAGAGTTCTGCGGTTCTTCAGAAAAAATGCGGAGGCCCCTGAGGACCCCCGCGCATGGTCTGTTCCGTATTATCTACTTCACGACCTACTGTTCGAATCCTTCCATGATCTCATCGAGGTCGAAGTCCCTCATATTCGCCAGCAGTCGGCCCAGGGTCTCCGGATTGATGTCGCCAACGATATTGACGACAACCACTTCCTCTCTGCCTTCGTTGACAAAAACGGTGAGGCCAACGATATTTCCTGCGCTCTCGAGGGCGTAGAGATATACCTGTTCGTCGCTCTCCTCCACGCTGAGAATCTTCTGCCAGCCGGCGCTTCCGAGCGTAGCCTGGGCATCGGCCATTTTCTGAGCGACCGTCGCGGCATCCACACCGCTCGGGGCCCCCACCTGCACCCGCACCCGTTCGAGATTTGCCACCAATTCGGCGATATTCTCGTCACGATCTTCCATCGCGCCCGCAGCCACTCGCAACATGGCCCCACTGAGGTCGATATCTACTTCGAGATCGCCTTCGGAGAAGATGCCCATTTCCTCGATCGGATAGTAGCCGGACTGGGCAAACGCCTGCGCGCCTCCGAATCCGGCAAACACCGCCAGGATCACACCTATCAGCACCGAGATCTTTCTCATTCTCAACTCCCTTTCACTTGGGTTCGTGGCGTCGCCTCCGGATCCGCATTCGCGGCCCCTGCTTCGCCTATTACCTGCAAAGAATGCCGGACACCGCGCACCGTCTGGGCCGCAACCCCTTCGTCGAGGACTCGTTGCTTGACCCGCAACTCCGCCCGCTGTGCGACACGGCCAACATAGGCCAACGCCAATCTGGTTTCCGCTACAGCCCGAGCAACCTCCTGATCGGAGTATTGCGGTTCGGTGGGTCGTGGCCACGGAGAAACTACGAAGATCATCAAAGCCACAGCGGCGAAGGCCGCAAACGCCGGCACCGGACGGATTCTAAAGTTCTCGAGAAAGACTCTGAATCTCTCCAAAAGAGTCGGACGGGTCTTGAACCGAACCCTCTGCATCACTCTTTCAGGAACATCGAAATCCGGCATTGAACGAAGCTCCGCCACTACGACCTCTGCCAGCTTCAGCTCCGTGCGGCACGATTTGCAGTGATCGATGTGCACTGTGACCGCGGCCGCTTCGTCACCATCGAGATCTCCGTCAAGTAACGCTTCAAGCCGCTCCAGAACGTCGGTACAACACTTAAAGTCAGCACACTGCGACATGATCGTGCACCTCCTTCAGCTCTTTACGCAGCCGTCGTCGCCCACGGTGAAGGGTGACTCGAACACTGCTCATCGGCATTTCCAGTGCTTCACCGATTTCCTGGTACGACAGACCCTGGATTTCACGCAGGATGACAACGCTCCGGCCAGGTTCGGCCAGGGTTTCGAGAGCCCGGAGGATTTTGCCACCAAGCTGTGACGAATGTGCCAACCTCTCCGGTCCGGGGGCAGGCTCGTGAAGATTGATTCCGGTTGCGTCATCAATCACTACCTGAGATCCACCCTTTCGGCGGCGTCGGGCATCGATGCAGGCATTCCTCGTGACCCGGACAAGCCATGGCCCAATCTTCTCGGGCACCACGTCGCGCCCGCGTCGCCACAGCCGAACCAACACCTCCTGAGCCACGTCCTCTGCCTCCTCCCGGTTGGCGAGCAGATACACCGCGAGCGTATAGACCTTTCGTCCGTGGGCTGCCACAGCGGCGTCGAACTCCTGTCGCCTCATCCACACAGAAAGACGGGCCCTCCCGGTAAAAAGTTACATGATCCCCTGCAACTGTCTCATCTCCTTTTCGTATCGTCGCTAGGGGATCTCGATCCCGGAGAGCAAGCCTCTCTTACGAAGAAGGAGAAAGAATGACCGGTTTGGATCTCAAACGAACAGCAGTTTCGAGTCTGATGTTGTGCTCGCTGATCGCATGCGGCGCAGCGCCGCCGGTCGACCGTACGGTAGACAGAACAAAGATTCCAATCACCACTTCATCTGAAGTGGCGCGCGATGCGTTTCTGAAGGGTCGGTGGTTGTCGGAGAATCTTCGCGTGACCGACGCCCACGCGTATTTTCTGAAGGCAGTCGAAGCCGACCCGGATTTCGCCATTGCCCACCTGGGCGTTGCCAATACCGCCTCGACCAACCAGGAGTTTTTTGACTCTTTTCGGCGCGCCGTCGATATGAGCGCAAACGCGAGTGAGGGCGAACGGTTTCTGATAGCTGCAAGGGAAGCCAACCTGGCCGGAAAACCAGAGGTTGAACTGGCCAAACTCGAGGCCCTCGTGTCACTCTTTCCAGAAGACGAGCGTGCACACAACGCGATTGGTAATTTCCTGTTCTTCAACCAACAGGACTACGAGCGTGCAATCTCCTCCTACCGCGAGGCGATCGACATCAATCCAAAATACGCCTCTCCCTACAATATGCTTGGATATGCTTTGCGGCAGGTGGGTGACTACGCCGGCGCCGAGAAAGCATTCCAGCGCTACACCGAGCGTATTCCGGACCAGCCCAACCCCTACGACTCCTACGCCGAACTCTTGATGAAGATGGGTCGCTATGAAGAATCCATCGCCAGTTACGAAAAGGCGCTCGCCATCGACCCCAATTTCGTTGCGTCGTACATCGGAATCGGCACCAACCAGATGTTCATGGATCGTTTCGAAGATGCGCGTTCGACATTTTCCAAGATCGAAGAAAACGCTCGCACCAACGGAGAGCGCCGCCAGGCCCGAGTTTGGACGGCCGCGAGCTACCTCTACCAGGGGGATTTCGAGAGCGCTTTAGATGAAGCCCAGAAGCTTTACGACATCGCGGCGGAAACTGATGACCGTAGTGCGATGGCAGGAGATCTCAACCTGATGGGCGACATTTTTCTTCGAGCCGGACGAACGGACGAGGCTGCCGAAAAATACGAGGCTCAAATTGAAATGATGCAGAGTTCGGAGGCCACCGAAGAAGTCATGGAAGCTAGCAGGCGGAACCAAAAATATGACCTCGCCCGAGTCGCGCTGTGGCGGGCGGACCTCGAGGTCGCAAATGAACTGGCCGACGTATATCGTGATGAAGTTGCGACTCGCAACATTCGATATGAAGTTCAAAGGACGCACGAGCTCGACGGAATGATCGCCCTCGCCGAGGGGCGCATCGACGCGGCTATTCGCCACTTTGATCAGGGCGATCAGCAAGATCCCCAAATCTGGCTGCTCAAGGCGCGTACGTTTGCAGCGATGGGTGACACGGAAAGCGCGCGCCTGGCCTGCGAACAGGTCATTGATTTCAACCAGCTCAACTTCAACCTCGGGTACGTCCGGAATGCCGCCCGCGAGCTGCTCGCAACACTCTGACCGCCCCTCCTCGGACAGTGTCTCCGGTTGACGACCTACGACGACAAGGTCACAACGAGACAGACCGAATTGCGTTACTATGGGCATAGTGTTGTTGAGACATCGATGCCCCAAATGATCGGTAGGGTTTTGTCTCGTCTCAGGTAGGCGGGACGCACGAGCCGGTCGGAGTGTGGAACGCGATAAGCAGACCGAAATCGAGGGGGAATCAAGTTGAATGACGGTTCCGGGGTCACCGGTTACGAGCAGGAGCGCATGCTCCTCAAACGATACATGTCGGATGAGATCGCCCCCATGATATTTGCCGACAGTGCATCGGAACTCTTCCAGGTTCCAGCCCAATTTGTAGCTCAGGAGATCCAGTCGTGGATGGGTGACCAGATTCGCGGTGCGAGTACGATGACCGCATCCGATCTGCTTTATCACGCAGCCACCAAGCTCCACCAACTCGGTGTCCTGGAGCTCATTCCACGTGAGGAGGTCGGGGCCTTCCTTGCAAAGCTGCAACCATTTCTCCTCGAACTGTGTCCACCCGAACAGAAAAGGGGCCTCGAAGAAAACTTTGGCCATCTTGAAAAGAGCACCGGCATCAGCGGCGGCAAGGTCGAGGTCTTGCACAAACAGGGTCCGCCCGGGGCACCCGGTGGATACGGCGGAGCACCCGGTGCCGGCTACGGAGTTCCTCCCGGTCCGGTAGGTGGTGGAGGCTACCCGGCTGGTGGCACCGGCGGAGCGGCGCCGGCGGCCGCGGCGGATGCACTCGCTCTGCACCGCCTCAACCTGATGCTCGATCAGTTGCAGAAGGTGGCTGCACCCGGAACATCTGCCGGTGGTGGTTCTCCGGACATCAACCAAAAAGCGGTCCTCGGACACGTCGTTGAACAGTTCGCCTCGGAGGCCGGCAGCTCCAAAGAGCTCGAGGCCCAACTGGGCTACCTTCAGGACATCGGGACCGAAAATCTCGGTACGAACCTATTCAAAAATCTCAGCGAGGGCCTGCCCGATTGGGCCCCTCCTGCCCACACCGAAGTCGGTGACAAAGCTCCCCCGGCCGGGGCGACCCGCGCGATGCGCGAGGTTGTCAAACTGGCCAAAGACCCCGAAGAACGCCTCCAACGATTTCAGGAGATGGTTGGCGTTGCGATCGAGGAGTTCAACAAAGGCTCCCTCGGTCGTGCGGTGACAATGCTCGATCTCGCCGAACGCATGGTTGCCCAAAAGGAGGTCGATGCCTCAATCGCCATGTCCGTTACCGAAGAGAGCTACTCTGAGCTGGACATGGCTCAGGTCAACAAGCTCGCAGACGATCCTGACAACCGTCACCTCCTGCGCCGGTTGATGGGGTTCTTCCCGAAGCTCGGGGCTGAAGAACTCCTTGAACAACTCAAGGAAGAACAGGACCGGGAAAAAAGAACACAGTTGTTGAAGCTTCTTCGGGCCCACGGCGAAGAGGCCAGGGAATTGGCGGTCGAGGCCCTCGAGGAATCAGTCAACGGCGAGACGCGACAATCACCACACCTTGAACGCAACCTCGTCTACTTGATGCGTGCGATCCCGCGGGTTCACGAAGAAGATGTCGATCGGGAGATTGATCTTCTGATCCGTGTCTCAGATCTCACCGGCTCGATTCCGGTGGCTCGCGAGGCGATCGCATCGCTGGTGCAATTGAAGCATCCTCGCGCCTGGGCGACCCTTGCCGCACGAATCAGCGAGCTCGAGAACGTGCTTGTCGGTGACTCACTGGTCCAGTTCGACCTCAAGGAAATCCGCTGGTTGTTGAGCAATGCGATCAAGTTGTTGTCGCAGAGCGATAGTAGTGATGCCAGATCTATGGTCATTACCCACGGGCTCAAGGACAAGCCGGAACTCGGTGATACCTACGCCCGTCTCGTCCCGCTTGGCGACCATGACCTTTCGGATACCCCGGATCAACTGAATCGGTTGCTCGATGCGATGCAGAACGAGCTGCCAAGGAAGTTTCTCGGGGTATCGGTCAAGAATCCCCGCAAATCGCAGATTCTCGAATATCTGATCTCTTCCGTATCGGGAAGCTCCGCCCCGGAGGTCCACACCATTCTCGGTGACATCGTGCAGCGCTTTCCTGATCAGCCGTTCGGCAAGGCGGCAGACAAGGCCCTCACGGCCATGGGACAACCTAGAACCCGGAAAAAGGAGTCGGAAGTCAACAGTGATTCGGTAACCCTTTCGGGTGACCTGACTCTTTTCGGTCTTCCCAACGTTCTCCAAAACCTCTCCGACGCAGCGGTCACGGGCACGATCAAGATCCTCGATGCAGAGGGCGCCGATACGGCGGAAATTCACATTGCCGATGGCAAGCTGATATCGGCCCAGGTTGGTCCGCTCGAGAATGACACCGCCGTCTATCAGCTCCTCGAGCGTCCCATGAAGGGCCGTTTTGTCTTCGTCAACGAGGAAATCCCTGACGGGGAGCAGTCGCCACCGGAGAGCCCTATGGCGATGATGTCGCTGCTGCTCGAGGGCATGCGCCGCTATGACGAGTTCAACCGCGCGTTGGCCCTGATTCCAGACGGTGCCCAATTCAAATCGACCGGTAAGAAGCCTACCGACGTCAAAGAAGATGCTGACCCCAAACTGGCCAAGGCGGTCTGGGGCCAAGCTGTGCGCGGCGTCCCGCCATCTGTGTGCGAGGGTGAGATCGCCACCGACAGCTTCCGGATTCGCCGCCTCTACGAGCACTGGGTCACCGAGGGTGCGCTTGTCTCGACCGATGCACCGGAGGCCACACCGCCGGCGGAGAGCTGAAGCTCGATGCTCGATGCTCGATGCTCGATGCTCGATGCTCGATGCTCGATGCTCGATGCTCGATGCTCGATGCTCGATGCTCGATGCTCGATGCTCGATGCTCGATGCTCGATGCTCGATGCTCGAT
>Ga0316197_10001289_pt1 | contig 17943 bp, 16 predicted proteins | sample OudBiesiAoxic_MG_FD_204939 | JGI IMG/M metagenome (GOLD analysis project Ga0316197, IMG submission 204939) | Coastal sediment microbial communities from Oude Bieten Haven, Netherlands - site A oxic | ecosystem: Environmental > Aquatic > Marine > Coastal > Sediment | place: Netherlands... | reverse complement strand
TTCGGTGAGGTCGAGGAGCGTCGCCGCCGCCTCGCGCAGACGCGAACGCTCGTCGGTGAGGTGACGTTCGAGATGATCCACGTCGGACTCGAGGAAGTCGCGCCGGGCTCGCAGCGATTCGACCTCGCTCTTGACGTTGAGGAGCTCGGTTTCGCCGACCCGCCGGGCTTCTTCACGCGCCTCGTCGAGCAGTCGCGCCGACATCTCCCGGGTGGAATCGATTGTCTTCGCAGCCTCGCTGCTGGCCCCCCGCTCGATCCGCTCAGCTTCGGCCTTGGCCTCGGCAACGGTCGTGTCAGCGGTCCGCTGGGCCAACAACAGTGTCCGGCTGATCGTCTCGGCCTCGTCGACCGATGCCGCCGGCGTTGCGGTCACCGCAACGCTCGCCGGCTCGCTCGTGGCGACCGGTGCGGTGGCGCCACTCTCGGAGATCTCCTGGAGGCGGGCAACGGCAGCGCGTGCGCGCGCTTCCATTGCCGTCGACTGGTTCTGGGCGCGCTCGAGCTCGGCCGCGACCTCGATCAAGAACTCGCGCACCTCGTCGGGGTCGAGGCCGCGCTTGACGGTCCGAAACTCCGCGGTGCGTACTCGCTGCGGGCTGATGTCCATGTGATGCTCCTTGGTGGTGCCTGTGCCTGCGTGCGGTCAGTCGTCGTACTCGTCATAGCTGCGCTGAGGTCGCGCGGCCGGCGGCTTGAGGAGGTAGACGCCCGTCGCGACCTTCTCCATCGTTCCGTCGAGGGCGTAACAGATCCCACTGCCGAAGTCGATCAGTCGCCGGGCGACATCGCGCTCGGTCCCCTCGAGGTTCATGATGACCGGTGTGCCGGCCTTGAAGGCGTCGGCGACCTCTTGAGCCTGGTCGAATCGACGGGGTCGGACGGTATGTGGCTCCATGGCCCCTCCTGAAACGCTCCGGAGTTGTGGTTGATGCGTCGGCGAGTCGTCGGCCGGCGGACGTACTTGAACGCCGGAATCGTCCGATCGCCCATTGGACGGAGAGTGCCCCTGAGACGGTCGCCGCGACGCCGACGAGGCATCGAAATCACGAGATGGGAAACTCGGCCGTGGCGCAACGGTCCGTACCGTCGGCTCGGGTTCGGGTTCCCACCCACCTCGACCATTTCGACCCTGCTGGGGCTCGGGCTCACGCGGCGCACGCTGCTGCCGGGCAGGGGGTTCCTGCCCGTAGTCATCGTCATAGTCGTCGTACGCATCGTCAGGACCAAGACCCAGGTAGTCCATGGTCTTCTTCCAGAGTGACATGTCTTCCTCCTGAGCGCCGGAGGTTAGCCGCGCCCATCCCCTTCTTGGTGGACGGGGACCGGTCGAGCCCCGAACAACGAGGATCCGATCCGCACATTCGTCGATCCACAGGCAACCGCGACATCGAGGTCGGCGCTCATTCCCATGGAACAGACGGCGAGCCCCAGGTCGTCGACGATCGAGCGCACGATGCAGAAGCCGGGTGCGGCATCCTCCGCAGGCAGCCCGGTCGGTCCGATGGTCAACAAGCCGGCGACCGTCAGGCCGAGATCGGTGCATCGCTCGCGCAACTCGACGACATCGTCGGGTCGACAGCCGCCCTTGTTCTCCTCACCGGTGGCGTTGACCTGAATCAACACCTCTGCTCCTGGGGCGCGCTTGGCGATCTCCTTGGCGAGCGAGCTCCGGTCGATCGTGCACCACCGGTCGACGAGCCCGGCGAGTTGCCGCACCTTGTTCGACTGCAGATGTCCGATGAAGTCGATGCGTGGCCGTCGATGAGGACCGAGACGCTCAATCGTCGGCCGCTTGGACAACAGGTCCTGCGCGTAGTTCTCGCCGATCACCGTGCACCCGGCCTCGACTGCCGCGTCGATCACGCTCGGGTCGAACGCCTTCGTCACCGCAGTGATCTCGACCTGGTGGGTCCACGGTCGCTCGACCGCGTCGATCCGCCTACGAATCGACGCGAGTCGTCGAGCGACCTCATCGGCCGAGTGGTGATTCACTGCGGGTCCCGCCCGATCGAAGCGACGGTCGCGTGCCGACCGAGGTCGGTGCGAACACGGTGTGAGAACCATCGATCGTCGCACCCGGTGCATGGGCCGACGACATCGAGGACGATCCCGTGGTAGTGGAGCGCAGACCGCACTGCGGCGGGCACGTCGAGCGCGGTGCTCCCGTCGACGGTCGTCCCCGCAATCGCGGCCGGTCGGGCGTGCACACCGCCCGCTACCGCGGCCAGGTCGTCGTGGCCGAATTCGTAGCAGCACGGACCGATCACTGGTCCGAGCACGGCAGCCACGACACGGCCGCCGTCTCGACGGGCTGCGTCAACCGCCACGTCGACGACGCCGTCTGCCAGTCCTTTCCATCCCCCGTGCGCACCGACGGTCGTCCCGTCGTCCGCCACGAGGAAGATCGGAGCGCAGTCGGCGGTCCACACGGCGACGTCGAGGTCGACGCTGTTGGTCACGACGACATCGCCGATTCCCGCCACGTCGAGCCCGGCATGGTCGTTGGTGACCTCGACCACATCGGTGCCATGCACCTCGTCGATCATCACCCAGCGACGTCCTGTGGCGTTGCGCTGCCGGGCAGCGAGTTCTTCGCTCGGCACCCGCTCGGGGTGCATGTCACCATCGCTGCGGTCGGTCGCAACGATGCGGACCTCGCGCCCGGCAACCGTGTACTCACACAGCGGCGAGGACACCCGCCGGCCTCACTTCAAGAACGAGGGAACGTCGAAGTCGTCGTCATCGTCCGCGAGCGGGTCGGCGTCCTCGACGTCACCGAACAACTCGGTGATCCGGGTGGGCGACGTGCGAGGCTGGGGGTCAGACAGCGGCGCCGTCACAGAATCGGTGCGATCGAAGCCAGCCGAGATGACCGTGACACGAACCTCGTCACCCATCTCGTCGTCGACAACCGTGCCGAAGATGATCAGCGCGTCCTGGTGGGCCACACCGTGGATGATTTCGGCAGCGGCATTCATCTCGAACAGGCCCATGCTCGACGGGCCCGTGATGTTGAGCAGCACCCCACGAGCGCCATCGATTGCCGATTCGAGCAACGGGCTCGAGATTGCAGCCTTCGCCGCCGACACGGCCCGCTCGTCGCCACTCGCCTGACCGATTCCCATGAGCGCGGTTCCGGCGTCTCTGAGGACCGCCTTGACATCGGCGAAGTCGGTGTTGATCAGACCCGGGGTGGTGATCAGCCCGGTGATGCCCGACACACCCTGCAGCAGGACCTCGTCGGCCATCTTGAAAGCGTTGAGCACGCTGGTCTTGTCGTTGGCCACGGTGAGCAGGCGGTCGTTCGGGATGACGATCAGCGTGTCGACCTTCTCCTTCAGCCGCTGCACGCCATTGTCGGCCTGGACCGAGCGACGGCGACCCTCGAAGGAGAACGGGCGGGTGACGACGCCGATCGTGAGCGCCCCTGCTTCTCGGGAGATCTCGGCGATCACAGGTGCTGCACCGGTGCCGGTGCCGCCGCCCTCACCGGCCGTGATGAACACCATGTCGGCGCCGCGAACCATCTCTTCGATCTCGTCACGGTGGGACTCAGCGGCTTCTCGACCCACTTCGGGATCGCTTCCGGCACCGAGGCCACGAGTGAGGTCACGACCGATGTCGAGCTTGACGTCGGCGTCGCTCATGAGCAGCGCCTGCGCATCTGTGTTGACGGCGATGAACTCGACGCCTTTCAAACCCGCGTCGATCATGCGGTTGACGGCGTTGACGCCACCTCCACCGACGCCGATGACCTTGATCACGGCGAGATAGTTCTGTGGTGTGCCGACCATCAGTAGGTCCTCCATGTGCTCGCGTTCACCGCGACATCGTGTTCGTTCAGGGATGCGTGCATCGTGTTGTCGGTCCGGGGACACGGACCATTTGGCATTCTGCCAGGTTCGGCGCCATCGCGGAGGGACGCTAGCCGCGTCTCGGCGCACTTCATCGCTCGGTGGTCTCCGCCGTCGACACGTCGATCACCGTCGTGTCGGATCCGACGACATCGTCGAGCACGCGCTGCAGGCGCACGAGACGCTCGATCTGGTCGTTGTCGGTGATCGCTGCGCCGAGCCGAACCTCGATGTCCGGGCCGGGTTCGTTCGACAAAAGGAACCGCAAGTCGGTGCCATCGGGAACGACCGACATCGAGATCATCCTCGATCGCACGTCGGGAGTCAGCTTGGTGACCATCGCGGCCGCCGCTGCGTATCCGGTGTCGGCATATTGCCCTGCCTCGAGATCAAGCGTCGTCGGTCCCGAGACGAGGACGAACGCAATGGGCTGACCGTCGATGACGTCGACGACGCGACCCTCACGATCAAGAATGCGGAATCTGCCGTCGGCCCCCGCCGTGGTCGCCACCGGTTCTCGCTCTCGGATCTCGATGGTTGCCCCGTTCGGAAAGTCGGTGCGTACCCGCGCCGTGTCGACGTATGGAATCTGCTCCAGCCGATCCTCGGCTGCGCCGGTGTCGACCAGCAGCACCGGTTCGCCGATCAGGTCGTCGACGACTTCGAGCACGGCGTCGGCATCCGCGCGCTGCACACCGGTTACGTCAACGTCGTCGACGGAGAACAGCGACGATCCGAGAACGGCCAGCACCGAGACGACCACAACGAACACCGCCGCAGCGATTCCCCACCGACGAAGCCGGCGGCGCCCTTCCGCTCGCCGTACACCGATTCGACGCTGCCGCAGACGCGGTTCGATCCCCGGACCCGTGGCGTCCTTGGCGAGCAATGCGTCACCCGTTCCGTCATCATCGATGAAGACGGGTTCCGATTCGTCGCGATCACCGAGTTCCTCGTCGAGATAGACCGCATCAGGAAGCCCGTCGTCGCCGCCGCCGATCGAGATCGTGGTCAACCCAGCGTCAGGAGCCGCGATGGGCTCGGTGTCGTCGTCGCCGAAGGCCGCCGACAATTCGGCGATGACGACATCGTCGGTCTCGTCCGGAGCCGATGCCTCGCCGGAGTCCGAGTCAGTCGAAGCCGTCTCGCGCTTGACGATCTTGACGTCGGTGAACTCCGGCTCGGCGTCAACGCCGCCGAGGCCCGATTCAGCGTCTTTCGACTTGCGTCGCCAGCGGCTCATGTCGGTGCCTCCTCGAAACCGATCAGTCGGATCTCACTTCGCAGCACGTAGCCGGTCGCGTCTGCGACACGTGCGCGAACCAGTTCCATCAGCGTGCGAACGTCGTCGGCCGACCCACCCGGGTCGGCCTGGATGAAGTTCGCGTGCTTGTCGGACACGGCAGCGGTGCCGTGGCGCAGACCACGCAGGCCGAGCTCGTCGATCAGCCTTCCCGCGCTCAGTTCGTGCGGGATCGGGTTGACGAACACCGATCCTGCGTTCTGCCCACCGGGCTGGTTCGTGCGCCGCCATGCCACGATCTCGCTGAGCTCTCGTCGCGCGACCTCCGGGTCGCCCGGCGCCAACTGGAGACGCGCCGACACGACGACGGTCGTTGCCGGGAGGTCGCTTCCCCGGAAGCGCAACCCGAGCTGGTCGGCACGCAACGTGCTTTCCGCCGATGCCTCGAGGTCGAACACCGCGACGTCGATGAGTGACTCCGACACGTCGGAGCCATGCCCGCCGGCGTTCATGCGCACTGCTCCCCCGATCGAACCTGGGACTCCCACGGCCCATTCGAATCCGGTGAGGCCCGCGGTGGCCAGTTGCCGGGCCAGAACGGGCAGCAGCACGGCGCTGCCGGCGCGGACGATCGAGCGGTCCTCGTCGATCTCGATGTCGGTCGCCATCTCTGCGAGCGAGACCGCAATCCCGCCGAATCCTCGATCTGCGACCAGCAGGTTCGATCCCCGTCCGACGATCAGCACGGGGAGCCGACTCGAGCGGAGCGCCGCCGCGACTCGGTGGAGGTCGGCCGGGTCGACGACGTTGACGAACACATCGGCTCGACCGCCCACTTTGTAGGTCGTGAACGGCGCAAGCGGTTCGTTCAGCCGGGCGAGTTCGCCGAGCTCAGCCGACGCCCGCGCGATCGCGTCAGCCTCGGCGACGGGCATCGAGCACCTCCGACGGGAGCGTTGCGATGTCACCACAGCCCATCGAAACGACGATGTCGCCGTCACGGGCCTCGCGCGCCACGAAATCGACCAGGTCGTCGCGACGCGGCAGCCAGACAACCCGCTTGGTCGGATCGGCTTCGGTGACCGCGTTCACGATGAGCTTGCCCGTGACACCAGGGATGGGCGTGGTGCCGGAACCGTAGATGTCGGTGAGGACCACGAGATCGGCGTCTGCGAACGCGGTCCCGTACCCCTGCCAGATCTCCGCGATCCGGTTGTATCGGTTCGGCTGGAAGACAGCCACGACTCGGCGCCAGTTCTCACCGCTGTGTCGAGTCGCCGCAAGCACGGCGGAGATCTCCGACGGCAGGTGGGCGTAGTCGTCGACGAAGGTCGCACCTCCGTCGATGCCACGCACGTCGAAGCGCCGGGCGACGCCACCGAACTTGGCGAGCGCGGTACGAATGTCGTCGAAGTCGACACCGATCTCCAGCGCAAGCGCGATCGCTCCGGTGGCATTCACGACGTTGTGAATGCCGCGCATCGGCAACTCGATCGTTCCGATCCTCGCACCATTCCGTTCAACGCCGAAGACGAAGGCACCGTTGGCGGCACGGACGTCGACGGCACGGACGTCGACGCCGTCGCTCCGCCCGTACGTGACGGCATCGTGGGAGACCGCCAATCGGGACGCCACCTCGTCGTCGCCACACACGACCTTCGGACCCCGAACCTGTCCGAGGTACCTGTCGAAGCTGTCGACGATCGCCTCGAACGATCCGTAGTGGTCGAGATGGTCGACCTCCACGTTCGTGAGGATCGTCCCGTGGAGTGGGAGCTCCAGGTGGGTTCCATCGCTCTCGTCCGCCTCGACCACGAGGTACTCGCCACCGGTCCACTGAGCACCTGTGCCGAGGTCGCTCACGTCACCACCGATGATGAAACTCGGGCGAAGCCCACCCTCGGCGAGCATCAGCATCAGCATCGACGTCGTCGTGGTCTTGCCGTGGGTCCCTGCAACCGCCAGCGCCTTCGCCTGGGCGCAGATCGACCCGAGCATCGCCGCACGACGCAACACGGCGACGCCGGTGGAGCGAGCCTCGTCGAGTTCGATATTCCGCTCAGGAATCGCTGACGAAGCCGTGACCGCATCGACGCCGTGGACGAGTTCTCGATCGTGGCCGATTGCGACATCGACATTCGCAGCGCGGACTCGTTCGAGCACGGGATGCTCGCGCAGATCACTTCCCGACACGTCGTGACCCATCTCTGCGAGAGCGATCGCGATCGCGCTCATGCCAGGACCACCGACGCCGACGACGTGGAGCCGGTGCGGGATCGAGAGGTCGAGCGGAACCGGGGGGACGGGAAGCTGTTCGGTCATCTCGGCGTCGATGCTAGGGCGACGCGCTCGATCAACTGGGCCAAGGCACCGGATCGATGGACCTCGCCGCGCCGGCTCGCCGCTGCGGCGAGGCTGCGGCGGGCATCGACGTCGTTGCGGAGTCCCTCGATGGTCGCGCCGAGGTGAGAGGAGTCGGCGGCGAGCGCCGATTCGGTCATCAAGACCGCACCGCCTGCGTCGCTCAGCCAGCGCACGTTCTCGGTTTGGTGATCGTCGGCCGCACCGGACCACGGGATGAGGATTGCCGGGATGCCCGTGACGGCCACCTCGTGCACCGTGCTGGCACCACCTCGCCCAACGAGGACATCGGCCGCTGCGTACACCGACGCCATGTCGTCCTCGTACCCCACGAGCTGATGGAGCAGCCCGAGCGAACCGGACTCGCGCACGACGTCGATCTCATCGACGAATCGTTCACCGGCGACCTGACGAATCGCCAACCCGTCGTCGTCACGATGAGCGCTCGCGTAGCTGGCAATCGCGGCGTTGAGCACCCCCGATCCCAGCGATCCGCCCATCACCGCAACGAGGAAACGGTCGTCGGGAACTCCGAGCCGACGGCGAGCCTCACCCCGGTCGCGGGTGCGCACGAGGGTCAAGATCTCCTGGCGCACCGGCGCGCCCGTGACCGTGGCGTTCGGGAGCGGGGAGTTCTCGAACGCAACAGCGCACGCCGCGGCCGAACGGGCCGCGAGTTGACTGGCTCGACCGGGCACGAAGTCGTACGAGACGACGACCACAGGAACTCCGAGTTTCCGAGCGGCGAACACAGCCGGCATGCTGGCGTACCCGCCGACGCTCACGACCACCTGGGGGTCGAGCGCGCGCAACAGTGCGACCGCCTGTCGACGCGCTCGCCACATCTTCGGAGCGAACGCCAGGTTCCGACGGCTCAGCGAACGCTGGAATCCGACGACGTCGAGGAACGTGTGTGGAAACGACGTCTCGGGGAGCAACTGCGTTTCGATCCCCCGCGTGCAGCCGACGTAATGGATCGTGTCAGCGTCGCGGCCGGCAGCAACCAGCGCACCTGCAACCGCGAGTGCCGGAAGTACGTGGCCTGCCGTCCCGCCACCGGTGACGACAGCAAACGCGCTCAGGACGCCACCCGCCGCGGACCGGGCTGACCGCGGCCCCCGACGCGTCGGGCAACGCTGAGGAGCAGGCCGACGGCGACCATCGATACGAACAGCGAGCTACCGCCGGCCGAGAAGAACGGGAGCGTGAGCCCGGTGACCGGCATCAGCCCGGTGACACCACCGAGGTTGACGATGGCCTGCACCCCGAACCACGAGGCCACCCCTCCTGCAACCAACATGCCGAAGCGGTCGGTCGAGGCGAGCGCTGTCTGGACACCGAACAGAACCAGGAGGATGAACCCGCCGATCACCGCACCGGCGCCGATCAGACCCAACTCGTCGGCGATGATCGCGAAGATGAAGTCGCTGTGGGCATAGGGCAGATACCCGAGCTTCGTCTTGCTGCCGCCGATTCCGGACCCGCCGAGCCCCCCTGACGCCATGCTGACGAAGCCCTGGTAGGTCTGCCACGCGAGTCGATCCTTGTTGCCCGTGACGTCGAGGAATGCCGTGAAGCGATCGATCCGGGTCTGACTCGAGACGATGAAGAACAGGCCCGCCGCCGTCGCGACCGACCCCATCAACGCGAGCGGGGTGAACGGCACGCCGGCGATCCAGCCGATGGAGAACACCACCGCACCGAGCACGATCGCCGAGCCGAGGTCGCCCTGCATCATGCACAGGCCGGCTCCGACCGTTGCGATTGCGGCAAGCGGCACGAGCGTGCGCCGTCGATGGTTCATCGCGCCGGCCTGACGGGTCAGCAGATCGGCGGTCGCGACGACCACCACGAGTTTGAGGAACTCCGATGGCTGCACGCTGAACCCACCGACACGGATCCACGCACGGGCGCCATTGACGCTGCCGCCGATCGCCGGAGTGAACGGACCGAGCATCGCGGCAACCCCGACGACGATCAACGGCACCGTCATCCGCCTCCAGAATCCGTAGGGAATCCTGGCGACGACGACCATTGCGACCAGTCCGAGCCCGGCCCAGCTGGCCTGACGGAGAAAGACGCTGTACGGGGAATTCCCGCGGTTCGCCTCGGTGACCGCTGACGCGGAGAGCACCATGACGAGACCGAGCATGACGAAAACGATCACGACCGCGATGATCCCGTACCAGACTCCGGCAGGAGCACCCAACGACTCACGCTGCGAGCGCACCCGCGTCGGCTTCGACCGAGCGCGGCGCCGCGCCGTGCGACGAGGCGTGGGTGACTCGTGACCAAGCCGTGCGAGCGCCGCCTGACGCCGATCGTGGACGGAGATTGTGGATGCCATCAGCAGACTCCTTGCTGGTGTGCGAGCTCGCGGAAGTGATCGCCGCGGGCTTCGAACGATCGGTATTGGTCGAGGGAGGCGCACCCGGGCGACAGCAGCACCGTGGTGCCGGGACGAGCGAGTTCGACGGCTCGCTCGATCGCGGCGGGAAGGAATTCGGTGGTTTCGACCACCTCGACGCCGGCGAAGGCAGCGGCGATGGCATCGCGGGTTTCTCCGATTGCGATGACCGCGCGGAGTCGCTCCGGCTCGACGGCCATTTCGGCGAGATCCACGTTCTTGTCCTTCCCGCCGGCGATCAGCACGATGTCGTCGAACGCACGAATCGCGACAGCTGCGGCATGGGGCGTCGTCGCCTTCGAGTCGTTGTACCACTCGACACCGGAGAGCGCCCCGAGGCGTTCGAGTCGGTGTGCTGGTCCGGTGAAATCGCCGAGCGCCCGTTCGATCGCCGACGTGTCGGCGAGACCCGTCTCGAGCACCATCGCCGACGCGGCGAGTGCGTTCGTGATGTCGTGGGGCAGGCTGCGTCGCATCGTTTCGGTCGCGGCGATCAGCCCGGACGGCCCGACGAGCTGTGCGTCATCGAGGCGGTAGTCGCCACCCGGTCCGAACGTCAGCTGGCGGCCTGGAGCATCCCGAAGACGACGCATCACGTCCGGCGCACCGGTGAACGCGATCGCTGCGTCGTCGTCGTGCTGGGCCGCCCAGATCCGAGCTTTTGCTGCCTCGTAGGTGTCCATCGAGGCGTGCCAGTTGAGATGATCGGGAGCGAGATTGAGCCACGCGGCCGCCTCGGCGCGGAAGTCACGCGTCCAGGCCAGCCGAAAGCTCGTGCACTCGACGACGAACGCATCGTGATCGTCGTCGATCGCGTCGACGAGCGGGGTCTCGGTATTGCCGGCGTCGACCGTCGACAGCCCGGCAGCGCGCAGCATGGCGACGGTCATCAACGTCGTCGTCGTCTTCCCATCGGTTCCGGTGACGGCGAGCATCGGCCGCGGCCCACCGGTTCGCTCCTGCTCCCACCGGTAGGCAAGTTCGATTTCCGAGACGATCTCGGTTCCGGTCGCTCGAGCGGCCTCGATCACCCGGTGATGCTCGGGGATGCCTGGAGCCGGGCAGAGGATGTCGCAGTCAGCGAGCACCGAGCGCAACTTCTCGAAATCCGGCGCGTCGAGCAGATCAATGCCGAGTCGGTCTGCGATCGAAGTGCGTTCAGCGTTGACGACGTCGTCACCTGTGATCACGTCCCAGTCGCGACGCTGGAGCGCGGAGGCAGTGGAGACTCCGGCGACGGCGAGACCGTAGACGAGCGCGCGCATCACACGGAGAGGCTGGAGAAGTCGGCGATGAAGATGCCGAGGGCGACACCGACCGAGATGGCGGCGATCAGCCAGAACCGGATGATCACGGTGGTCTCGGGCCAACCGACCAGCTCGAAGTGGTGGTGGATCGGAGACATGCGGAACAGGCGCTTCTTTCGTCCGGACGCCTTGAAGACACCCATCTGGATCGCCACCGAACCGGCCTCCATCACGTTGATCGCGCAGAGCAGGACGATCAGCAGGTGTGTGTTGAGCGTGAGCGCCAAGAACGCCAGAGCCGTACCGATCGCCAGTGCGCCGACATCGCCCATGAAGATGCGCGCCGGCGCCGCGTTCCACCACAGGAATCCGAGACAGCCACCCGCGAATGCGGCGGCGATGACGCCCATGTCCAAGGGGTTGACCACAGAGGGGTACAGGTCGCTGTTGCGGAAGGCGAGGTACGAGATGATGACGAACGCACCGAACCCCATCAGCGCCGAGCCGGCTGCGAGGCCGTCGAGCCCGTCGGTCACGTTGACGGCGTTGGTCGTCGCCCAGATGATCGCGCCTGCCCAGATGATCCAGACGACGGTGGGCACCTCGAAGCCGAGTTCGGCGCGGGTGATCGAGATCGTCTCGGAGATCCCGGTGCCGACGACGAGCCACCAGGCCATCCCGAAACTGGCGAGCATCGTGATGTAGTTCTTCTGCTTCCAGAAGATGCCACGGTTGTGACGCTTGCGGACCTTGATGTAGTCGTCGAGGAAACCCATCACCGCCATGAACAGCACGCCGGCCCACACGATCAAGGACTGTCGGGCGAACGGCAGGTCGGGACGCACGTGGGCGACCAGCCATCCGGCGAATGCCGCACCGACGATGGCCAGACCGCCCATGGTCGGCGTGCCCTGTTTGGCCATGTGGTGCTCTGGTCCCAGGTCTTCCTTGCCAAGGATCGGTTGCCCCTGGCCACGGCTGCGGAAGAAGACGATGAGGTAGCGCGTTCCGAACAACGACACGAGCGTCGATACGAAAGCCGCGAGCAGGATGGAGATCACGTGAGGTCCTCGAGTTCCTCGCGAGCCACGCGCCGGTCGTCGAAATCGATCGTTTCGGCACCGAGGTCTTGGGTGGCCTCATGGCCTTTTCCGGCGATGACGACGACATCGTCGGCTTCGGCGAGTTCGAGCGCGCGCCTGATGGCGACACGACGATCGGCGAGCGGGATCACGCGTGAACGGTACTGCTCGGCTACCCCCGCGATGACGTCATCGATGATCGCGTCTGGGTTCTCACCACGAGGATTGTCGGACGTGGCGATCGCGACGTCGGCCAGCCGAGCAGCGAGTTCGCCCATGATGGGCCGCTTCTGCAGGTCGCGGCGCCCGGCGCACCCGAAGACTGCGATCACCCGCGCATCGGTCAATGCGCGAGCGGCGCGGAGGAGCCGTTCCAGACCGTCGGGGGTGTGCGCATAGTCGACGACCACGGTGATCCCGCGAGAGCGCGTCTCGTCGGTGTCGATCACTTCGAATCGTCCGGGCACCGCTGCGAGCGACCCGAACCCCGTGATGGCGGCGTCGACGTCGACGTCGAGCTCAGCGATGATCGACAGGGCCATCAGCGAATTCGCCACGTTGAACTCTCCGCCCAGCGGCACTGCGACCGTCCGGTCGTTCCACCGGTACGTGTGGTCGGTCGTCGTGACCGTCACGTCGGTGACCTGGTCGTGTCCGATGGTCGTCACACGCATCGCCTCGTCACCGGAACGATCGGAGATCGTGTCCGCCAGCAGCCTGCCCCTGGTGTCGTCGATGTTGATCACCGCGACCGGAGCGAATGCCGAGGTGAACAACGCCGACTTGGCCCGGAAGTACGCCTCGGGCGAGCCGTGCAGATCAAGATGGTCGTGTCCGAAGTTGGTGAACGCGACGACGTCGAAGACAGTCCCATCGATCCGATGGAGGGCAAGCGCATGTGACGAGACCTCCATCACGACAGCGCGCTTCCCCTGCTCGACGAACTCGGCGAGCTGCGCGTGGAGGTCGGGGGCCTCCGGCGTGGTCCGTGGGCCGTGGAGGGTGCCGATGATGCCGGCCGGCAGGCCAGCCGCCTCGAGCAGGACCGCAACGATCTGGGCCGTCGTGGTCTTGCCGTTGGTCCCGGTGATCCCGATCAGCGTGACGCGCTGTGCCGGGTCCCCCCATGCGATCGCAGAAGCAGGGCCCACCGCCAGCCTGGTGTCGTCGACGATCAGCTGAACGGCGTCGTCGACACCCTCCAACCGGTGGTCGACGAGCAGGGCGGTGGCACCGTTCTCGACCGTCTGGGCGGCGTAGGCGTGGCCATCGAACGAGTGGCCGCGCAGACACGCGAACATCTGTCCCGACTCGACGGCACGCGAGTCGTGGGTGAGGCCGTGCACGGCGGTCGCCGAATCACCCACGATGCTCACCGCGAGACCGGCGGCGCGGAGACGCTCCGCGATCTCCGCGGCGCTCACGGAGTGGTCGGGCGCGATGGCCATCATCCTTCGCACCCCACGCTGTCCTCGGCCGGCTGGATGCCGAGTTCATGGATGATCGTGGGCGTCAGGTCGGCGAAGACCGGGGCGGCGGCGGTCCCGCCGAATCGATCACCGGTTCCGGCGGGTGGCTCGTCGAGTGCCACGAGCACGGTCACCTGCGGGTCGTCGGCTGGGTAGAACCCAACGAAGCTTGCATAGTAGATGCGGTCACCGTTCTGGTCGTAGTAGGTACCGTTGTCCGCCGCCTTGAAGGCGGTTCCGGTCTTGCCGGCGATCGGCAATCCGTCGACCGCAGCGCGACTCGCAGTGCCGGCGCACACAACCTCCTGCATCATCGCTGCGGTCTGTTGGGCGGCTTCTTCGGACACGACCCGGCGCGTTGCCGATGGCGGGACGTCGGTCGTGGTGCCGTCGGGACCGACGGTGGCCCGCACGAGGCTCGGTGCGACGTAGACGCCACCGTTGGCGATCGTATTGACGGCCGACACCATCTGCAGCGGGGTACTCGACAAGCCCTGCCCGTAGGCAACGGTGACCCGCTCACTGCCCCACAACTCGTCGGCGGGCTTGAGGATGCCGGCGGACTCGCCGGGGAAATCGAGGTCGGTGGCCGCCCCGAGTCCGAATGCGGTCATGTAGTCGTGGTGGACGAACCGTCCCATCTGCTCCTGGATCGTGATCGTCCCGATGTTCGACGACTCAATCAGGATGTCCGACACGGTCATCGCCTCGGTCGGATGCTCATGAGAGTCCTTCAAGAGGTCGTCGTAGTACTGCTTGCGCCACGGGATCTCGAAGGTGGTGTCGGGGGTGACGACGCCCTCGTTGAGCGCCCCGGCGACGGTGATGACCTTCGCGACCGAGCCTGGCTCGTAGCTGTCGACGGCAGCGAAGTTGCCGCTGGTCACCACCGGCTCGCCCGTCTCGGCGTCCCGGCGGACTGAGGCGTTTGCATAGATCTCGCCACTGTCGGTGTCCATGACGACGATCAGCCCGCCGCGGGCATTGATCTCGGCAACCCGCTCGATGAGCACCTGCTCGGTGGCGAACTGGATCGAGCGATCGAGGGTCAGGACCAGGTCGTCGCCGGACACCGGCTGCTGCGAGACGACCTCCGAGCCCGGGATCGTCCGGCCGCCGGGTGCAATCTCTCGCGTCATCTCGCCGCCGGTCCCGGTCAGGATGTCGTCGTATTGCAGCTCGAGGCCCGCGATACCGACGCCGTCGATGTTGGTGCGACCAAGCACGGTCTGGCCGGTTGCACCACCAGGCATCTCGCGCCTGGTTTCCGCGTCGACGTTGATACCGGGGCGGTTCAACGCAGCGATCTGTTCGCCGATCGAGCCATCCACCTGGCGGGCGACGTAGACGAAGCCGCGGTCCGCCGCTGCCACCTCCGTGAGCAGTTCGGCAACCTTCTCATCCGACAACGCGAGCAGATCGTCGAGAATCTGGATGGTCGCAGGCCCATTCTCGACGAGCTTGGGGTTGATGGAGATCGCCGCCGCCGGGACCGACATGGAGAGCTCGTTGCCGTGGCGGTCGAAGATCGTGCCGCGGTGGGCCACGATGTCGGTGGTCCGGGTCCACTGCTGCGCGCCGGCGGAGCGGAACGACTCGGCGTCTGAGGTCTTGAGCATCAGGACGCGACCGACGATCGCAACCAGGAGCAACGACAACACGAAGAGCGCAGCGAGCAGGCGGCGCCGCGGGCTTCCGGACTTCTGTTCGCTGGCTCGGAGCTCGGGGCGGGGCGCGCTGATCCGGCGCCGAACTGCTTCGTTGCGCTGGGCCCGCGTTTGGCGACGTCGCGCGGTCCCTCTTGGCGGCGTCGGCGCCGGGCGACGGCGATTCGGCAACTTGCGCTCAGCGGCGTCGCGGGAACGATGCGTGGTCCGCGTCCCGACCGGCGCAGTCCGGCGTTGCCGTGTCTGCGGTTGCTGCTTGACGAGTGGGGTCCGGCGGCGACTCACGGCTGCCCCACCGACACCGACTTGACGTCGCGGAACTGATCGAGCGGCCCGGTCTCGACGATGACCCGGTTCGTGTCGTCAGCGGTGACGCCTGACGCAGCGAGTTGCTTGGCGAGCTCCATCGGGTCGACCCCGATGAACCGACTCGCCTCGCCAGGCACCATCCCGAGCGCTGCGGCCTCGTCGGCGATGCGCTGCGGTGAGCGCAGCACAGCGCGGTCTCGCCGCAGCTCGTCGAAACGCGCCCGCTCTTCCTGGACCTGACGCTCGAGTTGGTCGATCTCGAGCTGGCGCTCGGCGAGTTGAGTGTGGAACACGGCCGCCCCGAGCATCGCGGCCATGACGGCGGCGAGGACGACTCCGCCTGCCACCGCAGGCCATCGCGGACGCGAGCTGACGACCTGCAGGGCCGGCTGCTGCTTGCGCCGGGATCCGGCAGCGGGCGCGCGCCCGGCCGAGCGAGCCGCGACAACTGCCATCAGCCTGCGGCCTTCGGCGTCGGCTCGGTTTTCTCGACCACGCGCAGGAGCGCGCTCGACGAGCGACGATTTCGCGCCTGCTCGTCGGCTGACGCCCGCTTGGGGATGCCTCGCACCACACGCACGGTTTGGATCGCCCCGCACACACACGGCAGGTCGTGCGGGCAGTCGCAGACACCGGCCGCGACCGAGAAGCGCTGCTTGGCGATGCGGTCCTCGCCCGAGTGGTAGGACAGCACAGCGACTCTGCCGCCGGGCACGGTCGCGGCAACGGCTTGGTCGAGTGCGGCCGGAAGGACATCGAGCTCGGCGTTGACCTCGATGCGAATCGCTTGGAACGTGCGCTTAGCAGGGTGTCCGCCAGTTCGGCGGGCGGCGGCAGGGATCGCGGTCGTGACGATCTCGGCGAGCCGGGTCGTGGTCTCGACGGGTCGGGCCGCCACGATGGCATCGGCGATTCGCCGGGCGAAGCGCTCGTCCCCGTGGGTCTTGATCACGCGTGCGAGCTGGTCACGGTCGTAGCCGTTCACGACGTCGTGTGCCGACCATTGCTGGTCGTCGTTCATCCGCATGTCGATCGGGCCGTCGTTGCGGTACGAGAAGCCGCGTTCGGGACGGTCGAGCTGCGGGGAGGACACGCCGAGGTCGAACAGCGCGCCGCTGATCTCGGTCACGCCGTGCTCGGCCAATGCCTCGTCCAGCTCGTCGAACCGACGACGGCTCGTTCGCACCCGGTCGGCGAATTCGGCGAGCCGATCGAGTGCCGCGGCGATGGCATCGGCATCCTGGTCGATTCCGAGGATGTCGATGTCCGCACGCCGGCTCAGCAGTGCGTGGCTGTGACCACCCCCGCCGAGCGTTGCGTCGACGACCGTCCCGGCAGGGACCGCGTCGAAGATGGCCGTGATCTCGTCGACCATCACGGGATCGTGCTCGAACGTCGTCACTGGTTCACCTCGTTCATCTCGTTCATCTCGTTGAGGCCGATGACTTCCTGCTGCTCGTACCGCTTCGGTTCCCAGATCTCGACGCGATCGAGCGCACCCAGCACGGTTACCGGGGCCTGCGGTTCGATCGCGGCATGCGCCCGCAGGCGAGGGTCGAGCAGGATCCGGCCCTGTTTGTCGATACCGGCAACGACGACGGACGAGGCGAACACGCGCTGCTTGGCCCGGGAGACCTCACCAAGCTTGACGCGGTCGATCATCTCCTGCGCCTCCGCATGGAAGACGTCGGCGCTCATGATCCGGACGCATCCGTCGTCGCCATAGGTCAGGTAGCACTGCTCGCCGATGGTGCTGCGGAACGAGGTCGGCAGCGCCACCCGTCCCCGCTCGTCGAGCTGACGCTCGTACACACCGACAAACACCGTTCTGATTGCTCCCTGCCTGAGAACCACGGGGGACGCTCCCCCACGACGCACCATCCTGCCCCCATTTCCCCCCATCGTCAACCATTTCGCCCCACTTCCTGCCCAGATCCTCCAGGCGCGCCCGCGCCGTCGCGCCGAATCGGTTCGAATCCCTTCCGCACGGATGAGCGACGAGGGCGAAAGCCGCACTCATCTCTCATCGCAGACCGGCTACACGGCGTGGGCGTTCAGGCGGGCGAGGAGTTGCGCTGCAACGTCGAGCGCCACCGCGCTACTGACCGTCGCGACGGGTCGAAGTTGTGCGACCTCGACGTCGGCACGGAGCAGCCGTAGGAGCACCTCGGGGTCGTAGCGGGTGTACCAGCAGGCTTGAAGACGAGCTGCCGCCCGGGTCCGGCGCTGACTGATACCGACGAGCTTGGCGCCGTCGAGGGTGAGTTCGCCCGGGCCCAACCCGTCGAAGCACACCAGCCGC